>Ga0163180_10000041_pt1 | contig 65477 bp, 118 predicted proteins | sample AtlANTMetagenome_2_FD_109647 | JGI IMG/M metagenome (GOLD analysis project Ga0163180, IMG submission 109647) | Marine eukaryotic phytoplankton communities from the Atlantic Ocean - Atlantic ANT 4 Metagenome | ecosystem: Environmental > Aquatic > Marine > Oceanic | place: North Atlantic Ocean...
CAAGGTGGCCAATCTGCCGGTTTAGGTAATGAGTCCATTTTAGTTGATCAGGTTAACAACCACATTTCAGAATTTGGGCCGGTCAATATAGTATTTAAGGGTCCCGGCGCCGGAACGTTTTCGGTTCCTGATGTCACAGAGGCGGTTAGCGCTGGTGCAGACACAGCTGGTAGAAAAAAGTCTGATGTAAACTTAATGTCTAGTGCTGGTGCTATTCCGGTTTCTCTTAAGCAAGATAATGCATGCTACTGGGAGTCAGCCGATAGCTTCTATGGCGAAAAGGCCGCTGATAAGATTGACGAGCTATTAGCTACCGGAGAAATTGAAATGATAGACAAGGGGGGATACTATAACATCTCCCCGAACATTGCTGTGAAGGCAACTCCTGAAGAAACGGTGGATTCAGTATTCGGTAGTGACCTATTAGGGAATGGTGCAGTGATTAAGAAGACATTCACTGATGCCGACTTTTCATATGATGAAGCCAAGAATACATTGGTCATTGATTCAACTTATATTATTACTGACTTATCTCATGTTACCGGGGATTATGAAGTTTGGTTTCTTATTCGAAACGATAAAACTAGAAAGAGTGTTCCAGGCTGGCCAGGAATTAGGGTTTTAGCAGCTTATGAAAAGCGTTGCAATAAAAATGTTAAGAGGGTTAGCTAGATGAGCGAAAAGTTATTAAGGCAGTTGGTTAGAAACAAATTACTTGAAAGGTCTGAAGGTGATTCAACATCTAAAGGGGCGGGTGATGTTATTAATCTTGATGCTGCCACGGCCGATGACACCCCTGTTTCATGTAAAGTAAAAGACTTTGTGATACGTGGTGAGCTTTATACTATTCCTGAAATTGGGGAAAACCAGTGGGGATGGAAAGACTCAGATCAGATTGAAAGCTGCATTAAAGATCCGGATCTCACCGATGATGTAACTGCCTTAGGGCAAAATTGGGCCGAAGCAAGGAGAACTTCTGATTCAACTGGAAATTTCTTTGAGGATTTTGCCGCCGTAGCATATGAAGGCACCAATACAAACGTGGAAGGCGCTGCCAGTGACTTTGCGGATGTACAGGTTGGTGACGTTTATTACTCTGTAAAGGGGACTGCAAATAAACAAGGAAAATCCGGCCAGATGGGCCACGGCCAGTCAGCATCGAAGTTATCTCCTTTAATATCGCTGGTGATGGGGGGCAAAGTCAATCCTCTTAAGGTTGGTGTAATATCTGGGCAGCCAGACTATACAAAGTCCATCACATATTCCGCTAAAAGACTTGATGACACCCAGTTTGACGTTCAACGAGCATATATGCGGGCAACGAACCCCATCACTGTTACTGTTGAAATGGTATCCAGTGATCACCCCGGGTGGGTTGAACCAAGCCCTACGAAAAAAGATCCCAATAGGGTCAGTACTCCGAATATTAAAGGACTTATTGAAGTTCAAGGAAAAACTGGGACAAAGGACGGCACAATTCCACCTGGCGCCCAGATAGTAAAAGTTATATTTGCCGGTGGTGCCGGCCTAAGCGGCTGGGCATATGCGATTAGCACCGGAAAATCAGGGAAAGATAAGTGGGAAGCAATCAATGACAAAGCAATCAAGTGGTTGCAAGGCAAAGCCAAGCGCGGCTCAGATCAGCAAAAAGCTGTTGCTTCACTTTTTACAAGCCCCACGCCATGGGAATCATTTGGGTGGACAGGATCATCTGGAAAGCTAGCATGGACGGCAAAAGACGCTATAGCGAAAAAGCTTGGCTGGAATGATTCGATGGATCGTAGTCTATATCTTCCTCTCATGAAAGTTGAGGACTCTGAACAGCTGCGTTATTATCTTAAGAAGATACCGAGCTTGACCCAGGCCGGTCCAGAGGGGCAGCTGGAACCGGAATATGAACGTCACCTTTCCTCAAGCAAAGGTGACGTTGCCGATGGTGTGGGTAGGCTTAAGACAGCCCAGTCTGACAGAAGGTTAAAAAATCGATTTATGTCAAAAGCAAGGTCTTTTAGTGATGCCCCTTCCAAAGAATCCGGTGATCTTTTAGTTCAGTTTGTACAAGCCTATGTAGATGACATATTAGGCAAGCCGGCAAAGAATGAGTCGCTGGTGCGTTCCGCAATCCAGAATATTCTTTTAGAAGAGTTAACCAAGGCTGACAAAAAAGAGATTGATAAGCTCATTAAAAAAGGTATCGAAAAAGATCGTGCCGAACAAAAGAAGCTTATTCAAAAAGAATTAGAGGCAGAGCTTAAGAAATCCTTAGGCCAATCTTTCTTTAGGCAACCAGGCAAGATCCGAAAGACCATTGAAGATGTATGTCGACAAGAGCTAGCTAGGGAAATGAAGAAGGGTAGTGACCTTGAGAAATCGGTTGTTGCCGTAACCAAGAAAGTACTTTCAGCTTGGCATGAGTTACTCTACAAACAACAACACATTATTCAAAGGGTGAAAATCTAATGTTAAATTGGCTTAGAAAATTAATTTGCCCAGAGCCACCACCATGCCCAGAATGCCCAGAACCATATGATGAGCTTCATGCTGCCACAGCATATTTTTCGTCAGATTCTCCTGGTGGACAACGAGATGCAGATCAAGTTGTAATAGGTTTTATCGAGCGATGCCATGATACCCTAGACATCGCAATCTATTCATTAACATGGGAACCTATCACAGATGCTATTATTGAAGCGCATAATAGGGGTGTAGAAATTAGGGTGCTAGTCGATAAGGCTCAAGGTAGGGGTACGTATTCTCGCGTCGATGAGCTTTTGGAAGCCGGTGTTAATGTGATATTAGATCGCAGATCAGGATTGATGCATAATAAGTTTGCCATAGGTGATACATCTGCAATACTAACAGGTTCATATAACTGGACATCAGGCGCTACAAATGATCATGTAGAAAATTTTGTTGTTCTAAGAATGGAGCACATTATTAATGATTATCAAGCTGAGTTTGATTTTTTGTGGCAACATAATTTACCTGATTAACAAATAAACATTTTGCATATACACTTAAGGTTATCCCTAACAGAGTGAGGATAATATGAGTGTAGGTGGAGTAGGCGGAGTAAGTGGTGCGAGTGGTGCTGCTTCAGCCGGAGCAGCTGCAGGAGCCGGAAGTGCCCCTGTAGGAGGCGCATCGGGAACAGAAGGTGCAACATCATCTCCTGTAGGAGACGCCTCTACAAAGGATATAAGTGATGCTGGTGATAAGGCTGGTAACACTTATAATATGACACAGATTCAAAATAACTCTATGTATTCAAATATGACTACTGAGCAATCAATAGAGATTCATAATTGCGTACATGGTCCGGAAAAATCTCAATGTGGAGAATTAGATATCCAGAAGTTATTAGAGATGATTATGGCCATTAAGCTAATGGAGGCTATGAATGGAGGATCATCTGGTGGGTTTTCAACAATAGCTTAAGAGCCAGTATCTGTCGCACCTGGATCGATGATATACCCTATTTCAACAAGCGTACCCCCGCCGGGTATTACATTAAACATGACTGAGTTTGTTGTTGCATCATAATACCAGTCTGTGTCTGGTTGAAGTACGGTGTCAATAAATACTCTAATTGTTGATTCAATAGCTGGATACGACAGCGGCCATTCTTCATGAGGTTCAATCATCACACTGGCATCTGTGACACCTGGTGACCAGTCAGTAGCGCATATGTCGACGATGATTCCGCCGAAGTGGTTTGTTGCGTCGATGTATCGATCACCTACGTTAATAGTACTTGGTGCTGAGGGACATACCGAATCAGTCGCTGGGAGGTTAACAATGCTTGAGACATATGATGAGCTACCGCCCCTAAGACCTCCATACCATGATGTAAAGTCGCTAACGTTAATCATGTATTGGTTACTCTGCTCTTCTTCGTCAGATACAAATACAACTAACAGCGCTGCATCATCTCTCATCCATGTAGATGAATATGAATTATTAACGATGTATTCGTAGACCGCATCAAATCCCTCTTCCATCCCGCCTCTGCCCATTGCATTATACATGTCGATAGCATCATCGATGTCGTCACCAGGCACTAGCGGGAACTGGGCTTCTATCGCAGCTTTTGAAGGATCGTTGGATATCATAGCTAGCCTCCACCCAGAAGGGGGCAGTGCTAGAAGCATAGCCTCAATCCCTAATAAAAGCTCTGTTTCATATCTGTACATTGAACCTGATGTGTCAATAACCCATAGAATATCAACGCCATCGACTGATCGAGGCTGGGTAAAAGAGTCAACCCAGATATCACCCATCGGCTCACCAGGTACTTCTACTTCTTCTTCTATATAAACAGGGGTTTCAGAATAAACATAGACTGTTTCTCCTGGGTTCTTACCATATATTGCATAGTCTTGTACACATGCAGTTAGAGATATAGCCGAACATAGTGCAAGAAGCTTAGCTAAACTTCCTACCCTTCGTTTATGGCTTTTTGAATCTCGTCTAATATAATTTGTTGATTCCATCCCCGTAATCCAAAGCGAATAACTAAATCTCTATCTAGAATTACAAACGTAGGCCATGAAGTAACAACATAACCATCTTCGCCCGTAGGGTCAAGTAATCCATCTTCCCGGTTACCGGCTAAGACTGGTGTTGTTTCAATACCGTATGTGTTTGTCCATTCTTGAATGTCAGATAAGTCTGGCGCTTCGCCTGCAGCATCATCGATGAGAACGGTAACCCAAATAAAGTTGTCATCTTCATACATATCCTGCACTGCCTGCACATCTGCTGCGGCCACTGTACAATAGTAGCACCACATAGCAGAGAAATCTAAGACAATGATAGAACCGTGGTGATCATATAATGTCCACGGATCGTCATTTTGATCATTGAGCGTAAAGTCGCATCCATGATCACCGATGTTGCCACCGCAATCGGTCCAGTCTATAGTTTGTTGGGGGTCAGGGTTAGAAGAGTCAACTAGTGAAGAATCATCGTCATTGGCAGGGGCTGTACATCCGCCAAGGACTGAAAGGAGGAATATCACCGTTAAATTTTTAAGCCACACTTTTGCTCCGCGCTTAATATTACATATCTATAAGCGGAGCTTTTTCCTATTAACTTCTAAAATTAATTGTGTATTGTTAATGATTTTTGGGTTTTAACCCACGAGAATTCCACGTATATACGAGCGCAAGAGGGATTCATTCGTTCCCCCTTGTCTCTCCATAGACATTCCGCATGTAGCACTATTTGATAAGATTTGTGCGATTTCTTTTTTAACATTATCTGGTAACGGAGGTAACAATGCGGCAAAGCTCTCTAAGTCTCCGCTGCACAAGTATCCTCTCATTTTTGTCCCACTAATTTCTACTGTGGCAGATCTTGGCACACCAACACCTATGATGGCAGGGCCTTCTTGGTTTTTCCATAGCTCACCATATTGTTGGGTCATTAATGCATCAGAATAGTTTGTTACGATATCTTGATCATCGGAGTAGATATTAATGACAGTATCATTCACGCTAGCGTTGGTACCGAGATAGGGTATTGACCATGTTTCTTCTCCAGCGTCATACGCTTCCTTAAGCGCCGCACAAACATCATGGATACTTCGAACCGGCGCCGGGCTAGCTCCATCATCAGGACTAATAATCTTAACTTTGCTAGATAGATTTAAGTTTGGCTTAAGTAGACTATTCCAAATGTATTTCATATCAGTGCCAAACACAGGCGTCTCACCTTGCTTGGGGACTTCAATTTTTCTTGCCCCTTGTTTAAGCGTTCTTGAGTCCGAGGGATCTTTGATTTTCTTAACCCCCCGACTGGAAAAAGAGACAAATACAATGACATTATCATTAACCGGAAGCTCAAGGCTTTTGACCTCATCTGTAATTTCAGAAATTGCAGCCAGCTCTACAAGCATATGATGGCCTGCATGATAGGGCTTGGCTGACATAGGTACTAATCCAATTTTCATGTTCTTTACTCCTTATAACCATAATTATGTCTGATACACATTCTCTACTATCTTATTATAATAAGAAGAACGAGGTTTTTCATGGATATTCCGAATAGAGTTCTAGAAGAATTAACATTAATTGCCACAGTGGCTGGTAATGAAAGTAATTGGGTATCCATTAAGAAACAATTATTGCTATCTTTGCCTCCAAAGTTAAGGAAGCTTTTTTCGACGCGTGATGCTAAAACAAAGAGACAAAGCTTAAATATATTTGAAGGTCAATTGATTGACACATATGAAAAGATGACAGGCATCCGACTGGAGTTACCACATAATGAATAATCTTGAAAATGAGCTTCGTTTTAGAAGCTGGGTTCAAACAATATTAATGGAAGAATTAATCCATGAGCAGGCCCAAAAGAACCCTGAGATACTATTACAGTATATTACCGAGTCAGGTATGTCAGGACAGGGGTTTATTAAGGCAATGACAGATCCATTCAGGGATGTCTTGAATGTAGCGAAGGTCGCCACCAAAGATCTTTTGAGTATTGCTAAGTTTAATTTTGACATGATTACAACGCTTAGCCCATCTAAACAGGCAGAGGCTCGCAAGAAGTGGGAAGCTAGAAATAAAAAATTAGAAGGTGAATGGGCTGAGGCGATGAAGCCAATCGATGCAGCATGGGAAGAGGGGGATATGCAACTAATATCTTTCATGATGAACCCAGCTGGATTTTTAGGGTTTAAAGCTGCAGGTGCAGTTGGTGATACTGCATTCGGCGCGAAGGATATGTTAGATGATGCCGGAATTCACCTCCCGTTTATCGGTAATAAAGATAAAGGTAAAGAGGAAAAAGAAAAGGATAATACAGTTGACATTCTTGGGACTGGAAAAAAGCTTCTTGGCGATTTAACTAAGTTATTCTTTATTGCACATCATGAACCCGACGGCCCACTCCTTGCAGAGGCTGGAGAAGAAGACAAGAAAAAAGAAAAGGGTGGCTCTGCAGTAGATGGTGCACAAGAGTATATCGATAGCATTCCGGGGCTTCAAGAAAAAATTAATAAAGATGCCAAAGCCATTATTGATTCGAAGCGAGAGTTCATTGATGAGATTATGCAAATGTTTGAGGCCCAGGTTACATTATTAATGAACCTTGCAAACGCGCAAGATTTACAAGCATTTTTACAGGCAATCCAGCAGGCTGAGTCAGCCGGCGTTGACGTGGGTGGCGCGGGTCTTGGAAATTTCCAGTCAGAGATTGATAAAGGTGTCCAGAATGTACTATCAAACCCAGAGTCAAGGAAGGGGTTTGTAAAAACATATCTCGAGGCTCAAGGTCAAAAAGTACCCGATGAAAAAACAGAAGACCCTAACGCGGAGCAGATACCCGAAGTACCTGATGAAAAATTAGTTCCGGAAATCCAGAAGGTAATTTTTATGGATTCAAAGATGGGTGTTCAGGAACAATTATTTTCCGGAACGCAGGAACTAAAAAAGCAGACTACCGAAGCGATATTAGAAGGCGAGCCAGAGCAAAAGGAATGGGGAAATATGAAGAAGACGTCATTAGGTTCTGAGTACATTGGTATGTTTGAAGAAGCACTCAAAAAGATTGAGTCCGTATAATCCTTGCCGTTTACAACTTCTTATTATTAGTTAGGATTATGTATTAAATACATGTTTTATAAAGGTAGATAACATTATGAGCTGGTATCCAGAAATTTGCTATGAAGAGTCCGATGACGGGCTGACATCTAGAATCCCATTTATTCCCGTCCCTGCCGGGGAAAGTATGCCGACGATGCTATTTATATTTGAGTCGCGCGAGACAGGGGAATTTGAACCTGGACTAGACGGTGAAGATTTACCGGTGACAGAATTAGATCTCCACCAGTTTGCAGATATGGCGGTACTAAAAAGTAATTTATCTGCAGAGCATTATGATGTTGTACGTTCTGCCCTTGGGCTTGAGCCTATGGATGTTGCGACAGAAAAAGGTAAACAAATTACCGATAAGATTCGGGTTAATATTGATCAAGGCCCAACAGCGAATGTCGATGAGCAATTTGAGTATGGCTCAGACTAATTAGCGATTGCTTGTAAAACCCCCTAGACTATAGTATAATAAGCATATACACATCTATGTGCGTATTATAAAAGGAGTTTATATGAGTTACCTGACAAAAGAAATGGCTGTTGATGCGATTACTAACATGAGTCGCTTCCATAGGGATATCGTACAAGTATATTCTGATTATGACATGGATCTACTAGATAATTTAGGCAGAAGAAATATTGTGATGTCTCAGGCGCAAGAGAAGTTTTTTGCAGCCGCACTATCTAATCATTACGATGAGGTCTGCAATGATGGCAGGACGGGCCAGCCGGACATCGTAATTGGATCTTTAGATAAGGAACTTGAGTGTAAGCTTACCAGTAAGCATAAGAGTGGTAGCATTTCTTTACAAACTGATTATGAAACCCTTTTACAAAAAGAGTCGCTGGATTATCTTTATGTAATTGCAGATCGCGACTTCGCGAAGTTTGCAGTACTTCATTTTGAGGGTTTAACTGTTGATGATTTTAGATCTCCATCTCCTGGATCTCGTGGAAAGGTTGCCATGATAAAGCATAAGGCAATGTCCAAGTGCAATATTTTGTTTGGGGATACCATTGACATTAATAGTTTAGAGATTAACAAGATCAATCAAAAACTAAGCGAATCCTCACCTGGTGCGATTGCCGCAAAAAAGAAACTAATGAATAGAAAGTCATACTGGGAGAAAACTCCTACAAAGTATAGTATTTCTTTGGAGGATGTTTCTTAATATGCGACATAATTACTATATGTCTAGACCCCAAAAGGATTTTTAGGAGACCCCTATGCGATTTAACAAAGATAGATTAGCTTTATTAGCCGGTATTGATGATAGAGATCAGTACTTTGGCAAAACCCTTCGTGAGAATTTTACTCATGGCCTTGCAGTCGAAGCAGAAGATGACTTAGACGCCGTTGAAGATGAGGATGAAATGCCTCTTGATGCCGAAGGCGGCGATGAGGAAATGGCTGAAGAAGGTGGCGATGAGGAAATGGTATCCAAGGAAGAAGTTGCCGATGCTGTAGCTGATGTACTTGGTGTTGATCCTGTCGAATTAGCTGCATTGGTGGCTGGCGATGAAGAGGCCGCCGAAGGCGATGAAGAAGCTGAAGAGGGTGGTGACGAGGAAGTCGCAGATCTTGAGCTTGAAGAATCAGAGGAAGAGAAACGCCAGAAGGATGCAAACTACCTTGACGGCGTTGATGAGTCTCGTATTCGTCGCGCGATTCGAAAAGAAATTGCCTCAGTCGTTAATGAGGCCCGAAGAAATAGAACATCCCGGCAAATGCGCGCAGCCCGTAGAACAAAGAGTGTTGCTGTTGCAATGGGATTCAAGAAGACTAGAAAATAAAATTCCCAAATAGGGGTACGGTTCATGTACACCCTCATCTAACGTGGTATGATATATTGAATACTACTTTAGATGAGGGTGTTTTTTTATGTATCAAGTTGGGCAAGTACTCTTTATAATTTTGAATAAGAAGCAACAGGTAATCCCCGTACAGGTTACCGAACAGGTTGTTCGCCGTTCTTTGAATGGCGAGGAGATCTCGTATAGCGTCTCGATTCCAAGTCGCGACGAAAATCGAGTTCATGAACTAGAATCAATTGATGGTGAGGTTTTTGACTCCATCGAGGATGTACGGCAATATATGCTCGAACAAACGCAGCATATTATTAGCACAATTACGGAACGTGCACTTAAGGTCGCAAAAAATAGGTTCGACTATGATGGACCTATTATTCCTGACATGGGTCCTTCACTACCATCAGTATCTGAAAAAGAAGAAACGTTTGCTAAGGTTGACTTAGGTGATGGCACTATGGCAAACGTTAAGCTACCAGACATTCCTGACTTGGTGAAGTAAATGAAAATCTTATTATTGGATGGCTACAATCTTATGTATAGGGCCCGATATGGGTTTGGCAAGGGGCCTCATTCTACCATATTTTCGTTTTTTCGATCGCTGCGCCCCCTAGTCGAAAAGTTTAATCCTGATCAGGTCTATTTTGTAATTGAAGGATACCCGAAGCAACGAATGAAATTGTTGCCTGAATATAAAGGTACCCGTGTATATGATGATAAAGATGACTTTCAAAGACAGAAGAGGTATATCATTAATATTCTTAAAGAGTCCTTTCCTGTACATGTTGTAAGGCATCCTGAACATGAGTGTGATGACGTTATAGGCAACCTGGTTGAGACTACTCACGCAAATGACGAATGTGTCGTTGTTTCGACAGACACAGATTTTATTCAACTCTATAATACGTGCAATAACGTTGTGCTATATAATCCGATTAAGAAAAAATACGTTCCTCACCCCGGATATGATTATGTTAAGTGGAAGTCACTTAAAGGGGATGGATCTGATAATATCGAGGGATTTTATGGGATTGGAGATAAGCGTGCCTTGTCAATGGTTAATGATGCACCAGCGTTAGAATCATTTTTAGATAAAGATCAAAACCGGCTTCTATTTGAGAAAAATTATCGCCTTATTAAGTTTTTTGATTTATCAAACGAGATGGATAAGTTGGAGAGATCTCCTACATCTGCAAATTGGGATGTTGTGAGAGAGGCGTTTATAGAGCTTGAGTTTTTCTCAATGACGAATGATAAGTCTTGGGAAAAGTATATTAGAACATTTCAGAATCTTTGATTACATGTATGTGTATGTAGATAAAATTATATTGAGGTTATATTATGGAAAGACAAGTAACAGGAAATGACTTAACGAAGCTTAGGACGTCTGGCTTGATTGAAGCTAATGAGGTTGCAATTATGGTTGGTGATGTTGTAGTTGCTGAGAATGTCATAACAAAAGAACGTAGAATTTTAGAAGTTTCAGGCTTAATGCTTGAGTCTAATAGAAGGGTATTGAGGGATTAATGAGTGAATCAACAAAAGAGCTACTGTTTGGTGCAAGCGCTAGGGAAAAGATTTTAGAGGGTGTTGATATTTTGGCAAATGCTGTTCGTGTTACAATGGGCCCGCGTGGACAAAATGTCGTAATCGAACGAAAGAACCAGGCCCCTCACCTGACAAAGGATGGCGTAACAGTAGCACAAGCTGTAAATCTTAGAGGAAAGTTTGAAAACTTAGGTGTTCAAATGATTAAGGAAGCTGCAGCTCGTACAGCTGAAGTTGCTGGGGATGGCACTACATCTGCTACCGTATTGTCTCAAGCCCTATATAGCGAAGGCCTCAAGATGATTGCTGCTGGGTATTCTACGACCGAACTGCAAAGGGGTATTCGTATTGGTACTGAGATGGTAATTGATTCCCTTAAAGAAGCCGCAGTACCTATTACTAGCGATGAGGAAATAATCCAGGTTGGCACCATTTCAGCTAACGGAGATAGGGAAGTTGCCGAACTATTATGTCAGGCTATGAATGAAGTAGGAAGAGATGGTACTATCGCAGTTGAGGAAGCGAAGGGATTTGATACCACCCTAGAGGTTGTTGAAGGTACTGAGATCGATCGCGGATATATGTCACCCTATTTTATTAATGATCAAAACCGAATGGCTGCAGTTTTCGAAAACCCATATATTTTGCTCATTAATAAAAAGTTAACCTCACTAAAAGATTTGCTCCCTATCCTTGAACAAGTTCATGAGACTGGAAGATCGTTATTGATTGTCGCAGATGATGTAGACGGTGATGCAATGCAAGGTCTGGTTGTTAATAAGCTAAAAGGTACCCTGAACGTTTGTGCAATTAGGGCCCCTGAGTTTGGTGAATCTAGGGTAGCTGCCTTAGATGACCTTGGGACCTTACTGGGTTGCACCCCATTATCTTCAGCATCTGTCGAGAGTGATATACGAGATATGACTGCTGATGATTTGGGAACATGTAAAAAAGTAGTTGTTGGTAAGTCATCGACGGCGTTTATTGACTGCGCCGGCGCTGAGGCTGATATTAAGAATAGAATTCAAACGATCAGGGCCGCTATCGATGATCCAGGTGTTACACACCAAGAGATGCAAGTTTTATTACGCCGGTTAAGTAGATTAGCCGGAGGGGTCGGTGTGTTGCGTGTTGGAGCCGCGACCGAGATTGCATTAAGAGAAAAAAAGGATCGAGTTGAAGATGCTCTATGTGCAACCCAGGCTGCAGTTGAGGAAGGAATCCTTCCTGGCGGCGGTGTGGCGCTGGTACGGGCAAGCAGGTCCCTTGATAGGGTAAAATTAGGGAAAGAAGTCGATGGTGTAGCAGTGGGAGTTGATGTTGTTAAACGTGCATGTGCATATCCGCTCCGGCAAATTGTAGAAAATTCTGGGGGTTCTCCTGAAGTCGTCTTTGAAAAGGTCAGTCGGCTTAAGGGAAATAAGGGCTTCGATGCATATACTTTAGAGTTTGTTGACATGATAGATTCCGGAATTATAGATCCTCTTAAGGTTGTAAGATCTGCCCTAGAAAATGCTTCATCAGTTGCCTGTAGTTTACTATCAGTCGGCTGCGCAATGGTCGATGATGGTACATTAGAAGATGATTTCGAATTAATTACTCCATAGGAGAAAAATGAGCACCCAAAATAGTACTTTAGTTTTTGAGTCTCCCCTGAGTGAAGAGCTGCAGGTGATGATAGTATATCCTGAGGCTGAAAACTATTCGATGTTTGAGTCTCAGTTTCGAACATCTGGTCATGCATTTTTACTACATGATCTCAATACAGTTGTTGTTGATGGGAAGGTGGTTAATGAGCCTTGGTTCACCCATGATCACTTAATGGTGATTCAAGCTCATGAGTTAGGCCATTACCTCGCCGGACATAGCAAGAATTCTAAAGCTAGAGAATATTTAGAAATAGAAAAAGAAGCCGACTGGCTGGGGTGCATGTTGTTAAAAGATAAAGGTTATCATGATGCAATGATCCTACATGAACAAGAGTATTACTGTAGGTATAACTCCACGCCTCAGGAGGATTCGAAAAAGTTTGAAGAGAAGTTAGTTCAGTTTATTAAATAGTTTGTGCAAACTTGTGCAAATTAATTTCACATGTGGTATAATAGTATCATATGGTGAGGAGAACTCATGAATACAAACACTTGGATCCCAGATTTTATAATCGAAAAACTTAAGGAACTAGAAAGACTTCGGCACGAACGACAATGGGAAGAGTCGCGCCCTAGGGTTTATGCCCCGCCTCCCCTTCCTCCTATTCCCCCAGAGGATGAGGAAGAAGAATCTCGCGGTGGACCAATCATAATTGATATTAATAGCTACGAAATAATTGATGAGGATGAATAAATGAAAATACTTTTCTTGCACGGCCTGGAATCAATGCCAGGTGGATCTAAAGCACAGTACTTAGAGGGCCTTGGCCACGATGTCTTAAATCCACATTTGCCCAAGGGCAATTTTGATGAATCTGTAATGATTGCACAGGAGTATATTGATCAAGAGTCTCCGGATGTAATTGTAGGTTCGAGTCGTGGCGGCGCTGTGGCAATGTCTGCAGATCCCCGGGGTGCACGATTGGTTTTAATTGCCCCGGCATGGAAGAGATTTGATGTACCACCGTCTGTTTCTCCTAACACGACGATTCTTCATTGTACTGCTGATGATATTGTACATTATGAAGATAGCGAAGAGCTTACTAATGGTAACCTGATTCCTTGTGGCGATGGCCACAGGATGAGTGATGTAGATGCCCTAGAAGCATTAGGGCGAGCTGTAGGAGGTAATTAAAGCTTGTACATTTAGCTAATGGTGATTATTTTTTAATATGCTACAGGAAGCCCCAGTAGTAAATGAGATGCCTGATTGGTATAAGTTGTCCGATAACATAACATGGAGAAATAAAGTGAACAAGGACAGTGCTCGTATGGTTAAGGATAGGTCTAATTTTTCAACCCAGTATTCACAGGAGACACTTCAGGAAATGAATGATGATAGACTTGAGGCTCTAAAGAGTATGCTTAAGGGAAAGATTTTTTCCCTAAGCAAAAGTGCAGGAAAAAATGCTGATGCAGAAGAGGAAATGAAAAACCTCCAAGTTGAGCATAGCTATGTTAGCCGAGAACTTGAGGTTCGGCATAATAGAAAGAAAATGCATGAAGAGTATCTTCAAAGAACAAGGCGAAATAAGTCATTTGGACGGAGAAATACTAGACGGCATCGAGATTAATTTTTTGGCCGGTGCTAGCCGGCCACAACAAACAACTACATTTGTAGTAATAAATATTTGAACATTTAATAGGAGAAAAACATGGGTGATGTAGATACGTTAAAGATTTTCTTTAAAGACGTAGGTAAAACTAATTTGTTGACAAGGGACGAAGAAGTCTCCTTGGCAAAGCAAATCGAGGCCGGTGATAATCGGGCCAGGGATAAGATGATTTCTGCCAATATTCGGCTAGCAATCAGTATCGCTAAAAAGTATCAAAATAAAGGTTGTCCACTTGAGGACTTAATTCAAGAAGCAAACATCGGCTTGATGAAAGCCGTAGATCGCTTTGACTGGCGCCGGGGGTTTAAGTTTTCGACCTATGGTTGTTGGTGGATTAAGCAGGCAGTGATGCGCCACCTTGCTAGTCATTCATCACAGATTAGGCTTCCATCTCATGCAAAAGGTATGCTCTGGCGTATGAAGAACGTTGCAGCTGAGTATGAAGAGACATTTGGGGTACCTCCCAAACAAGAAGAACTAGCTGATCTTTTGGGCGTGACGCCTGAGACTATGAAGGCTATTATTTTGGCAGCCAGCACTCCTTTGTCAATTGATGACAAAATTAAGTATAGCCGTGGATCCGGTGGCCCTTCGGAAGGTCGCTCATTGGCTGATGTTATTCCTGACAATAATGCAGCCCACCCGGGTGATCGCTTGGATAAGGAAAAGATTATTGAGGTAATCCAAAAATCCCTTCACACACTTTCAGAACGTGAAGAGAAGATTATCCGGTTGAGGTTTGGTATTTCTGACGAAATCGATAACCACAATGATTTTCCTATTACGAAAAAAGAACTTAAGAACATTCAAAACAAAGCAATTATAATTGACTAAAGGAGTATAGTATGAGTATGCCAAAAGGTTATAAGTCAGATCAAGGGTACGCAACAGTGAGTGGTGAAGGCGGGGGTATGGATTACCGTACAATCGCAGAGATCATGACCGACGACGGCCATAAAATGAATCATGCAACTGCACGAAATATATTTCTTCGGGCAATGAAAAAGCTAGCTGAGCCTCTATGCGAGCTCTATGGGCTGGATGAAGAGCCAGGTAGGGTTGAACGAATGTCTCGGGATCCACGATTTCAATCTAGTATGGTTGAGGTTGTCGGGGACATTTATGCTGAGGCTGAGTCAACTAGCGTAAAAATCGATATTTAGGAGATTATGATGATTGTAACTTGGGAAAGATTCTGTAAGCGCCGCAAGATAACGTTGGGTGACTTAGTCCAGGCTCATGGATTAGACTATGATGGTATTTGTAGTTTCTTTAAAGCTAGAAACGCTACTTTTCCGGATAGAATGGATTCAGCTGTTGTTGCTGTGCTGGGGTTCCCCGAATCCAAGAAGCCGAAGTTAAACCCTGCACCGACACCGCCGCCGAAACCAAAGCCAAAGAAGCCCGTACCTCCCAAAAAGCAAATGCGTGTAGAGGTAAGCATTAAGAATACGAAGGCAGAGCTTTTAGACGTAGCTTCAAAACTTGGTTTAGACGCTAATGATAAACTTACTAAGGCAAAAATCTTAGAAGTATTATCATCTAGCTCTAATATTTTAGTGAAGCAAGTTTCTACTGGTCGCCGAAAGGCATCAAGTAAGAAGAAATAGTGGTGAGGCATGAAAGTGGCTATTGATAATCTTTCCAAGAATCGTTTAGTTACCTTGAAGCCTGGACGATATTGGAAAGTAAACGTACAAACAAGCGATGAAGTATCTATGGGCGTTGAGCTAAAAGATCCTACAAATGCACTGCTACTTGAATTTCAAGGTAATCACTCAGATCGCTCTGAGTGTTGGCATGCGTTAGTCGATGGTCAGGTTATTTTAGTTTGGGAGTCAAACTTTGATGATGAGGTTAAGGTATGAATATCGCAGGCCTTATTCCATCATGGGTATTTGCAATATGTGTTTTAGCAAACGTACTATTAGCTGGGTCTAGTATATTGATGGGATTACCTGACTTGTTTGCATTAAATATTTTATCTGCTCTAAGCTGTTATATTGGATTTCGGCTGAGCAAAAAAGCTGAAGAGGAAGATTAATGGCATTTCGAAGCGTTTTGTCTTGGCCGAATCCGGCACTTAAGAAAAAGTCAGAAGTTGTTGTTGACTTTAACGATGAATTAGTCGCATTAGCCCATGATTTATATGATACTATGAACGTAGTAACCGGTGTCGGTTTAGCCGCTCCACAGATTGGCGTACATCAGCGTGTCGTCATTGTTGATATGGCGCAGTGCGATGCAGAGAACCCATTCGTTACTGAGGGGTTTCCGGAAAATATTTTGGTGATGGTAAATCCAGAGTTGGAGTTGTCTGGGCCGAAGCATAAATGGATGGAGGCATGTCTTTCCGTTCCTGACTCCAAAGGCCTCGTAGAAAGATCTCAGTTTGTGAATGTAACGTTTAATAATGTTGCAGGAGAAGAAAAGTCTATTGAGCTAGACTGGCCGGCTAGTGGTGTATTTCAACATGAGTGTGATCATCTCGATGGTATTCTATACGTTGACCGTATGGGCCGGATGTCAAGAGATATGCTTCTTAAGAAAATCACGAAGAAAAGAAAGCGAATGGCTGAAGCACGCAGATTAATGATGCGGGAAGAAAAAGAAGAATTAGCGAGAATCGAAGGGCGAAGCACGTCGAAGAAGACGACTAGTTCAAAAAAGAGAAAAAAGAGACCAGCAAAAAAGAACCATCTAAATAAAAAGAGGCGTAAAAAGAAATGAAAAATTATAAAGCGATTGGTACTGAGATAGGAAGCTTGGTTCAAGAAAAGAATGAAGCATATGGAGATTCATTTGGTCAGGCTTGTAGAATTTTAGAAGTATTGTACCCAAATGGAATTGAACCATCCCAGTATAGAGATGCACTCGCCTTAATCCGGGTAATTGATAAGTTATTTCGGTTAGCAAATAAGAAGGATGCGTTTGGTGAATCTCCATGGAGAGATATTTGCGGGTATGCGATTTTGGGCGTTGCAAATGATGAACAAGATCAGGTAGCGAATTCTTAGGTATTTACATGTAGCTCCATAATAAGTACATAGACTGGCGAGTTAATCGCTAAGGATTTTGTACAAAGGAGCAATATTATGTATGATGATGATATGATAGAAATTTCTGCTAGCGAATATGAAGAATTGAGAGATAAAGCATCTGAGCATGCTGAGCTTTTGGAACAGTTAGCTACTATTTATGAGAGTCTATCAATTGACCTGGTTGAGTTAGGTGAAGTTGATCTAGATGAAGTTTTAGAGCAGGCTTCACAAGCATATGAAGGTGAGTAGACTGAGGTGGAACCAAACATGATCTGGACCGCAATATCATTTAATTGGTCAGCTGGACAAACTGCATTTTATGTTTTTAGTGGATCACATTCCCATGCTGAGGCATCGGAAGAATTTTTGAGTAAATTTCCAGGTGAAAATCTGTTAGCGCTAGTTGCAGGTGATCACACAAATAGGACCGCAACATACCCTTTGCTGGTCCCCAATTCTAGAAAATTAAAACAAGAGGAAAAAAATGATAGTATCGCCTGATGAATTTGTAATTGAAGAAGAGACAAGTCCCAAGAAGTTTGGGGTTATTGTGGCAGATCCACCATGGAAGTTTAGTGATAACCTTAAATATGAAAAGAGGGATGATACAGTTCGCGGCGTTAATTTCATGTATCCCACCCTTAACCTTGCTGAGATTAAGAGGCTGCCAGTTAACGAGTTAGCTGCAGATAATGCGCTTTGTGCCTTATGGGTACCATCTGCATTTTTGAAAGCCGGGCTTGATGTTCTTGAAGCATGGGGGTTCGAGTATAAGCAGTTGTGGATTTGGGGAAAGACTTCGAAAAATAACCCTCTTAAGTTAGCATTTGGGATGGGTAGACTGGCAAGAAACTGTCATGAGCCATGCCTAATTGGGATTAAGGGAAAATACACGAAATTCCTTCAGGATCATTCGCAGAGAAATGTATTTATGCATCCCTCGCTTAAGCACTCCCAAAAACCAGAATCAATCCAGACAAGTCTGGACAAAATGTTTCCTGACTGGGATAAGCTTGAGATTTTTGCCCGTCGTGAGCGATCTGGCTGGACCTGTATTGGAAATGAAGCCCCAGGAACCCATGGAGAGGATGTAAGGGATTCGATCGGTAACCTATTAGGTTATTCCCTTCAAGGAAATAGATTAAATTCTGAATGATTCTGGCATGCTTGTGCAATTATGCCTTACATGTGGTATAATGTTATTACTGGTTGAAGGAATAACAATATTGTTTGGAGCAAGTTATGTCAGGTGATTACGATCCCAATCTGCAGATTCTTCGCGAGATGCTCGCGTTGAGTATTATTGGAAAGTTGAATGAGTGTGGCTTCATTGAGGCTGGGTTCGATGATAAGACTCGCGAGAAGGTTTTTTCTCGTGACATTCCCAACACAGGCATTTCGGTCAAGGTCTACACAACGGTTGTTGATCGTGAAGTCCGGGGTGAGGGTAAGGACGCAATTCGAGTTTGTGCTACCTATGCTGCCAAGGATGGTAAGTCCAAGGGTATCGTAAAGTCGACCCGTGTTCATCGAACTGGAAACATCGATGAGATCGTCAAGCGGATGCACAACCGAATGAGGGAAACCTGGAAGGCTGCTGCTACTGGCGAGCGCTGCCACTCTTGTGGCGCACCAAAGTTCGTTGCTAAGTCTGGCAAGAAGGTCTGTGCTGATATCTGCTGGTTGACGGATGAAGAGAAGGAAGCCAACAATATGCAGTGGAAGCTTAAGAACGCGGCAAAGCGCCACCGTGGTGCCCGCCGCTGGAGGCGATACGTATAATGGAAATGGATTGGCAACCTTCACCAGGAGATCTTGTTAAGTACCTAAGTAGAACACTGCTGGTAGTTAGTGTTCCTTATCTCGGTGCTAGAGATTTACAGCCGTGGGTTGATACTATCGAAATTGACGTTAACGAACCACGTAAAGTTCGTTGTGACAGTTTGACGCTCATTCAAAGGGCGTAGGAGAAATAAATGACAAAAGCTAAACAACCCGCAACATTCGAACCTGGTGATAGAATCTCTCACAACTTTTTTGGAGAAGGATTTGTTAAGGAGATCACCAAGTCAGGGAATGGTCGCGACATTCATATACACTGTGAGTTTGATGAGGCAACCCAAAGATCGGCATCTTTACCGGCAACTCGTTTTAGAAAGATTCTTTCGACATACCTTAAAAAGCTCGACTGGGAAGACGTTATAGAGAATGATATTTCAGTAACTGAGGTTGCACTCACCGGCCTTGAAGGTTCTGGTATGGTCCAATTTGATTTTTCGGATGATGACACGACCGATACGTATGAGCCCACTGCTGAAGAAGAGCTAGCTGCATCTGATGAGAATGATGATATTCTTGAGGAGCTTGATGTCTAGTGAAGAAATACATATCGGAGACTTGGTGACATGGTCCCACCCCGCCGCTTCACAATTAGAGGAGTGTGGGGTGGTAATTCAGTTTGAAGACTGTAGCGATAGAATGGGTGAAGACGCTCTCCGCCTCCTCGGCCCATGTAGGGTTTGGGTTTTATGGAATGGGAAAACTAAGATGGCATGGACTTTACCAGAAATGTTGAAAAGAATTGACAAGCCCGTGCAAAATTAGGTCAAATAGTGTATAATATAAATAATGGAGAGGTAAGGAATAATGAATAACGACCTATTCGAAATTGACCTTGAAGATGTAGTTCGGCGCGAAAGTGCGCTACGCACGATTTTGGAACAAATGGATGTTCCCAATCTTGTGCTTGATACCGTAAACGTACGCAATCTTAAGTGGCTAAATCGTAATCTTGCGATTGATAATAGTCAACACCCACTTTTTCAAACCGCTGCTGAAATGACGCTTTGGCTTCTGAAGTGGCATCACACTCATAGGGGAGTATAAAATGACGTTCGACCAAATTCTGGATTCTACTCAAAACCTAACCGAAGGCGAGCTTCGTGAACTTAATAGTTTCATTATTGCCCGCTTGAAGGAACGCCGCAGCTTCGATGCTGCGCTTAAGCGCCGTACTTTGAGTGAAGGTGACAAGGTTTCTTGGAACGGCCGAAATGGTTTTACGGAAGGTACGATCGTTCGCATTAAGCGAAAGAAGGCTATCTGTTCTGTCGGCCCGGGTCGTAACTGGGATGTTCCTTTGAACATGTTGACAAAAATCGCATAACAAAAATAAAAAACGAAGTACGTGGGGAGTATTGTGGAAAGCAATCGATATGATATTAATGCCAGGATTTTGAGGGTAAGCGCAACAACTATGCGTGAGCTTACAGACTTGATGGATACTTCAAGCCCTAAGAAGATCCAGGCAATCAAGCGCCTACGTGCGGAAACCAAGTGCGGATTGAAGGAGGCCAAGCAGGCAATTGAGAAAAAGTTTCAATCGTCGTATGGTGTATCTTCAGAAGCCTTTGACATTAAACCCCTTATCACGATTAAATCAGTTACGGTTAATTTTGGTGAGGGTGACGTGTCTTTGTCCCTTGAGGATTTGCATATGATGACTCTGGTCAATATGACGCAACTTGGTATTGATGAAACACGTCGGATTCTGGATCTATATGATCTTATGCGTGCGTGGGAGGGATTTAAGGATGAACGAGAAGATGCCGAGTGAACAGGCGTTTGATTCTATTAGGACTGCATGGGAGACCAGCGGCGGACTAAGCTGGGAGTTTGTAGGCCAGGCCGTTGTAGCAATCATTGTTATTGCTGCCATGGCATATGTCGCTAAAAATGCTAAGAACTTCAAGGATAAACTATGAGTAAAATTATGCCGATTACCAGTTCTCAGTCGTCAAGCCATGACTTTGATCATAAGAGGCGCCAGCAGCAACACAAGCAAGAAAAGAGAAAAGACACCGCAGTTATAAACCATATTGTTACGGAGCAAGAGAGACGAATGATGAAACAACTAGCACTTCCATTTGATGATGTTATTCAAGATGTTAAGATTTTTGAGCTGTATCTTTATAGTAAGTCTATTAATCGACATTATCGTACGTACGGCAAACATGTTGATTATACTCTGGCTGAAACTATCAATGATGCTGAAGAGCTATTTTCAAAGACATACCCCAGCTGGTGGAAATCAATGGGTGTACGAGAAGTTAGTTCTGATGTTGTGAAAAGTAACCTTGAAATGCTAGAACGTCAGGTTGAGACTTGTAAATTTGTCCTCGAGGCCTTTAATATTGTAAAGTAGAGGTTATGCCGGAGTGGTGGAATTGGTAGACACAAGAGACTTAAAATCTCTCGGCCGTAGGCCATGCGGGTTCGAGTCCCGCCTCCGGTACCATTTAGCCCCGATAGCTCAGCTGGATAGAGCAACGGCCTTCTAAGCCGTGGGTCGCAGGTTCGAATCCTGCTCGGGGTGCCATTTACAATGAACATTAAATACTTATCTTTAATAAAAGGAGATCAAAATGTGGATTCAAGAGATTGAGTTTGATATGAGTCAGGATCCTCCGGTCTGTTTGTCCGAAGGTGGATTTCAAAACGTAGGAGAGGTAACTGTAGCTGAGTTACGAATTGCTGCTGAGCAAGAGTTCGGAAGCTTCGTTGAAGACATTACCGATCCAGATAATAATGATGTGCCGATTGGGTGGAAGTTTAGAACCCAGGCGACTTACGAAGATCCGGAGAACGGTGCTGAGTTTGATCTGGAGACATGGATTGTATTACATGATGAACCGCCAGAAATGAAGTTTAGGTATCATGTAATTAAAGATGAAGAGCTAGCAATTTTAAGTCATATTGAATCGCTGGTCCAGGGTACAGAAGATGCAGAAGTTGAAGATACTGGGATAGAACCCTCTGTATCCGTACAGGAAATACTTTCTTCTCTTGGCAGCCCGCTTACCGGTACGGGTGATATCATTGACGAGGAAGCAGAAGAGTCTGATTAGAAAACTTTAACTGAGGTACCCATGTCTTCTCCTCATGACATTATGATCCAGTTGTTGATGCTGGATGCGGGAATTGTTCCTTTTAATTCATGGAACTGGACACCAGATCCTGCTAAGATGAACTTGATTGATAAGCGCATCGCTAGTCTGGAGCCCCATGAACGTCGCCAGGTAAAAAGAAAGTTTCGGAAGCTGTGGAGAAAAGCAGTACGTGCCCTTGATGCTGAGCGTCGAGAGCAAGGGCTTCCAGAAATCCACCAGGAGATATGTGGGATGAATAATCCTAATCCTTCTGCACGCCAAAGACAATCTCGTCGTGGTGTAGTTATATGGCTTCTGCGTAGGGAAATGCAAAAAGGTGAAAGATGGTAGATAACAATCGCTAGTTTATTTGTATAATATGGTCTATGGATATAGTACTTTATGTCTGTAGGCCATATTTATTTTTGCGTACATCGCATGTGTGGGATATTGAGTCTGCGCCCACAGAGGGAAAAGAAAATGAGACTAACACAACTTGATATAGTAAGCCGATCTAAACGGCGCCGTGTTGGTCCCAAAATATTGCCTAAGGGAATACAACACGATGAAAATTACTAAACGACAACTTCGTAGAATCATTAAGGAAGAGAAGTATAGACTTCTTAAAGAATTTGGCTCTGAGGAATATGGGCGCCAAACCAAGGAGTTTGAACCTATTTCCGGAATCGATGTGCCTGTGACCGGTGACCCGCAGTCATGGGCCCGGGCCATGAACGGCCAGATTGAGCGTGATGAAATGGCCCAAATAATCATCTATCTAGATAAGGAAGATTATCCCACAGAGAAGGATTTCTTAAATGACTTACCTGCAGACTGGGATTATGAAGATCTTCCAGACCTCGGTGGGTATACAGCTGGCCAGTGGGTAATTTATACCGGCCAATATCCAGCATATGGCGGCCACCAGCCACAAAATGAGTCCATAAGAAAAGGTAAGGCAATGAAGATTACAGAGAGACAACTAAAAAGAATCATTAAGGAAGCAGTGGCCAATTCAAAGAGGCCCTTAAACGAATCGCATCCTTATGATCAGGCTGCATCTGACTGGTACGACCGATCAGAGAGCAATACTGATGTTGCTGATCAAATTAGCATTGACCTATTCGATGAGCTTGGCCCTGACCATCCTCTAGCGTTGCGTATTGAACAAATGATTGATGATGAGAATGACGACTTCGAGGATCTTCTTGACGAGATTCAATGGGCCTCTGAAGACGGATCAGCACCTGCTGATTTGAAAGATAGACTATATGCAAGGGATTCAATGTAATGAAAATCACAAAGAGACAATTAAGAAGAATAATCAAAGAAGAGAAATCAAAGCTCTTAAAAGAAGCACCTCGCTATGGTGAAGAATATGCGTCAGGTGCAGACGAGGGTTTATACACCAACTTAGATGATGACCAACTATCAGCATTAGATGAACTTGAGTATGTTCTTGACACTTGCTTAGAAATGAATATATCAAGTGAGAATATTCTTGATACAGTTAATTCAAAACTAAGTGGTCGAAATTATTCAGCAAAGCGTATTCAAACAGGGAAGTACTAAAATGAAAATAACTAAAAGACAACTGCGAAGAATTATCAAAGAAGAGAAGCGGAAGCTTGTTTTAGAGATGAACCCCGATGGGACAATTTCTGATAATGAAGATGCTGAGAGAGAAGCCTTCCTGGTTGAAGTTGAAGATCAAGCAGAAGAGTTAGTTAGGTTTATACAGATGGAAGCTGAGCGAATCGGGGGTGACTTTCGTTCACCGGGTATTCGAAAGCAAGCCTACAGGCTTGTTGCTGAGCTCCTACATGGACTAAGATAGAGGAGATCTAAAATGGAAAACGTATCAAATAAAGAATGTTGCTGTTGCTGTTCTGGTAAGTGCGGATCCTGTTGCTGCTGCTGCTGCGACACCTGCACAGGGTGTAAGTAAAATGAAAATCACAAAGAGACAACTAAGAAGAATTATCAAAGAAGAAAAGGCTCGCATTGCTGAGTATGGGGGTCGCATGACCCCTGCCGATCGCGCTATGGGTATGTATTTTGATATGACCATGCAGAAGGATGTCGTACGAGCCCTGCAGGGGCTATACGATAATGCTATGGATGCGGCGTTGGAAGATATTGGTGATCAATTAGACGCCGAGGATATGGTGGAAGCTGGCCTCCGAAAGATGTTTGATGACTTTCTTCAGTCTTATGGCAGGGGTAGATAATGAGAATCACAAAGAGACAATTAAAGAGAATTATCAAAGAAGAAAGAAAGAAAATTCTTAATGAGATGTGGGGCGACTCTGTTGAAACCGGTTCTGATCTAATCGATTTTGCAAAAGCATATGCAGGATTAGGGGGTGCCGTACAAGAACAAGTCGATGCAGTTGTTGCAGCTTATAATAATAGTGGCGGCGGCTCACAAGATTTTGAAGAAACTGTTTATGAGCAAAATCCAAATGCTATCCAAATGGCCTATGGCAAGCTTGGACGCGTCCTTGGGATGATGGATGGTGATGATGCGCTAATGATATCCGAGGCTCTCCAAGAAGCTATGGATATTTTTCAACAAGGCGACGATGAAGTCGAAGCCGATGCACGTGCTGCAGGAGATTTATAATGGCAAAAGTAGATTTAGAAATGGCATTAGTAAAGTCATGTGGAAGGTCACCCCTAACGCCTGAAGAACTTTTAGAGCTTCTTAATATGGACATTGGTCAACTTATTACTAATCATGATATGGACCTATATCAAGCAGAAGAGGTCATGATGTGGCGTAAGCATGAAGCCCTAAGATATTCAGCTCAGTTTGTTTCTTTTCCTGAAGGTGAAAGATTAGACGAGTCAAGAAAGCTTTCGAGGCGCCAGCTTGATAAAATGATTCTTACCGAAACCACCGCCGGCCCACCTATTAGTGGTGATCATGCGATCGCACTTGGGGGCAGCTATGATGGCCCGCCTCGTAATGAGGGTGCTCATATGGCGGAAGAGGTTGTTGATGCAATTCGTAATGGTCGCCCTGGTATCGACTACAGTCGCGGCTCTGACGAAATTTATATTATGACTGGCCGGGCTGAAGGTATTACTGTCAAGGTATTGCGGAGGGGCCGATAATGAGAATTACGAGGCGCCAGCTTAGAAAACTAATTAGAGAGGCCGCCGGTCAAAATGTAGTGGATCTCATGGATGAAAATGTCAGTGATCAGGCAATTCGTGATGCTTGGCCTCAGGGTGTTGAATTAGACGGCGTTAATATCTTTAATGCTGTTTATCAAAATGATTCATTAATGAACCAGGTTTATGCTGCCGTTGAGGCTGATGGGTATGATGAGCCTAATGAAGTATATCTTGGATATGACTTTGACTCTACAGATCTTATTATGGGATTCGATGCCTTTCAGGTTTACTATGATGAGTATGGAGATCGAGACATGGGTGGTTCAGAGATGGATGGCGTGTTTGTGAATATTAGAACTATGGGTGGCATGAATGCTGGCAGAGTTGTCCTGACATCACCGGGTGGAGTATATGCCCGTGGAGGTGTTAATATGGAACTTGAACGTACATTCCCAGGCATCTTACATATAAGGCTAGACTAAAATGAGAAGAATTAGAAAACCAATTGCTTCTACCGGAATAGGAGAGAATGTAATGAAAATCACAAAACGACAACTAAGAAGAATTATAAAAGAAGAGAAGCAGAAACTGCAAGAAGGTAATTTTGGCGGTTACGATAGTATTGTTGAAGAGGTCATGCAGGAAATCTCAACATACCGCGAAGAACTATCAGCCGGTGGTGGCGATTATGATGCACATAGACGAGAAGCTGTTGAAGCCGGTAGGGAAGCAATCGAAGTTGAAATTATTATCCCTCACCTTACCTCTATGTTACCCCATGTATGGGATGAGACTATAGATGAGATGGCGCGCATTTTGTATAGAGATGTATCAGCTGAATGGTTATCGCAAGAAGGACTATAAAAATGAGAATCACAAAAAGACAGCTTAAGAGAATTATCAAAGAAGAACGTGCTAAGCTATTCAAGGAGTGGACACCGGCTGATGCCGGTTTTGCTGCTGCAAGGGATGATGATCGCAAACGCGCAGCAAGAGAAGATCTATATGTTAACCTAACGGATGATCAGTCTGTAGCTTTAGATGAACTTGAAAATGCTTTAGCAATGTGCTTGAAGGCAGGTGTATCTGATGCAGAGATTAATGATACTGTCGAGTCAAACTTGATTTCCGGCCAACTGGGGAAGAGATAATGAAAATCACAAAGAGACAACTTAGAAGAATTATCAAAGAAGAAAAGGCTCGCCTTAATGAGAATGTTGAGCCACATGCTTGGGCAAAAGCCATGTATGGTACGCCTGATCGAGATGAGGAGAATCAAACAATAATCTACCTTAGCAAGGATGATCATCCTACCCCAGAGTCATTTATAAAAGACTTACCTCAGGAGTGGGACTGGGATGAAACGTATGACCAACTGCAATGGATCGTATACACAAATCAGTACCCTGGTGGGGCCCGGCCAGGGGATATAGCTGAACCAGTTAGACATATTGAATCGATTTCCAGAAGTAAGCTTCAGAAAATTATTCGAGAAGAGAAGGCAAAACTTGTTCGTGAGTCTATTACAGACATGCATGATCAGGAACGTACCATCGGCGAGGTCGCATCTAGAGTAGCTGACGGGTTTTATGATAGCATGATGGCTTTGTTTGCTGAAGATCCTGAGATGTTCACGGGTCGATCGACCAAACTCGAGTGGGAAGAGCAAGTTACCTATGCAACTCAAGAGATTGAGACAGGCGTCGGGCATGCTATAGCTAAGGTTATCGAAGAGATAGAAATGCAACTTCATGATGGTGCATATCATCGAGGAAATCATTAATGAAAATTTCTAGAAAGTACCTGCGTAAGCTTATTAAGGAAGAGTCAAAAAAACTTCTCCACGAAAGCTATATGAAACAAAGATATACTGAGATGGGTGATGAGATTATTTCAGTCATTAGTCGGCAACCTGGTATTTCGGGGATGGATTTAGTGAGTGCTGTGAGTGCACAATATCCCGAGAATCCGAATGAGATGCCTGTTGATAAAGAGGAAGTCTTTGCAATTTTAGATGACATGATGGAAGACTCTGAAGTATGGGGAGATTTTGAGAATGACGGGTGGTATATACCCAATACACCTGAAGCTATAGCTGCGATGGACGCCCAAGATCAATTTTCAAGTCGTGAGGCTAATCCACATGATGGCGGAATGTATGGTGAGGAAAGATACTAATGAAAATCACAAAAAGACAACTTAGAAGAATCATTAAAGAAGAGAAGGCCAGGCTCCTCAATGAAGGCTTACAGTCTTATATAGAGCAACTATACGGAGCAATGGAGAATATTGGTTATCACTTTATTGAACAGGATGATCACTCTCCAGAATCTCAGGCAAAGGCCGCACAAGTATTAAGGGATGAAGTCGAAGGATTTATTGAGTCTGCTTTACCAGATGCAGACGGGAGTAGATGGCAATGAGAATCACAAAAAGACAGCTTAAGAGAATTATCAAAGAAGAGCGCGCAAAGCTTGTAAAAGAATACCAGAGCCGTGAGGCAACAGAGGGAAAACTTCTTGGTGAGCTTGCTGGCTTATTGGCAGATCTTCAGGGTGTGAAGAAAGAGCTATACGGTCTTGTTGATCCGGATGGTGCTGACATGGGTAGCGTATATGGCGACGAGCTTGAAGCTACGATTTTGGAACTTGAAGATTGGGCAGATAAATTAGAGGTGCACTTTGAGTCTATGGATCCAGATAATATGAGACACCAAGATAATCATCCACTAAATACGCCAAGGGGATAATAAGCAAATGGGCAATAATAGCATATTAGTATATGGTACACGTAATGATGAGGCAGTTCTCCGCCGAATGATTCGTGAGCATTCGAATGATAGATTATTACAAGAAGAGGTCCTGCTGACAGAAGGGCTTATAAGCTCTGACTTAGTAAAGGACGTTGTGCAGTATGTTATGGGCTCTGCGACCGAGTGGGGGATTGGCGCCGCCGGCGGCGCTATTACACTTCCTGTTGGTGCTGAAGGCGCCGCAGCAGGGCCAGTCGTTGAGACGATCGTTGATACCCTTTTCGGTGCTGAGGCAGTTAAGGCAACTATTGATACGATATCAAATGCAAGAGAAATGGCCGGAGAGTATACAGTATTAATTAGCGACGCATGGAATGCGTATGATCCTGGTGACTTTAAGGGATTTTATGGGAAGCTTAAGTTATTGGTTCAAAAGCTTCTACAGACATTCGGCAAGGCTGCTAAGAAAATTGATGAGGTTGTTGAGGAAATAAAAGAAGTATTGCAGAAAATGATATCTGCAGTTGTTCGCCCAATAGAGAAAGCGATTCAATTTGTAATTCCAGAGTCAACAATCGGCCTTGCAGCAGCTAAGGCTGCCGGACAGATTTTACAAGCTTTAGCAGAGAATGCATATACCGGGATTACTTCTGTTATTAAGCAATTCGATTGGTTACAGAGGTTTGTGGAAAATCCATCAGTTGCCCAAGATTTTTTCAGGAGTGTTACCGAACAGATTATTTCACTAATGAGAGATGCTGCTGACTATATAGAGAAATCTAATATGCTCGACTCTTGGTGGAAGAAAGGTATGCTGGCCGCTGTTTCACCTCCTGCACTTTTGGCAGGTCTATTTGCGAAAGGTTATGGGCCCTCAATGTTTCGAAAGGCAGCAGACGCGCTAGAAGGGTTTATGCCTACGATGCTTAAGCTGCTAGATCAGATTCTGAATGTAGTGATGCCATATATGTTTACATGTCTAGCACTATTTCAGATCTTTATGAAGGGTGATCATAAGGCTAAAGAAGAAGATGGCGCCGAGATTGCACCCCCGGTAAAATTGGCTGCTTCTTATAGCCGCCGCGGTAATGTCCAGATTGCGGAACGAAGGTTACGCGCCCTAATACGAAACTCGCTAGTATTAAAGGAAGCTCATCAAACAATTATCCAGAGCCCATATGAAGATGTGGATGATTATAATGTGCTAGCCAACTATGCTTTGACCGGTGATATTGCTGGTGCATTAGCCGATCCCGCCCTAAAGCCTTATGTTGATAAGAATGAGATGGGATGGGTCGCTGATGAAGCTATTGGTTGGTTTAATCGTGTGGGAGAAGAAGGGTGGGAAATGCCTACCCCTGAAGGGTGGGATGTTAAGAAAGCCAACAAATTCTTAAGAGATATTGAGGATGCCGCGTATAACGAGTACTCTAAGGCGATGAAAGCCCGAATCTCTTCTGATCCGGATGTGGCATGGCTTAGGTTCTTAGGAAATGCGTTCACCGCAGGAATCGAACCTGATGATATGGAAGATATTAAGTGGAAGCAATACAAGAAGTATATCCGTATTAAGCCGCCACACTCTATCTCCCATGGCGTCGGAGAGATCAACGTTGATAGAGATGAGGTTGAAGGTTACTCCGATTCGCCTGGTACATATGAAGATTTTATAGATTTCTTAGAGAGAAGGGCTGGAGGCCAACTTGGTCGCCGCGCGCCATATAAGAGATCACCTGCGCCGTATTACGATTAAGGTTTATGATGAAAATTACCAAACGACAACTAAGAAAAATAATTAGAGAAGAGTTCTCTACGGCCCATGGGCTGAATGATGACTCAATTATTAATGCACTTCGAGATACATGGGATGCAGTTAGAATGGACGTAGGTATTTCCAATCCAACGCCAGAAGAGATGGGTGACGAAGCAATGGCAATGATACGTACGTACCACCCCAGAGAAGCGGATATACTCCACAGCAAGTCGAATACAGAGATTGATGAATTACTCTGGAAGGCATTTGGAAGATGAGAATTACCAAGGGGCAACTTAGAAAAATAATCAGAGAATCTTTACCATACCGGAAAGGGCAGCCCTGGGCTGATCCGAAAGCTCCAGTCGGAGATCCGGTCACCCGAGCAGAAGATCATTTAGATAGAGAGCTTACCGATAAAGAGGTAGAAGCTGCTATGGGCTGGGAGCCGGCTGATCCAGCAGGAGATGCAGATTTCTGGGATGGATATAGGGATGCGATGAATGGAAAGAGCCCGCATGCGGGAGCATCGCCGGATTATAAGGCTGGCTTCGAAGACGGAAAACGAGATCGTGTAACTGAATCCCGTAGGAAAATTAAAGAGTCTGCAAATAAGCTTAGAAAATGGGCTGAGGGCGTAGGGCTTCAGGTTGATATCGATCCTATGACTGGAGAGGAAGTTGTACTAATCAGTGATAAGTTTGCTATGAAGCATGGGCTTCCTGATGGGACTGACTGGGGTGTGGAAAGATCTGTAGATGATGATGGATGGATTGTTACGACTAGCCCGGATTATGGGATGATGGATTTCGAAATGCCTTCCGGCGACCTATCAGACTTAGATGATATTGGAATCGAGACTAGAGGATACTAATGAAGATTAAAGAAAAGAAACTTAGAAAGATTATCCGTAAACAGCTTATTAAAGAGGGCTACGGAGACTTTGCAAGAACACCTGAAGTACAAGGCATGCTGGTGGATGCTGGGTTTAATGCAGATGGCTCATTTGGTGCAGACGGATATCCTGGACCAGATGACTGGATGATGTATTCTCCGGAGTCAGTTGAAGAAGCAGCCGGCTGGATCCAGGCCGCACTAGATATGAACCAAGCGCTTAAAGATGCTGAGGCAGCATTAAATGCCGGAGAGTTTCGCACAGGTCAGGACGCATTTTATGAAATAGTTTACCCGGTACAATCAAAATATTCAAAACACGGTGCCTCAGACACAGAAGGTCGTGAAGTTGCTGGTGGCTGGCTAGAAGATCAAGGGTTCGAGTGGAGCTAAAATGAAGATTACAAAGGGACAATTAAGAAGAATTATCAAAGAAGAAGTTGGGACCAACTGGCGAAAAGAGACGCAGAAGGTAACTGGAACAGATAGTACCGGATCTGAGAAAAATATCACTCGTGACTTAGAAGTGATAAATCAACTTGTTCCCAAGTTGATGTCCGACTTTACAGATGGTATTGATGACGAAATGATGACAAGATTGTATGTATATGTCGAGAGCATTCGTCAGGATCTAGAGACGGGCAAGTGGTCCCAATTTGGCTAAAGGATAGAAGATAAATGAAGATCACAAAACGACAACTCAGAAGACTCATAAGAGAAATGATGGAACCTATGACTGTTGATTATACCCATCGTTCTCTTAAAGATCCATATACGTTCGGTCGGTTCAAGGGTATGACAAAATCCGATGCAGCCCTCGATGCTATCTCATCCAGAGATTTTATGGGTGCGGCAAATCGAGTTATGGATGCCCTTATGATTGATGACCCTCCTCCCGGTGCTGATGAAGAGCTAGCTGATCTTTTGATGAGTGCAAAGACAGGCGAAGACATTGCTCAAATTGCAGCAGACTGGGGCACAAGGCACTTTAGGACTATAGGCAGATGAAGATTACAAGGTACCAACTAAGAAGAGTTATTGAAGAAGAACTACAGTCAGTGTATGATCCAGCTTTGGGATATGATGTTGATGTTGAGACCGCCGGGCCAGATATACCTGAACTGTCTAGCAGGCATGCGGCTATACTAAAGAATCGGTATGGTGAGTATATTAAAGATCATAAAGCTATGGTTGCCGATCGAATTATTTCACGAGGCGACGATGAGTATGTACGCTCCGCACAAAACTTTATTAACTACCTAATGCTTGAACCGGGTTCTCGCCAAGTTGACCTGTCAGATCTTGCCCAAAGTGGATATGATGCAGGAGGGATAGCCTTCTTTAACAATATCGGGATTCCACTAAAGGAACATAGCGCCACGAAGGCCATGAACGTAAATAAACGATCAGGGAAAGAAAAGCTTGATGAAGGTGCCCTTGACTGGTTGCAGGGAGGCTTAGATATAGTGGGCCTAATTCCCGGGATTGGGGAGGCTGCCGATGCAGTAAATGCTATAATTTCTTTAGCCCGAGGAAATCCTTTAGAAGCATTACTCTCTGGAATATCTATGATCCCGGGCGCTGGTGATGCTGTAGGTAAAGGTGGCAAGATTGTAGTGAAAGTCTTTGGTCCTGCAATGGACCTAATTAAGCGTGGGGATGATGTTGCTAAAATTGTTAAAAAAATTGGACCTGAGGCTTTAGAGAAATCTAAATGGGCTATTGAGCTAATTAAGGACACTGCCGTTAAGTATGGGCCGCAACTACAGGAATTATTTAAGCATGTAAAGGCAAAAGATCTCGAGGCGCTCGAGGCGTTTGCCGGATTTAAGGTGCCTGATGTTGCTCGAAAGAAGGCCACGGCGGCGTTAGGAAAAGCAGCTGATGCTCTTCCAGAAGCTGAGATTCAAAGTATTTTCAAGTTTTTAGCAAAGCTTGATATTGGTGACATGATTGGTGGTACCGATGACTATAAAAAGAATAATGCAGCTGATGCAGCTGATGCAGCTGGAAAAGCTGTTGATGCCGGCGTTGGTGCCGTACAAAAATTGGCGGCCGGATATGTACATAATCAGTCATTAGGACGTGCCTTATTCGGGGAAGTATATATTAATGAAATGCTAGTTGTTTATGGAAACAATATCGAGAAAATAGTGAGAGGTTAAAAATGAGAATTACGAAACAACGGTTGCGCTGGATTATCAAAGAAGAGCTATCTCGTTTTCAAGAAGCACCTGAAGAGAAAGAAGGCGAAGCACCAGAGGCAAAGAATAAAATAATCAAAGGCCTGGCTTTAATTGGAATCGACGAGGGAAAGCTCAAGGAGTTACCCTCGAATGAACAACAACTTAAGGCATTTATGGATATGATTAATAAAGCCATCGACACTACAATCGCCGGAAAGGCTGTCGCAGCTGAAAAGAAAGTTTCAGCTGGTACTAAAGGAATGGAATAATGAGAGTTTCGAAAACACAAATTCGCAGAATTATTAATGAAGAATTGTGTCGCCATAATCGGTTAAGGCAGCCTGTCCTACAGGAAGGATTGATGGATATGCTAAGTGGTCTTGGCGGGGGTGTACTTGAGTCTATTAAGGAGGCCATTGCTAGAAAAGTCTTATCGTTGTTAGGGGTTGATGTAAAGTCAACTGTCGGAACAGTTTTAATTAACTTTTTTGGAAACCTGACCGTCCAAGATTTGTCAGAAATGTTAATGGGAGATAACCAGTGTGTTACCGCAACCGGTGAGCTTGCCGGTGCAATAACAGAATCCATGGTTGAGTCGCTTCCTGCTTCTCTTGGTTTGTCACCAGATGGTGTATTTTCTAGGGCTGTACAGGAAGCGTTAAGCAAAACAATGACACAAGATCTAAATTCAAAGATTGCCGAAGCATTATGCCAGATTGATTATCGGCCGATTATTGAAGAGATACCAGGCGCTAGTACAGTGCTTAGCCTAATGGGGAAATAGCGATGAAGATTTCTAGAAAACAATTACGCCGAATCATCAAGGAATATGAACAATATGTCGATGAAGATGGTAATGTGTGGGATGATGAGGGAAACGTTACTAGAAGAGGTGCTGCTTTCGGCCGTCGCTACGGTGGTGGAACTTATGGAACTAACGCACCTTGGCAGGGCGGAAGATCTAGATACTCATCACAGCGAAGGACAACCCATGTTGGTGCTAACGCCAATGCTGATAAGATTGCAGCAGTTGAAAAAGCCTTAGAAGCGAAACCCAATAAATTTCTATCCTCGATTCTAACCCAACTAAAGGGAGGCAGGGGATTGAGTGCAAAGCAAAATAAAATTGTAAAAAGAATTTTATCAAAAACAGCAGCTGCTGAGTCTGCAAGTCTCTTTGAATCGTTTGCTGCAACAGCACAGGAGGAAGCTGAGAAAATTAATGCTCAAGCAGGTCCGGGCATGTATGGTATGACGCTGGTTACCGATCAGTCATTTTGGGAAGAGCGTGGCATCATAACTGGTGAAGAACTAGCTTTTAGCATTTTATCCCAATCATATTCAGATGCGTATAAGTCGTTACATGGAATTCGTCCTCGTTGGGCAAAGTTTGAAACAGTCGATGAGGTTCAGGCGGCGATTGATGACTTAGATCGTGAAGCAGAGGCCATGGCAGAAGACGATGCATATTGGGCCAGTCGTGAAGCTGAGTGGGAAAAGGAGCGACAGGAGTTGGCAGCTCTGCAAGTTCCAGGATTAGATTTAGAATATGAAAAGGTAGCCCAGAGATCAGGGATGGGTCGTAGACATGAGTCAATATTAAGGGTCTCGAAAAAACAGCTCCGCGAAACCTTACATAAGGGCATTCATGCACTTGAGTTAAACATCAAATCTTTGAAAAAATAAGGGTTTGAGAAGTGATACTATCTGGATCCACTACGTATGATCAGAGCAGTAAGTTAATCGAGTCGATTAATGAGATCTTAGGTGCTCGCTGGTCTCATAAGCAAATCGCAAAAGGAAAAAAAATTAAAATTCCCACTGATTGGGGAGAAGACGTAATGGCAATTACTGCTTCTAGATATAAAAAGGAAGGCTGGCTAGTTCGCCGGCTGGTTGAATTATCTCCTGAAGAAAGAACATATTATTTAGAGTTCAAAAACCCAAAGTGGAAAAAATATGATGATCAATTTGATTCTTCAGTAGATTTTTGAATACAAATCGAGATTTTGCGTAATAATTAGATTCGGAGGAAAGGTAGTTTAACTGACTTCTAGTATATTCACGGAGCGTTTAGGGTAATAGAGCCGAGACTCGTTCAAGAGGGGAGCGTACAACATCTTGGAGAAAAGGTACCTGCAGGGCCTTTCGGAAAGATACGCTACTTAGGTTCCGCCCGCATTAGAGTCGTAAGCTGCCTTTCCTCCATTTCTTTTGTCTAACTAGTTAATCTGGTTAGGCTTTTTTTTTGCCTTTTATTTGCAACTTCGTGCAAAAATTCGACCCATGTTGTATAATATTAATGTTGGTGGGGAATGGAACCCCGCTGCTACATTAGGAGAAAACATGGCTCGCAAATCCCGCGAACTTCGGCTGACTCAAACTAAGGAGCTTATTGCTGCCTATGAAGCAGCCGGCCTTGGGAACGATAGAAACTGTCGTTTTGCCCAAGATATGCAGTGGCGCCTTGAGCGCAATAAAGGCCTTAGCCCTAAGCGCCGCCAGTGGCTTGACTCTATCATTGAAGAAGGAGTCCCTGAGCCTAAGGGCGATACTGAGCTCTTGGCTCGTGTCGAAGCTGCCGCAGCAGTTAAGGGAATGAAGGAGTTTGATGCCGGTATTCTCCGCGAGTTTGCTGGGAAGATTCGCCGAGGCTGGGACCTGAGCCCAAAGCAGACCACATGGATGGAAAAGCTAATTGCTCAGGCTGATGATATCGCTGCTAACGGGGTCTGGGCTCCGAGCGATGAGACAACGGCTCGGCTACGAAACTGTGTAGACCTTGCCCGTGGATACAGCTCTGTTTATTGGCAGACCCATGGAGGTACCTTGAAGGCGCTTAATAACGTTAGGGCATTCATTGACTCTGGCGGCGAAAAGGCGGTTGACGAGTGGTCAGTTAATAAGCTGATCAAGTCGATGGCGCGCCCGTTGAGGGAGCTTGAAAATCCGAAGTTCCAGCCTGGCGAAATGCGATGGTATTATGTTGCTGGCCAGGGTTACGCAACCGCGCTGGTTTCATCTGGCCCATTTATCAGTGAGCGAGGTGAAGTCGTTTACGCAGCACTCGTTAATGGAACAATGGTCGAAACGTCAAAACTTACAAAGCAGAGAAGGAAGTAGATATTATGATGCTAAAAACTACCCGTGACACAATTATTGCAGATTTGCTCAGGGCTCGCCCTCGTGGTCCAATTGGCAGGCGTGTGACTTATACAACCAGCGAAGAGTATGACTATAATAAGAGTAAGTACGTAAATACGCCGGTCCCGTCCGACCCGCAATGGGGGTACTCCGACGAAGAGATTTATTCTCTTGATCTTCGCTCCAAGGATGATGTAGAGAAATATGTTCGTGATCGTTGGTTCGAAGGAAAGGGAGCCTGGAGCCTTGGTCGTCAAAAGGCAACATTGACTCGCCGAGTTAATAAGCTATGGAATGATCGCCTTGAAGATATTGTTACACGTGTTAGCCGAAAGGGTGGCGCTGGCATTTACTCTGTGCGTAAGGGGTATTATCGAAGCGATGGAGAGTTTGGCCATATTTATGCCGCGACCAAAGAAGAAGCCCAACGCTTTGCTGAGATGTTTTTTGGATATTTGACCCCTGAAGGGAGCCCTCGCATCGACTTTGTTCGGTTCGGTACTCCTAAAGAGGTAGTTGTTTTGAATGCACAGACGATTCAGCGTGCCGCTGAAAACATTACTAAGTACCAAAAGAAGATTGAGGAAATGGAACACGCAATTTCTCAGCAAAAGATGTGGCTAGACACCCTTAATACGGTTGAACAACAACAGCTAGCTGCTGAAGTCTAATTTATACACTTTAGATTAGTTTAATAGTATTAGTCTAGAATAGAGAGGCTTACTATCAATGACGTATAATGATGATCGATTTGTAGATCCATTTGATTTGCCGGAAGAGTTCAAAATGTCGTTTCAAAAAAAGAACAAGAAGAAAGATCAACCCATTAAATCTATTGACCTTTATGATCTAGAACTACATGATGACTATGACTGGCTAGCCCAACCCTGTGTTGAGGTAACTCCGAAGAAGGAGTGGGATGGCCGTTGGGATGAAAGTTAGTTTATTAAAAGAGGGAATGTTATTAGCCGTTGCAGTATCAGACTATCGACCAATTGTCAGGCTAAAAGAACCCGATCGATTGGCATTTATTCCAGATATTTTAGCACATGCCGGCTTCGGTGGCATTCATCCTCTAAATCATAAGTCATATTATTTTTATTTAGGGACTAGAAGGGAAATTGTTCCCGAGAAATATACAAACAGTGGAAACCCAAGGACTAAATCTTATCATGAAGTAATGGATCAGGACGGTCTAGTATACAAGGTTCATGGTAGGGAATTTAAGAATTTTGAGCCAGTTTGGCAGGAGAAGGATAATGAGAATCCAGACAATTGAGGTTACATTTGCTAACCGACAAACCCCAGAATCTAGATTTTCCCATTTTGAAGGTACTGAACAAGAGCTATTGGCACTAGTGTTTGATAATTTCTTTGATGGAAAAGAGGGATACCGCGACGGCGTGTGGCTTGTTACTGTGCCCCCTGATCGTTTCAAGTCTGGTGTGGTCCAGCTGGCAGAAGGCGACATGCTTCAGGGTACATTTGAGGCCCGCAGGAAAGGTGAAACACCGAGAAAGGTTGTTACCACATCCGGACGTGAGAAGCTTCCTGCAAGACATGTAGAAGTCGTTCTATATCGTAGAGATGTGCTGGAGGAAGATCCGGATTACACACCAGTTGCTGATTGGGAAGTAATTTCTATTAATGCCTCCCCGACCTCTGAGCCAGTGCCTATTCCCGCAGCTGCTCTTATTGCTAATCATTTTGGTATGAGTGGTGGAACGGACACGAAGTATACTGCTCTAGAGTTTGAAGAAGCTCTTCGAGAATCTGTCATGTTCTGGCATGACAAGGCAATGTGTGGATAGGAGGGGCATTATGCCAGGTGTATTACGAGGCGCGTGAGAAGGCTTTGGGCAATGGAAGGTGTTACCACCTCGCTGCGATACTCCGACGTAAGGGGAGGGTTGTGAGGATTGGTATTAACTCTGATAAGACTCATCCACGGTTTAAGAGAAAGTATGAAGATGGCACATGGGCTGCACATATGCACGCCGAGATGGATGTGCTTAGGTTTTCTGAACCTGGAGACGAGTTGGAAGTTATGAGATGGAGAAAGTCAGATAATACATTTGCCATGGCTAAGCCCTGTCGGCATTGTGTGCCCCACATTCTAAATGCAGGACTTTCAAGGGTTACGTATACTGATGATAATGGAGAATGGCAGGAGATGCAACTATGAAACAAGAACTACAAGAAGAGTTATTTGAAAAGTACCCAAAGATCTTTCGGCAAAAGGGTTTATCGATACAAGAAACAGCTATGTGCTGGGGGATAGAGACCGGTGATGGGTGGTATAATATTATTGATATGCTGTGCTGCCAGATTCAATGGCATATTGCACATAACTTAAAAAAAGATGAGAAACCCGAGGATATCCAGGTTGAAGCTACACAGATTAAAGAAAAGTTTGGTACCCTAAGATTCTATTATCACGGTGGAAATGATTTCATTCATGGTTTGGTTGCCATGACAGAGGGCATCTCAGGTCGTATATGCGAAGATTGTGGTTCACCTGGTACCCAAAATTCTCGAGGGTGGATCCGAACTCAATGTGAGCCCTGCAGGGATAAGATACAAAAGGCCATATAGGATGAATTGGGAATTATTGGGAGATCTCTTTATGATGTTTATGATTTTAGGGGGTGGTATCTTGTTCATTGTATCGAATGTAAGATATAATCCTAATGATGATGAGAAATAACGGGGTGTAGCGCAGTCTGGTAGCGCATCTGGTTTGGGACCAGAGGGTCGTAGGTTCGAATCCTGCCACCCCGACCATTCTACAAGGACAGATAATATACAGGTATTGATATTATCTGTCAATATAAAGGAGAAACTATGAAGAAGTATTTTGATAACGATGATATTCGGTTTATGAAAATTGTATTAGGCCTAACCGTTGGCCTTGTTTTCTTTATCGCTATCATCTAAATTACATTCCCCTGTAGCTCAGTTGGTAGAGCAGATGACTGTTAATCATCGGGTCGTAGGTTCGAGTCCTGCCGGGGGAGCCATTTAATGAGGAAAGTATAATGATGGATTTTTTTCACTCTAGAACATTTAGCGGGCTGCTAGCATTACTAAACGGATATTTTTGTATTAACGCCCTAAACCATTCCGCATTCGGTTGGGCATTAGTATCGGGATTTTTCTGCTGGCTTTGTGCTAGAAACTATTTTGACAAGGCATAATAATGGGCTGCGACATTCATGGTTTTTGGGAGGTCAAGGATCATACCGGCAATTGGATGGCTATCGATACAATTAATCCTGCTAGAAATTATGAGTGGTTTGGCATTATCGCAGGAGTAAGATCTGGACCGGATATCGGTACTGCACATAGGGGTATTCCAAAAGACTCTTCAGGTGCCTATAGGGATATGATAGATGAATGGGGGGTTGACTTGCATAGTCATACATGGTTAACCAGGAATGAGGTTCTAGCCGCATGTGAGGAATTAGATAGACGATTACTCGAGTGCTATGATGAGCATGCCGAGCTCCATGAGTACCCGCCGAATTCAGATACCAGGGTGTCCCAACTTATTGTCGGGTGGGGGAATAATAAAGAACATGTTGCTTGGGACTGGTACGGAACGATTAGCGATTTAATGTACCCAGGCGGGGATATCAATGAATGTGTTAGAATGGTAGTTTGTTTTGACAGTTAACCTATACACTTCATGAATTCAAATATAATTACATCTCAACATTTTTTAAGGGAGTCTATCATGACAAATACTGATAATTTTATTAAAGGCGTTTTTGCTATTTCATCAATTACATTGGCGGTGCTAGTCATTCTGTCATCGATTGCAATCATTTCGCAGGCAGGTACTATTCCGGGTGCTGTTAATGAGCAACCTGGCTTTGACGAGAACACTGTTCCAACACCAGCGATTATGATTGATTATCCTGAGATGATTAATGAGGATGGGATGGCTCTAGCATACTTGCTGGAAAATGAAGCTGCAGTGCAGTTTATTGAATTTCCTCCAATGTATATTAGTGCGCAACCCCTCTTAAACAACTAGTTTTTGCAGGGTACTTTTAACTTGTCCTTAGGGACATTGAACACACACACACAAGGAGAAAAAAAATGAGTGATTCAAAGAAGAGTGGATACGAGCTTCGTACCGATTTATTGGGAATGGCAATTGGAATTGTTTCCGACAAGACTAATCGCCAGTTTGAGAATGAGCATCTTAAGCCGGAAGGACAGCGCAATGCTGTTGCTCCATATACGACTGAAGATATTATTGCAGAGGCTGAGAAGCTATATGCATTTGTTCAAAAGAAGTAGTTAGCTTCGTATACCGCAGGGAGGCATGGGTTACAGATGCCTCAATTTTTGATACTCTAGAACAAAGAAGGAATATTTTATAATGAGTGAAGTAAAGACTGGGCAAAAAGTATCTGTCCATTATGTTGGAACGCTAGATGATGGTACGGAGTTTGATAGCTCAAGGGTTCGTAATCAACCACTTTCATTTGAGTGTGGCGCAGGGCAAATGATTTCAGGATTTGATGCCGCTGTTACTGGGATGACTGTTGGAGAGACAAAGAGTGTACGCTTGGCCCCTGAAGAGGCATATGGTCCAGTTAGTGATCAGCTTGTACAAAATATTTCAACGTCTCTTTTCCCGGAAGGGTTTGATTTTGTAGTCGGTGCGACTGTACGGGGCCAGGCTCCGACTGGGCAACCGTTGCTAGCAAAGATTGAGTCTGTTGATGAAGATGAGAACATTGTTGTCTTGAATTTCAACCACCCTATGGCAGGACAGCACTTAAATTTCGAAATCGAATTGCTATCAGCTGAGTAGCAAATCCCGCAGGGAGGCACGGGGAAAGAGGTGCCTCAAAATTTTGGAACGAACTTATGAAGAAACGGAAATCTGGTAAATTTTATGGGCCGTTAGCTCAACAGGTAGAGCATCGGACTTTTAATCCGTAGGTTCTGGGTTCGAGTCCCAGGCGGCTCACCATCCATCTATAATAATTTGATCAAGTTGGTTTTCAATGATTAAGCTTTTGGGCAAGATTCCTGACACGATTTATGTCGCATGTTCAGGTGGCCCTGATTCTATGGCAGCGCTAAGTTTCTTAAATAACGGTCGTAGAAATGTAAGGGTCGCGCATTTTGATCATGGTACTGAACATGCAGACACTGCACGTAATTTTATTATTGAGTATTGTAGAAAAGAGAAATTAGATCTTGAGCTTGGGACCGTCGCTAGAAAAAGACTTAAGTCTGAATCTAGGGAAGAGTTCTGGCGTAACGAAAGGTATAGGTTTTTCAAGGAGCTGGATGCCCCCATCGTAACTGCACACCACTTAGATGATGTTGCTGAGTGGTGGGTCTTTTCATCTTTGCATGGTGATTCGAAACTAATGCCATATAGAAATGAAGGGGTAATTAGACCATTTCTTATGACACAGAAGCACGAACTAGTAGGGTGGTGTAAATATCATGATGTACCCTATGTCAAGGATCCGACCAACAAAAACCTTGCATATATGAGAAATTTAATTCGCCACAGAATAATGCCCCAATGCTTGAAGGTTAATCCTGGTTTAGCAAAAGTGTTGAAGAAGAAGATTGAAAATTCTGCTGAACATTCGATTGGATAGTTGGTATACTATAATATGAATAAAGGCGCCCTAATCACAAGCCGACAGAAGTTAGCAGCACAGGATCGTGATTATTTACGTAGGCTAGCCCCAGATTCTCAAGTATGGAGACAATCAGGAGTTGTGATTCGTGGTGTGTATGAGGGACGTATATACATAGTTGATGCCCTTTCTGGTAAGAATATTGGGACTGAGTTGGCACCGGTTGTGGATATTATGATTGGTGGAAAGCTTATAAAAGAAGTACCAATTAGGTGTTTAGACAAGGTGGAAAAATGTTAAAAAAAGGTAACCCAGAACTTGAGTTAATGATTATCGATTCTTTGGAACCTGAACCTAAGACAGTTGAGACAATTTCGAAAGAACTTAACATTGATATAAACGTTGTAACGGAAGTGCTAGATAGCTTAATTACAGAGCAAGAGTTAGCGATTGAACGAAGGAACACAGGATATAGGCTAGTCTCAGATGATGATGACTATATAGACTTCGAGGATGAATAAATTACCGGCTGGTAGCTCAATCAGGTCAGAGCGTTTGTCTCATAAACAAGGGGTTCCGGGTTCAAGTCCCGGCCAGCCGACCATTTTTTAAGAGGAACTAAGATGAGAATGAAGAACAGTGTTTGTTTTGATGATGTTTTGTTAGTACCGAAGTATTCATCAGTTAAGAGTAGAAAAGATGTAGATCTTTCAGTCAAGATGGATAATGTGCGCTGGCTACCCAGGTTGCCAATTATCTCAAGTCCTATGGATACTATCACTGAAGCTAGCATGGCTATTCATATGCTGAAAAGGGGAGGCCTGGGGGTTATACATCGTTATAATACTATTAATGATCAGGTAGGAATAGTCTCAGACGTTTTCGAGGCATTGCACATGGAGAATAATGATGCAATTACTGCAATCGCCGCTGCAGTAGGGGTATCAGGAGATTATCTCGATAGAGCAACGGCTCTCTATGATGCTGGTGCACGCATTCTTTGTGTTGATATTGCCCATGGCCATCACTCTTTAATGAGAACAGCCTTACAAGAGTTGCGTAACGTGTTTGGTGATAGGGTACATTTGATGGCAGGTAATGTTGCGACCCTTGATGCATTTAATGATTTGGCTGACTGGGGTGCTAATTCGATCCGGGTAGGTATTGGAGGGGGCTCGATTTGTTCAACCCGTATCCAGACTGGTCACGGTATGCCAACGCTACAATCGGTTATCGATTGTTCTCGCTCTGACAGGGATGCGCTATTAATAGCAGACGGGGGTATTCGGACCAGCGGGGATATTGTAAAGGCAATTGCTGCCGGCGCCGATTTTGTGATGATTGGCTCACTGTTGTCCGGGACTGATGAGACGCCTGGTGAGATCTATATTGATTATACCGGTACAGATGATTATATTGCTAGTGTTACTTCAACTGGGCTAGCAGAGTATGTGGAACCGGCCGGAAGAAAATACAAGAAATATCGAGGAATGGCATCCAAAGAGGCACAGGTAGAATGGAGGGGTTATCAATCGTCCGAAGAGGGTGTTGCTACCACTGTTGACTATAAGGGCCCTGTAGCGCCTATCCTGGCTAGCCTCGAGACAGGGATTAGATCAGGCCTTTCCTACTCAGGTGCCATGAATATTAGAGATCTGCAGGTAACAGCTACATTTACGAAACAAACATATTCAGGAGTTTCAGAAAGCTCAACCCATATTTTTGGCGAAAGGTGAATATACCTTTTAGACTTAATGTGTATTTTTAGATATGTTTAATCCTTCTCAAGGGAATAATTATTAAGCATAGGATACCAAAATGGGACATGATAAAACCACCGCCGGCGTAGAGAAGCGAGTTAGAAGAATTATTCGTGAAGAACTTTCAGGTATTAATGCTTCGATTGAGTCTGATCCTATACACAACGCTTCTAGTTTAATTGAGCGGCTTGATACTTTGCTGTCATATCCAGATGAAGAAGTTGATCTTAGTGAAGTTAGGAGAAGGGTAGGTAATTTGAGAAATACTCTTCCTGAGATCGTCGAAGAGATCAATATAATCAGGGATACATTTGCTAATGAATGACCAGCACTTAAAAAGAATTATTGCCGAAGAAGTTTCAAAGCCCCCTGTAACCAGTGAGTCAATCATTTACTGCGACATGGACGGTGTCTTAGTTGACTTTGCAGCTGGTGCAATTGATCTTGCAAACTCTATAATTTCCGGTGTTTATGGTACTGAATTTATACAGAGATCTAAGTCGATGAGGCGCGCCCTCAGAGATCTTGAACCCGGGTTTAAGGTACAGACATCAAGCGATTTAGATATTCCTGAGGTGCGAAGCTTAATGTTTGCTGCTATTGGTTTCAATCCAGGTGCATTTTTTGGAGATCTACCTCCGCTACAGGACGGGGTATCTACCCTTTGGCCATCTTTAATGTCATCTGGTCACCGTGTATCGTTACTTACAGCACCGGTAAATGGCCGAAAAGGTGTATTAGCACCCACAGCCGGCGATGGCAAAAAGGCCTGGGCTAAAGAATGGTTATCACCTTCCCCGGCAGAAGTAATAATAAGCCCAGCACGTGACAAGCCAAGCTATGCAATCTCAAATGGAATCCCAAATATTCTTATAGATGATAAGGCTAGCACTATAAGAGAATGGAATAAGACAGGGTATGGGATTCTTCATATAACTGGCGATTCAGGCTCTACAATCGCTCGGCTAAAGGAGCTATTATGAAAGTTACAAAGAGGCAACTTAGATTAATAATCAGGGAGATGCTTGAGCTGGATCTTGAAGAAGGCGACGTAATATTAACCGGTCGGTTTAAGAATAAAAGGACCGTCGTTAAAAAGATCGGAACAGATGATCTTGGTCAGCCTACTGTTAATGGGATGAAGGCCTTATCCTTTAGAATTGAAAAATTGATGCCAAAAGATCAGTGGAGTAAAAAGTCGAAAGAAGAGGCTGAGAAAAAAGAAGAAGAAGATTCGAAAAAATAGTCCGCGAGCCCATATTTAAGAATAAGGGGGTTTTTTCCTACCTTATCAAAAAAGGCTCTGTATAGTGATTGTTAGGTTCGTATTAGCACTTTGTTCTATATTAATGTTCACATCTTGTGCACATATTCGGCAACCTCTTACTCCCCGCCAATTAGTTTCATCACAAATTTCAGAAGCCTTCGTTAGGGTTCATATTTCTGTATCATATGAAATTAAACAATGTCACCCCAAAGACTTAAGTCGTTGCCGAGAAATTGGGTTAGGGATTACCGGCCCTGCGGGTATCGGATCAGGTGGCGTAATATCACATAATGACGAGTCATCATCGATTTTAACTGCAACTCATGTTGTAAGTTCTTTTGGGCAAATACCTCCATCACATCCGGATGCCATTCAAGGTGTAATCAGGGCCTATGCTCGTATAACCGGTACGTCATTGGAGATTGCTAGATTGCAGTTCCAGAGTGGTGCATTAGTTGCAGAAGGTATTGAGACGATTGTTTCTGTGGCAACCAGCAACGGAAAAGAATATAGGGTAAATTCAATTGATTGTCACCCTGTACATGATGTATGTATGATAACCACTGCATCAAGAATTGAAGATGTACCAACATTGTCAGTTTCTTCTACTGCTCCTTCTATAGGTGATGAAGTAAGATGTGCCCAAGGCCCATTTGGGTATGCAATCCCTGGAATGATGGTACCACTATTTGACGGCGTATACAGCGGCCAAACTCCTCGAGTTCGTGGCTCATTAGCTAAAGACTATTATACTTTTCCTGTGGCACCTGGATCTTCGGGATCATTAATAGTGAACACTTCCGGCCAGATTGTAGGGATCGTCAGTATGTTTATGTCAGGCCCCTTCTGCGCAGATAATGGGCTTGGGTGCCATGCAATGTCATCCGGAATAACAGTTTCAATACCGTATAATATCGTGCGGCAATTTATCATAGAATCTTTATCAACTAGCAGAGAAGAAAATTGACTTCATTTATAGTTCAAGTCGTCCTTGCATTTTTATATGCAAATTTTGTTGAGTGGGCTTGGCACAAGTATGTATTTCATGGATTAGGAAAAAAGAAAAGTAGTATTTTTAGTTCACACTGGAGAGAACATCATCGTGATGTGCGTAAGTCAGGTGGGTATGATCTAGCATATTCGAACCCGATAGGAACGCCAGGCGGGCCAACGAAAGAAGCTTTAGAATTATTAGCTGCGGCATTTTTACACATGCCGCTATTTTTTTATTTCCCTGTATTTGCATCGACGTTAGTTATTCATGCAATAGCGTATTTTCTAATTCATCGAAAGTCCCACTTAGATATAGAGTGGGCAAAGAGGTGGGTACCGTGGCATTATGATCATCATATGGGAAAGAATCAGGATGCTAATTGGTGTGTCACATTACCAGTTTGGGATTATATTTTAGGAACAAGGTTATACTTCTTGCATAGTGAGGATTACAATAATCATAATTAAGTGAGCTTACACTAAAGGATATTATTATGATTAGAGTTGGAGATAAAGTAGTCCCGTATTTTAATATGAATCAGGTTGGTACTGTCTTGTCAATTGAGTCAGTTCAGTCTAGACTTTTGACAACCGAAGGCACATCATCCGGTGTTCGGGTTGCAGTTATTCGATTAGACAATTCAGAAAAAACACTCGTTAAGTATAAGACAGAAGATTTACTTCACGCGGAGAGATAAGGTGTTCAAAGAGCAAGAGAAGTTTGACCAAAATTGGTTCATTCATTCTGATCTTCGGCTGGGTGAATCAACAATTCCTGGTGCGGGTACTGGGGTATTTGCAACAGCTGATATTCCTGCAAGGACAGTTATTGAGTCATGCCCTGTAATCATAATGGCTCATAATACGTTTAATGAGTTGAACAGTATCCACCCTGGGGTAAGGCATATCTTATCTGATTACCCGTTTCAGTGGACTAATGGTAGGTCAGCTATATGTTTAGGGTGGGGTGGAATAATTAACCACTCATTTGAACCTAATGCTCAATGGAGACTTCGAACTAAAGAAGAACATGGTTTCGATGCGTTGGTCTTTCGGCTAAAAAGGAATATTAAGGCTGGTGAAGAGATATTTGTACGCTACGTTTGGGATGCAGATAAGCTATGGTTTGTCGATGAAGATGCCGGGGATGCACCTCAAACGGTAACTAGCCAGATCCAACAATATGGTACTATGGGAATGCAGGCGCAGGGTTTCTTTAATGATGTGAGGCGCCTACAGGGAGTATCTAAACGAGGCCACAATATTGAGACGTTGGGCGATTGGCAGCTGGTTACTAAGAAAAAGAAAACAGAAGACTAATGTAAATTTCATTTTTTCTGGGTAAAATATAAGTGGATGTTTTATACCGAGGATTAATTAATGGGCACCAAAAGTTCAAAATTTTGGAATGATCAGTATGCAGCTGTTGTTTCGTGGATCACCCATAAAGGTTACGATGTTAACTGTTATACTGATGCAGATGATAGATTAGACTTCGAAGAAAAAATAATCCACATAGACTCTCGCCAGCATGCAGAAAGTAGATTTTATACATTATTGCATGAGTGTGGCCACCTATTAATATCTCAAACCGCAAGTCAATTTCAAAAAGATCATCCAATGTATGCGATGTCTTGTGATTTTCGAAAATCAAGAAGTAAAGCATACCAGGTTTCTTTGGTTGCGGAGGAGATAGAGGCATGGAAGAGGGGTCGGCGGTTGGCGAAACGCCTTAACTTGCATGTAGATGATCTTAAACTTGATAGACTTATGACCGATTGTGTCATGTCATATATTGCTGATGCTGCTGTAATTGCTGGATAGGAGAAAAAAATGTCAGATGAAGAAAGGTTAGATCTTGCCGCTAAATTAAGAGATCTTATTCTTATTAGTATTAACGAACATACAAAGGACGGCGTAGTTCATGCGAACTTAGACTCAGTTGCCGCAAGGGAAAACCTGGCGTGCTTTATCGCTAGCTACCTTAGCCCTCAAGTTGAGGAATATGAGGAAGAGATCAGATCTCTTTGGTTTATGCTAGATGAGTTGAATAACGCAGAGAATGCCTTAAAATCCCCAGAGTTTCAGAATGAAATTTCTGACATGGTAAAGACACAGATGGCGTATCTTAAGATGATGCAAAACCAGAAAGGCGATGCATGAAATTCTGGACTGTCACTACATATATCGAAGGTGTAGAAGTACCCAAGGTATTTTTAGTGCAGTCTCCATATGATAAGGCTCGAACAAAAGAGATCTTATTAGAGGTTCATCCTGAGTATAAGAAAATGTCTTTAAAGAAAACTAAAAAGCCTAATTGGGTACGTGAGTGGTCTACATGAAGATTGGGCAATTGGTAGAATTTATTGATCATGATGCTGGAGGCGGATTTGCACCATCACCTACAGGGATCGGTATTATAATATCGATGTATAATTACACCTCCCCACCTGAGGTTGAAATACTTTGTACGGACGGTGAGATACGCTTTCAGTATGGCGATGAGCTTAAGGTAATTCAATGAAAAATCTTTATGCCATTTTAGGGGTTGATAAGTCGGCTAGCGAAAAAGATATAAAGAAGGCATATCGAAAGCTGGCGATGAAATATCACCCTGATAGAAATCAAGGTGATGAAACAGCTGAGAATAAGTTCAAGGAAATATCTCATGCATATGAAGTTTTAAGCGACCCAGAGAAAAAACAGAACTATGATACATATGGTACTCCAGATCCTGGATTTTCTCCAGGTGGTGGATACTCATCAACCTCTTCTGGGCCAAGTCCATTTGACATTTTTGATATGTTTGGCGATGTCTTTGGCCCGCGTCAGGCCCGCCAGTCCCGTCCACGCACACAACCAGGGAAGGATGCTAACGTACGTTTAACATTGTCATTTTATGACGCAGTTTTTGGTTGTCAAAAGAGTGTCAATGTACAAACCTTGGGCGCTTGTCGAACGTGTGGTGCTACTGGATCTACAAATGGCAAATTAAGTCGTTGTACTTCATGTGGCGGTACTGGGTATATATCACAGCAGCAAGGATTTATGAGGGTTAACATGACGTGTCCAGGCTGTAACGGAAAAGGTATGATGCCTGAACAAGTCTGCATACCATGTGGCGGTAATGGGCAGGTACCTACTACTGAAAAAATAAAAGTAACAATTCCACCGGGTGTTGATGACGGTACCACTCTTCGTGTGGCTGGCAAAGGCCACCCAAATAGGCAGGGCACCCATACCGGAAACCTGATGGTAAGAATTCAGGTTATGCCAGATCCTCGTTTTACCCGGGAAGGCCCAAATATTCATGGTAACGAAAAAATGTCATTTGCTGTTGCATCTTTAGGCGGTGTTCTGGAGGTTGAGACCATGCATGGGAAACAGACCATTAAGATCAAGCCGGGTACTCAGCCGGGCTCAACATTTAGGCTGAGAAGCAAGGGTGTCCCTACCCACCGGGGTCGACCTGCAGGTCATCATTATGTTCACTTAAATGTTGAGATACCAACTTCTCTTACTGGTGAACAAAAAGAATTGATTCGCAAACTTAAGCTATAATAGTCATCTGAGGCTATCATCCATATTTATTATTGATGTTTTATGAGAGAACATATTATGGCGAGACTAAAACTAAAGGTCGGCGATTTTGTCTTTGTCGATAGCACGAGAGGTCAATCATCTTTAAGAGATTGGCAGGGTCGTGGGTATGGAGTGATCACTGCGGTCGAGAGTATCGATTGTGAAGATGTCCCGTTTGCCCAGGTGTTAGTCAATGGAGAGCTTCGGTGGGTACTAGCTGAAGATATATCAAAAGACCCTATGGGTGATCAATGGTTCATGTATGTCTTGGAGTGTAGCGACGGAACATATTACACCGGAATAACAACAGACGTTGTTCGTCGGTTACACGAACACAACTTTACGAAAAAAGGTGCGAAATATACTAGGACTCGCCGTCCGTCAAGGGTAATATTCTGCAAGGAGTATGAAAGCAGATCAAAGGCAGCAAAGGTTGAATACCGGTTTCGAAAGCTTCATCGCCCTGAGAAAGAAAAAATTATTCAGGGAATAGTCGACATTAATGCTGTCTTAAAGTTATAGCAAACGGTCCAGATTAGGGTCGCAAAATACCCAACCGTGATTAGTGATAATCCAATCTTGAGTCCGGTCCACACAGCTCTTAGTATACTAGTTTTTGACATAACGCAAATTGTATTCGAGCATGCTATACTGTAAAATACAAAAGCTTCATAATGAATGAAACGTGTATCATCGCTATGCCAACATAAACAGCAGTTACGGGAATAGTGACAATCCTACAAAATAATCTACTTCGCAATCTCCATAATAGCAAGACGCTCAGATTAACGATGAGTATTTTGTATAAGATAAACCCGGGTGGGCTTACCGTTAATATGTAGGCCATAATTGGATTGGCTTCTTCTGCAAGGCCACATGCAACCCAGAAATACGTACAAATCGCATCAAATAAGTTTAGTACAAGGAGTGACTTAAGGCAATTACTATGCCATTGATGCGGTTCATTATTCATGTGTTCTTTACGTGCACAATACTACATATTATCTCGTGGTACTATTAACTAATAATTATTCTTTGATATGGTTGACATGTAAAGTGTAAGTTTTTATCATGATGGTTGCAATTTCTATAATGATGGTCGCTGCAGCGGCATGTATAATGGTATTTATAATTGCCAACCCTAAGTTAGTGCCCGTCTTATCAGGTCAAAGGTGGGTAATGCCAGGCCTTGGGAATATCTTAATTGTAAAGACATTAGGCACCGGTGCAACGTTTGGAAAAGGACTCGGGCGCCATATCGATGTGAAGTATCAGCTAGAAAATGGCGATTACGGATATTGCACAAAATCTGAGGTAAGGCTAACTGGAAGATTATTGCCATATGATAAACGTGAGAGAGATATTTACGTTAGAAATATCCTAAGTGCTATACGTAAAAAATCTAATGAAGAAGAGTGGGTAGCATATGCCCCTCCGCCTGGATGGCAACCAAAGCCTGAGAATATAGAGACAATTTACGAGGCTGAAATAGTCACTCGGCCGAGTAATAAGCCTCCTTCTGGATCTTCACTGGCTATAGACGACTCAGATTAATTATTACAAAACCAGCATTTACTTCGAAACGTCAATTGTGTAGACACGTATATTAAGAGTACTATATTCGTGAACTCCCAAACTGATTCTGGTCTGGTGCTAGCTGGTAGCATGGCATATATTACTGGAAGCCCGACTGTAATGATTGATAGAAATAAAGTCAGTTTTAGAATTCTAAAAATTCCAGGTAGTACAGCCTGAAGCATGCTTTTGATTTTTTTAATCATAATAATAAGTATACTGTCATATACATCTGCTAGTAAATAGCTTACATTTTTATTGATGAGTAATATGAAAAAGCAATTGTTAGATATTGAATATGTCCCCAAAGGATGGGGGCACGAAAAGTGGATCGTTAATAAGCCTGAATATTGTGGAAAGTTGTTAAAGCTTGAGTCAGGCAAATATACGTCATGGCATTTTCATAAGCTTAAGGATGAGGTCTTATTTTTACATAGTGGAACCTTGGTGGTTCTCGCCTCAGAGAATGACGATATTTCTAGTGCTGAAGAAGTTATTATGAAGCCCGGGGATGCATTTCACGTGTATAGAGGGCTCCGGCATAGAATTATAGCCATGGAAGATTCAGAGATTTTTGAGTTTTCTACTCAACATTTTGACTCCGATTCACATAGGCTTTTGCAGGGAAGTGAGTAATGGATTCAGGTTTAGGAATATATTTTTTAATCGGCATTGTTTTAGGGTTTACTGTTCGTGCATTTCTTAAGGTTCTCGAGGCCAATGCGCTTGAGCAGAAGGCTCGAGAACAAGAAGCCATCCGGCGCCGGAAGGTAGCCGAACTATATGGGAAACCGTACGATGAAAAGTAAATTAGTATTAATTCTATGCACCCTTGGGGTGCTTTTTTTAGCAGCTCCTGTTGTAGCTCAATCTGAAAACTCTATATCCATCCACCCCAAAGCATATACACCCATTGTAAATCTTTGGGCTAAACATATGAACCAAACCAACGCTACAGGCAAAACGTGGATAGGACCTATTGAAGGTAACGGCGTTCCTGATAGGCTACATAAACATAAGCGCCGGCACACAATTATCTATGTTCCGTCTCAGTATGATCCTACACACCCTACACAGATGCTAATATGGCTCCATGGCCATAATGGGTTTAATAAGTTTGCAATACGAATCCTTCGCCATATTGATGACAGGTATCGGCGAGGCGATAATGTTGTAGTAGTAGCAGTAGAACAACCATGGTCACACTGGACAACGACCAGGACATCAAGAAATGGAACTGGCCCGTTTCGGCGTTCCGGTGAATTCGAATCCTGGATGTCAAGCGTATTAAAGATACTAAGCTCTTATAACGTGCCGACGACTAAATTATTGTCTAGCAATATTACGCTGTACGGACATAGCGCTGGCGGGTCTGGGATAAAGTCGATGGCGTTATCTGGGGCTCTACAAATCTTAAAACCGGGGAAAATCATCTTCTCTGACTCGACGTACGGCAGGTGGTTTGATGTTGTATATGATCACTATATTAAGCATAATCCACAAACGACTGTTTTTGTATTGACCAAAAAGTGGCAGGCACCGTATATGGCAATGAGACGATTTTTTAAGGAAAGAAGAAACGTGACCTCGAATGTTAGACATGTACCACTTGCAAAGGGGTGGTCACATAAGAGAATTGGGGATAATTGCTTGCTTTATCCAGAATCTCCATTTCCGAAATGAACAAATTCATACTGTCACTTATAATTCAGTTATAAATTAATTTAGGAGTTGCTAAAGCTATGAAGCGTGGAAAAGTTGTGATTGTGGAAGGTATTATTGGGGCTGGGAAATCTAGTTTTTCAAAGGAACTAGCATATGAGCTTGGAAATGATACGTTGTATCTTCAGGAACCAGATGAGAAAAATAATGCAAACCCATATCTTGCTAACTTCTATAGTGAACCGAGCAGGTGGGCATACACAATGCAAACCCATCTTTTACAGGCTCGATATAAAATGCATCTTCATGCACAGTGGTATGCGATGACGACCGGTCAGGATGCCGTTCTTGATCGGTCATATTTTGGAGATACAGCATTTGCGAGATTGCAACTAGCGATGGGCGATATGACTAAAGATGAGTTTGAAACATATCAAAGTATTTATCATGCCATGACAGCCAGCGTTTTATTGCCAACTGCATGTGTACATCTCCAGGTCGAACCTGAAGTTGCGCAGCAACGTATCGCTCGCAGAATGCAAGAACAAACAGGCCGCAGTTGTGAAGATGCAATTGACATTCAGTATCTAAAAGATCTAAAGACTGAAGAAGAGAAAGTTGTAAAAACTTTAGAGGCCCAAGGGGTCAGGGTTTTAACTGTGGACTGGAATGAGGATAGAAATGATCCAATTCTGCGACAAGATATGATTAAAGGAATTGCAACATACATCCAGGATTATCAACCTCCTGGGGATATGTTCTTAGACCTTCATAGAAGGACGATATAGATTTACTGTGGGGTAATAAGGAAAACCATATAAGCCTCATCACAAGTTAATAAGGAGCTACTGGACATGCAAGATAATCAACAGACAGAACATAAGCAAGGACTACCGTGGAAAGTTGTAAAGAAAACAACTACTTATGCTGCCGCGGCTTCTCATCGTGATGAGGTTTTGGCAGGGTGGGAAAAAGAAAGTATTTCTGATATGCAAATTAAGATTCGGCGTATGAATGATCCTGAAGGGTTTACTGTGCGTACTCGACTGGATCCGAAAGTTGCTGCTGAGAAAAAGAAAACAAAGGCCACTAAGGGTAAAAAGAAGCCGAAGTCTAAGTCATCTTCAAAGAATGATCAGCCAAAAGGCGAATAAGCTAAGCTGTATTTTTTGTTTTTGAATATTTAAGATATGCTCATTGAGCATAACATAGGGTGGTAATACATCTTATCTGGCCTGATGGTGGTAAATTCCAGGCTGAGGTATTATTATGACATTGATAGAGGCATTATGCGCGGCTATTCTTGCGTTTGGAGTTGGAGATAGCGTTGAGAGAGGAGAGTATGCATGTACTCATGTTCCTCAAATTATAGAGGTTAGTCAAAAATTTGATTTACGTCCAGAGGTAATGGTTGCATTAATTCATTACGAAAGCAGGTTTAACCCTAGGGTGGTCAGCAGGGCAAATGCTTGCGGACTAACACAGGTACTACCGAGATATACGGGAGGAAGACCATACCCTCGTGGAGCCGGTAACCCTCGGCTAACATGTGAACAACTTAAGGAACCTCGCACCAGCATTTTGGCTGGTGCTCGTGCTTTAAGATACTGGCTACACCAATATGGTCGCGGTAATGAGCGGACTGGGTTATGTGGGTATAACGCAGGGTTTAGATGCAGAGGCCGTACCCCTCACCCAGCTGGAATGAGATACTCACGAAAGGTAATTCGTATGGCCAACCGCTTAGAGGGTTATGTTAATGCGAGGGTACCTAATCGCACCCGAGAATAATTAGGCACCCCTTTGCCCCTTCGATATAATTAATATTGATTAGGGGTAATGATGAATTTAGAAAATTATAAGATCATTGATATTATTCGTGCTGCGACCCTAGCAACTGGTGAGTATTGGCCCGACGGAAAGGGGCGAAGCCGCTGGCAACGATTTAAGGGGTTTTTCTTAAAGATCTGGAACCTTGCTAGATATAATGCACTTTACAATTCAAAGCCAGTAATGACATCTGTCATGTGGGATGGGAAGCTGCGTGAGCTTAATACACCTGTCTATATTTATGCCGTCGGCCTAACACCAGCACAGACAATCGTATTTACGAATGATATGGAATGGGAGAACTTTGATAAAACGGTATTACCTCAAGATTGTCATGTGTACGGAGGCGATTTAGATGTAGCTACGCTAGCTGCATTTACTAGCTCTATTCCTATTATCTTTCATGTTGACACATCTGACTTTGGGTTTAAGTGGCTTGATGGTGCCCTTGCATCAATGGCACCATGGGAACACATTACTGATAAAAATCATATGATCGTCTCCGTCTGTGATACACTCGATAGACCCCTGAAGATAGAAATAGAACATAAGACCCTAAAGGACACTTGGCCAACAAAGCTTCCATTTTTCCTTGGGAACATATATTCAATTTGGAAAGGTGCACAATTCCTATATTCTGACAAGGCGCTAGATCAAATGGTCGCGTTTCTTAGGGCTGCAAGAAAAGAAGTAGTTCATAAGTGCAGCAGCTGTAATACGGAAGAGGTAGTTATCAAAGGTGAGATTAAGAAAGTGCTTGAAGTGCCAACTACGGAGCTAAGATCACGGGTAAATGATTGTCCGAGCTGGATAGATTTTGCAGGACACACCGATGATGTTGTTGATGAATTATTTAGAGTGTCATATGATTGGGGAAAAGAGTATATTAGAGAAGTATACTCAGATGAAGAGATTTTAGAAATAGCGAAACATGGAACGTCAATAGGAATAACGGGTGGCGCATGCCTCGGGTACAATCAGGCACCAATCATAGCTGCATTTTGGGAAATAATCTTAGATACACAAAAAGAACATGGCTTACCAATACGAAAACCATTCAACTCATTTTCAGGTAATTCAGTCGGTGCTATCCAGTCGATGTTCTTTGCATGGATTCAGGACATGTACTATGATGCTGATGGCCGAGGACGGGAAAAGTTATGTAAGATGACGGAGGCTTCTAGTTTTCGTATACAAGATTTTCCGGAACCATCATAGGATTAACCTTTAATACAACTTCAGATGTATTAGGGTCCCACATTAAGGCGACCGCGTCTCTTTTTGTGACCTGAACTAACTCTTCTTCTGAGATTCGAATTTCTTGATTCGGGCTTTTTTTGATTAGCGCAGTTAATAAAGTAAAAATATATTGCTTATCATCAAGTTCGCCAGCCATTAATATTCCTCACCCTCTTCAGGATCTTCACCCTCTTCTACTGGTGGCGGAGGCTCCGTGGGAGGACAGCTTTCATCAAGTTCTTCGACTTCGTCAATTTCTTCTAGATCATCACCTTCATAGAACCCATCACCATAGTCATCGTCATAATAATTGGCAAAGTCGCCTCCGCCTCCAACATCACGATTCCACTTACCCCACTTAAAGCCTTTATCTTTTTTGTTTCTTTTATAGAGTCCAAACATAGCCTCGGCAAGGACATTTCTAACAATCGATCGTAGTCGTTTTTCGGTAATTCTCATCATTAATTCCTCTTGTCAATTCACAGGACATCTATAATTATTAATCTCTATGCTGAACTGTAAAGTTACGTCATTCACAAACTAATTATATGGTAACAAGGTATGTTTGTGAAGGGGATTATGTAATGATGGGATCATCTATAGATGCTGATTTGATTAAGGCTATTATCAATAGGTGTATTGCCATGGCCCTAGGGGGTACATTGAACATTACTAGCATTGATCATGACACCAAGAACATAGAGTATTGTCCGGTGTGGACCTTGGGAAAAGATGGAAAGAAAAAGCTGTTAAAGATTAAAGTACGTATGAAAGGTGATAAGTCTTTTGTCAATATTGATGATGGTGACCTTAGTAGCACTGGCCTAACAATCAATGAAATGCTTGAGTATCTTGAGAGATCTGACGCTATCCGCGTAACTGCTAATCAAGTAACTTAGATGATTGATACTCTGCTGCAGGCGGGTATTTCGCTAAGGACATTTCTACAAACCTGCGCCGGTAATTGATATTCATTCCTGGATATCGAATTTCCTCCAGATATTTTTCGATTGCATGTTTTCTAGTTAATGCTATATCATTTAGCATATACTCAGATACCGCTAGCGATATCTTCCACATTGCATCCTTTCGTTCCTTGCTGTACATGTACATAAATATAGCTATCTAAGATTTCATACATTGTAAATTAGTCAATTGTGTTTTATAATTGATTATGTCTTATCGGCACCCAAATGAAATTGCAGAAAACAAGAAGATGCTAGAGGAGTGCATGCATGATGCCGTAAAGTGTGGCCTTAATGAGGTCATGCCGGACATAATGTCAGAGTTCGAATCTGTTATAACTGAGAGAATTGACAATCTTAAGGGTGAGCTTACTAAGGTGGAAGCCCCGAAATCTGATAGGACATTCAACGAGGGTGTTTGGATAGGGCTGGCGATAGGGGGCTGCCTCTTTATAGGTTTACTTTCAGGGCTGTTAATTGGTAAAATACTATGATTATATTTTTGAACGATGTTCAGATAGGAGTAATCGATGCGTAAGGCTTTATACTGTATAATTCTTTCTACATGTTTTATGTTGAGTTGTGGCGTGGAGGATGAAGAAGGAACCTTACCTATTAGCCAGCTTGATCCTGCATATGTTTCTCATCCAGTTGAACTTATGTTAATGCCCGGTAATTTAGACGCAGGTTTAGGGTTCGAACAAGTTGATCTACCTTTAAGTGTTACTGAGTCGTATGATTTGGTCCCGGTACAGGTGGGTGCATTTATTTTAGAGTTAAATGAACATGATCCAGACTATCTTAGGATTAAGTTTTCTAGTGACAGAATAGAATGGGTAGGATATTCGACTGACACTGCTGACATATATGACAGTGAAGAAGAATGCCTGTCCCACGAAGACTATTGTGAAAGCGTAGAAGTTGGTGCTGGGGAGTCTGGATACTTTGAATTTCAGGATGGGTATATCGGGATCCAGAATGCTTATTGTAGATATGCAGAAGAGTCATATGCATATAACATAACTGCAGTTGCTTATGATTTATATGTCTGGCCTCATTTTCAAATTAGCGAACCAATTGATATTGAGATTAGTTGTCAGGTTTCTGAGTAGGTTCCGAATACCCGATCAATAATTGGGTGTACACCTGAGAAGTTAAACTTGTTCCAATTTCCAGTAGTGTGATGGGACATGTGGTGCCTATAGTATTTGTCATCTTTTTTTAGAGGCTTAAAGCCTATAACATTGATACCATGAATTGTTCCATGCCGAATCCCATATGCAATAAAGAATGCAAGAATTCCAGCAGCTAAGCTAAGTGATAGAAACGAGATACACCCCAGTGTTATACTGGCTAAGACTTTTGCAAAAAAAGGTACCCGCAGATATTCTTCTACATTCTTAGTTGTACCGTCGTCATTTGGGAATGCGTTTAGATGGTGCTGCATATGAAATTTTGAGTACCACTTATGAAGTCTTTTAATTTTTCTTGGAGTCCACTTTGGGGGTTTTCCATGAAATATAAATCGATGATTTCCATAGTATGTTAATGCTGTTACGGCATAGCCGACAGCAAATAAAAATAGCTCAAATAATAACAGCAAAAACAATCTAAACTCCTTGAATATACTGGGTATTATTTAGTATAAAAAGTGGCCACGAGAATGTAATGGGGAAACTCATTTCAAATCAAATTTTGTCTATGTACATTTATGATTTTGTGCTTATATTAGTATTGTTGTTCCAGCAATAAAAGGAGAGTTATATCAATGGGTAAGATTATTGGAATTGACTTGGGTACTACCAATAGCTGTGTAGCTGTAATGGAAGGTAAGCAACCCAAGGTTATTATTAACGCGGAAGGCGAAAGAACTACACCCTCGATTGTAGGGTTTGCTAGCGATAGTGATAGAATGGTAGGACTGTCCGCAAAGCGTCAGGCAATTACAAATCCTGAAAATACAATTTATTCTGCAAAGAGATTCATGGGTGTTCCGTTTAAGGACATCAAGGATGAGGCCGGTCGGGTACCTTATAATGTTACTGAAGGCCGTGGTGGGATGTGTATAATTCATATTGATGGAAAAGAGTATACCCCTCAAGAGGTTAGCGCACAAGTATTAACAAAGTTGAAGGAGTCAGCTGAGGAATATCTTGGCTGTAAGGTATCTGAAGCTGTAATTACAGTTCCTGCATATTTTAATGATGCGCAGCGTCAAGCCACTAAGGATGCTGGTAAAATTGCCGGCCTTGATGTTAAGAGAATTATTAATGAGCCGACCGCAGCAGCGTTGGCATATGGAGTTGATCAGAATAAGGAGCAGAAGGTAGCTGTTTTTGACTTGGGGGGTGGTACATTCGATGTTTCTATTTTGGAAATTGATGAAAATGTAATTGAAGTCCTGTCAACAAATGGCGATACGCACCTCGGGGGTGATGATGTAGATCAAGCAATTATTACCTGGATGCTATCTGAATTTAATAAGCAAACTGGAATTGACTTATCTAATGACTCTACGGTAATGCAGCGGGTGAAGGAGGCTGCTGAGAAGGCGAAGGTTGAACTTAGTTCAAAGCCGTCGGCAGATATCAATCTCCCATTCCTGACTGCAGATGCTTCTGGGCCAAAACATTTTCAGACTAGCTTGCCCCTGGGAACATTCAATCGATTAATCGGGGATTTTCTTGCAAGGGTAATGAAGCCTGTTGAGCTGGCACTAAAGGATGCTGGACTTAAGACATCAGATATTGACGAAGTTTTACTGGTTGGAGGATCAACTCGCATTCCTGCTGTTAGGGAAAAGGTAGAGAGTTTTTTCGGGAAGGCACCGAATACGACTGTTAATCCGGATGAAGTTGTAGCTTTAGGCGCTGCTGTGCAGGGTGGCGTGTTGTCTGGTGATGTAACTGATGTATTGTTGTTGGATGTTACACCTCTCAGTCTTGGCATTGAAACATTGGGTGGTGTCATGACAACGCTTATTACGAGGAACACAACCATTCCAGCTAATAAAAGTGAGGTATTTAGTACTGCTGCAGATCACCAAAGCTCTGTCGAGATTCATGTTCTCCAGGGTGAGCGGCAATTTGCAAAAGACAATAAGACCTTAGGGAGATTTCACTTGGATGGAATTCCACCTGCCCCTCGCGGCCTGCCACAGATTGAGGTCACCTTTGATTTAGACGCGAATGGCATTGTTAATGTAAGTGCTAAGGATAAGTCAACTGGTAAAGAGCAGTCAATCCGGATTGAGGGGGATGGTAGCCTAAGTGATACGGATATCCAACAAATGGTGGATGATGCAGAGAGGTTTGCAGAAGAGGATCGGAAAAAGAGGGAACACATTGAGGCCCGTAACGGCTTGGACGCAAAGACCTATCAGGCTGAGAAGATTATAACTGAGCACAAGGATAAGGTACCTGAGGATCTCTTGTCTGATCTAGAGGCAAAGATCAGTGAGGCTAAGGCTGCGATCGAGACCGATGACTTTGAGCAGTTTAAGGTAGCTGAGGAATCATTGGTGGCTAGTCTTAATGCTGCTGGTGCAGCTATGCATGCAAATATGCAGGGCCAAGCTACTGAACCTGAAAACCCTCAGGGCTCGGCACCGGATGCAGACGTAGTAGATGCTGAGTTTGAGGAGCCAGATTCAGAATAATTTATTGACCATATTTATTGTTGTTTGCAGAACAGTAAGCAGCGATGAATGGCCAATGATGCATACTACAAAAAAGGCCAGCTGGTTCAGCTTAATATCTTAAATCGATGTTTTACCGAGGAGGGATTTGCGACTGCCGGCACCTTTAATCTTAGTGACAAGAACTATGCGTGTGTGTATTCTGAGATTCGCTTAACTAGCTATCCTTCAAGTAATGATTTTTTTGGTGAGCAAACCATGGTTTGTCATGGTGATTTAGCTACTATTTTATCATTCAAGGGTAGGCCAAGTTGTATCGCTGCTGGTACAAGGTGGGAATGTTATGATGTTTATGAAGTTCTTATAGGCGGTTCTATTCGTGATGTATTTTGTTTTAATATCTTGCCACTGAATATAATATCGGACCTAGAAAACGAAGGGTAGTCAGAACTTACTTCAAGACTTTACCTTCTCATGAGAGATAAGCTCTTAAAACATGTTGGGCTGGTTGCCGAAACAACCAGCCCAAACAAAGTTTTGGCTTATTAGAGAATTGAGTTATCCAATCTTCTTTATGTTCGGGCCGCCGACTGGGCCCGCAGCGACTGAGCCTCCCGGGCTTACACCCTGTATTAAAGAATCTGCATATTCTTGATTGAGTGCAGCCTGCTCTTCATCAATAGCATATCCGAGATTACCGTCAGCTTGCATATCTGATCTAAAAAAGATAAAACGTAGCTCTGCTGTCGGCTCTGTTAATCCAAACTCCCATTCCACTGCGTCGGATACTGACCCTTGATCACCAAGCTCCGGACTTATGTGGATCCTATAGCCTATTTTATTTGCCCAATTTTTATTCACATTCTTTGGCCATACCAAGCCCATCTCGTTATAGTCCCCGGTGGCAATCTTGAACATATACGGCATTGTTACAAACCATTCGCCACTATGCTCCTGGCTATCATGCGTTGAGTTATTTTTAATTGCTAACATAACAGCACCTTCTTGTATCGACTGGTTAACGGCATCCGGGTGATAGTACGGATCATGTGTTCCACCAAGATTAAGCCTATCATAGTACCTACGAACTGGTTCCCCATTGGTGGTGTAAACAAAGAATGAACGGAGATCATGGTCTAGTGTATCCATAAACCGCCCGTCAGCAGGAGCTGCTGTAGTTAGAGGAACTCGAATATTATAGGATTTTCCAAATGCATCATATTCGTAGCCCTCCATTAATTGATGACTTGGTACCTCAATATACCCTAGCGCTCCCCATGAGCTAACTGTTTCACGAAACGCAGCGTCAGTTAGCCAGGAGTGCTTTGGGATTACCAAGGGTGTCGTTTCTTCAGGTTCAGGACTTGGGCTTTCATCATCGATGCCACCCGTACCATCATCATTTCCACCATCAACCGGATCATGTGTATATTCTGGCATATCATTATGGTCGCAACAAGGCATCCTCCCAGCGTCTAGGGTTATAGTTGTGCCGTCCGGATACTGTCCGTTTGTTTCTAGTATTAGGTTTTCGTGTGGTGCCGTATGATCACTGAAGGGGTGGCCGAACCAGGCACCCGTAATACTAATTCCATCTGCACCGGCTGAACCATGGCCACCCTTTTCTCCTTGCTCACCATCTTTCCCATCTTTACCTGGTTTACCATCTAGGCCTGGTTTGCCTGCTGGTCCTTGTGATCCAGTTTCACCTTGTGGTCCCTGTTCACCATGTGGTCCCTCTGGGCCAGTATTACCAGTCAACCCTCTTTCGCCCTGCGGGCCCTCCGGGCCTTCTGCACCGGTTAGTCCCGTAAGGCCTTGTGGCCCAATTGGCCCTTGGGGACCAACACCTCCTGTAATCCCTTGAGGACCCTGGATTCCCTGGGGGCCTTGCTCGCCTTGTGGCCCCTGTTCACCATTACTGCCGGCCGGCCCTGGGATCAAATAGATCTCTTTGTCCGTATCACCAAAAGTCCCATCGGTAAGTTCATATTGAAACTTAAATTTTTGATCTGGGTCGTCTTCATAGTACTTTACAAATAGCTCAGCAAACCCTACGCCTTGTTCGCCTTGTGGCCCCTGTTCACCGATATCTCCTTGTGGGCCTTGAGATCCTGGTATGCCTTGGGGACCTTGCTCACCTTGAGGTCCAGGTTGGCCTGATTCTCCAGGTGCACCGGCTGGTCCTTGAACACCTGTAGGACCGGGCTGACCCTGCACGCCTTCTGGGCCACGTTCACCCTGTAGGCCACGCTGGCCATCTTCGCCTTGAGGTCCTATTGGTCCCTGTAAGCCTGGTTCACCTTGAGCACCTTGAGGTCCTTGAGGCCCGTCTTGTCCAGCAGGCCCTTGTAGTCCAGTTATCCCTTGCGGGCCGACAGGCCCTTGTGGTCCAGCTTCGCCAGCTGGTCCTTGTTGACCACTCGATCCAGCAGGCCCTTGTGGTCCAGTTTCACCTTGTAGCCCGGTCTCCCCTCGGGGACCTATTTCTCCTTGTGGCCCGGGTGGACCAATAATACCATCTTTCTCTTTCATTTCATTGAGGGATTCTTTAATCTTGCTAAGCAAAACTAATGTAACAATTGATGTTACGGTTAATCCAGCAATGAATATCCATGTCATGATTACTTCAAACATTGTAATGCCTCCTTGTTAGTGGATATTCTATCTGAATAAGTATTTCTTTAGTGTACAAACCACGGTCAGCAAATTAGGATTGATTAAGATAGTAGTCTTGGTTTTTTATAGCGTCATACGGAGGTTTCATGGAGGCTCTTTATATTAAGGGTGGTGGTTGGTCAGTGGCCTTCTCCTTTGGAATTATTCATTACTTATTAGAGAAGCATGAGGATAAATTACGTAATGCAAAATGGGCAGGCTGGTCTGCCGGATCTCTAACCACGCTTCACATTCTTAGTATATTTCATGATACCGATAATAGAACGCCTCTACAAAGGCATTTAGATGCAATGGAGTTTTGGTTTAAGAATACTATACATGAGTCTAGTCGAAGATCTGTATTGAATAATTGGGGGGATTGTTGGCTTGAATATTTTGTGCACTTAGGATTCATCAGGAACCCTGGCTTGTACAAGCATGCTAATAATAAGGTATTCATTGGTCTAACAAAACTTAAACCCAGGAGGATAATCCCAAGGCCCATAGGGGAAATAATTAGTGAGTACCAGTCTAATGCACATATGATGGAGGTTTCATACCACTCTTGTTATTGTCCTGGATTTATGCAGAAGCCAGCGATTGCTTTATCTAGGTGGCAAGGTGATAACTATCATAGATTAGATGGTGTCTATTTTGAGAATAAGATTATGCTAAGTGATGACTATAGCAGGGATGAAATATTAGTCATCGGCCGGCGTGAAGATAACCAATGTGATATATCTCCAGACCCGAAAGTTTTTGGTCATCGGCCAAAGGTCTCTGTATTTGATATAACCCCTCAGCCACGCTATCTTTTTGAAATGTATGATAATGGTTACCATCAGGCCAAAAAGTATGACAAAGAACATGGAATAAAATAGTCCCAAAAAAAGATTCCTTTTGTTGTACGCAATAATTACAAATATGTACTTTAGGGGATAATAGAGGTATGAGTAAAGTATTAAAGAGCTATATTCGAGAAATTCTATCTGAAACGTTCCAAAGTCATACGTTTGAGCCGGCTCTTGGTGACCCAGTTGTTAATGTAAATCCTAACTGTAAACACTACCAAAGTCATGGCAAGGTATTGGATATTAAAGATCTGGATGGAGATGCAGGTAAGGTCATAGTCTACCAGGTTGATAATGCCGGCCCTAACTTTTCCCCAGGCGACGTTCTTGAGAAAACTCTAGATCAGTTAGCATTAGGCTTGGGTATACATGAAGTAAGAAATTTTATTAGTGAAGTTCTGAGTGAGGGTATTGAGTTTAGGGAATTGGATTCTCCTCTTACTTATAATCGTGCACGAAATGTGAAAAGGTTAGCGCTTTGTGATACTTCGGTAGAGGAACCTAATATGTCATCAGCTGGTAAGCCAATGCGTGACGCATACTTTAATGAGTATCAAGAGTGGGATTATTATGGTACTTCAGGTCGCCGGCTAAAGAAGCCTCGTAAGGGACAAATGGTCCCAGGTGTGTCAGACGTGTGTGTTATTGGATTCCTGGATTTTCATGAGTATGGTGAGGATGGATGGTATATCGACTATATGAAAACTCGTGGAGACAAAGCTGGGCAGGGAACTGCTAGCAAGCTAATTGATGAGTTTTTTAAGAGATATGCAAAGCCAGGTGGAATGATTCACTTTGGTAAAATGATGCGTAAAGAAATCGGACATCTAAAGGATAAGATGGAAAAGCAATATCCTGATGTTAATGTTATAGGAGCTGTGAATTTCTAATGAGAGTTACAAAAGGTCAATTAAGAAAAATTATTCGAGAAGTACTTGAAGATGAAGAAGGATATCCCGGAGACGGTAATGAGCCAGTTTTATCACCGGGTGAGCTTGGATTAAACGAAGAGGATAAAGTGAACGAGGTTGCTGATGTCATGACAATTGGTGCTGGCGTTGCTTTAGGAATAGCTGCTGTTTGGGGTGCTACTAAGCTAGCCGGCGTTGCTAAGAGTATTTTAGGCCGAGGACTACAGGCTGCCGAGCGTGGTTTGGAAAGAAAAATGGCCGATATAAAGTATGATATAAGAACCCAGATCCAGAATCAAATGATGGAGGCCATTGATGGTGATCCAGTGATTGATCAATTAGTAAAAGAATATCAAGATCTTACATACCAGGTTCAAACCAAGCCAATGCGTGCTAAGAAAGCCGGTGGCCCGAAGCGTGGTGGAATCAAAGGCCTCCGTGGGCCAGAGTATGCTGAAATCAGGAAGCAGCAAAAGGCAAAAGCGAAAGAGTTGGCTGATTACTTAGACCAAGCGTTGTCAGATGCATGGATGTCAGTTGATCAGGGCGTACGAAAAAATGCAAGGCACTTAAATAGTGCTGAACTAAGTAATACTCGACAGAATGTTCGAGGTTATGCTAGAAGGCAAAGATGATGAAGACTACTAAGACAAAGCTAAAGATGCTGATTAGGGAAGCAATCGAAGATCCAAAAGGCGCCCTAGCAGCAGCCCGAGAGATGGGGTATAGCTTAAACATACCCATCTATGTTGACTCAAATCAAATAGCTATTGATGATGCATTAGCTGCATACCCGGGTGAATTTACCTACGATGATATTGTGGCAGCAGTTAATTCTGCGGAGGCCCCAATCCACGAATCTAATACTCCGGCCGGGAATGTTATAGG
>Ga0163180_10000042_pt1 | contig 65270 bp, 44 predicted proteins | sample AtlANTMetagenome_2_FD_109647 | JGI IMG/M metagenome (GOLD analysis project Ga0163180, IMG submission 109647) | Marine eukaryotic phytoplankton communities from the Atlantic Ocean - Atlantic ANT 4 Metagenome | ecosystem: Environmental > Aquatic > Marine > Oceanic | place: North Atlantic Ocean...
TAGCTAACTCAGGAAAAGTAATTTCTGAACTATTTTCTTAACAGGTGTCAAAATGAATTTTTTTAGATGTGCAGCATACGTGCTGTTTGCAATTAGTTTATGTAACTTAGGATTTAGTGCTTACATGTTTAGGGAGCTAAGGGAGCCAAACATAATTGTTGCCCCACACCCAGAAATGAAAAGTCTTCATGAACAAACTATGATGAGAGATACACAATTACTTCAGGGTATTTTAATGATACATCACGACAGAGAGATGCATCCAGCTGGTAAACAGCAACTGTGTCCACTATGTGAAGAACATAATAGATCAAAGAATATGATGGTACAGCAATGAACTATATAATCGGTGCGGATACATTCATATCCGAACAAGTAAAGAACATGAAATACACTGACAAGCCAAGAACTTGGAAGGTGTCTAAACAGGTTACTATTGGCTGGGACGATGTTCTCCCAGATCCCCCGCAAAACAATAGTGAAACAACTAAAAAAGAGCTTGTGTATCTCTCGAACCTAACGAGGAGTAGAAGTAGCTCTCAGGTTGACCTAATCAAACTTGTAGACGAAGAGCCGAATGATTTATTTCATCAAACATTAAAAAAACTTAACCTAGAGTTCCCGAAAGAGATTTTTGATAAGTCTTGGAACATACTCAAGCCTATTATTTTAAACCTTAAACATAGGCACAATAGACCAAGACCATATCAACTTTCTGAAAAATACGGAATAGAAATTAATTTACTTGACTCAAAAACAGCACAGACGCCAGCTTACCCATCTGGACACACAGCCTATGCTGCTTTGAGTGCTTACATTTTAGCCGCCAAACATCCACAGTTTTCACATCATTTTTTTGAAAAGATTCAGATGGCTGGGATGGCTAGGATGCTAATGGGCGTACACTACCCTTCCGATAACGAAGCATCAATGATTATAACCGGTGCCGTGTGGGAAGATATACGATATAACTTATTTCCAGAACTGCCAAACTTTTAAAGGGCTAATTATGACTGACTATATATCAGAAGCGGATGACCATTTTTATTTTGAGTCATACGGATCAGAAGAAGAGCTTACTGCGGATAACTATGTTGTACCAAACGAAGAAGATTATCTCTCTGCTGAAGAAGTCTATTATGAAGAATCGGAGGTGGAGGAGATTGACCTCTCTGTAGCCAAACCGGGGCTTTGGGAAAACATTCGCAAGAAGAAAGAACGTGAAGGCAAAGATTATAAGCCTGCCAAGAAGGGTGATCCCGACAGACCAGATCCAAAATCTTGGAAGAAGGCACAAAACAAGTATAAGTATAAAGATCCTCAAACAGGAGAGGTATACGAGTACGAGAGAAAGGGTATCTACAAGAAAGATGGTAGAACCCTGATACCAGCTAAGGGTGCTGAGTACCAAGGAAGAAAAGTTAAGCTAGGGAAGCCTTTTAGAACCCCCGATGGCCCTAAGAAATCTTCCGTATATGTCAAAAACGATAAGGGCAATGTAGTAAAGGTGAACTTTGGTGATCCGAACATGTCGATCAAGAAAGACAATCCTAATCGAAGAAAAAGCTTTAGAGCACGTCATAACTGCGACAACCCCGGTCCACGCTGGAAGGCAAGGTACTGGAGTTGCCGAGCATGGTAGAAAAGTTGGATCTGTCACAATGTATCTGTGACAAACCCGGTTGGTGCCCAGTCTTCGAGAAGGAGATGGGCACTGTGCCGCCCAATTGGAAATGGTGTCAGGACTGCTCCCAGCACGACAGGGAGGAACATTTTGAAAGAACTCGCAAGTCTGTAAGAACTCTGGTTCAATCAACAGACCCTCATCTTGCTAGCTTGATAAACTTCTATGACGAGCTACCACCGCAACAGAGCGAGTATGCGGTTTGTGTTGTCGCTGCAAATGATTACGCCCTAGAACACTTGAGTGTTACTAGAGAAAGCATTGTCGAATACGCCAAGTTGTGTAACGCAGATTATATTGAATTGACCGGAGATCAAAACGAAGATTGGCCGATGGCCAATAAATATAGAATCTATCAAGTAACAAAAAAATATAAGAAGACTCTATATCTAGACTGTGACGTTTTTGTTAAGTCAGGCTCTCCAGATATATTCAAAAACACTCCCGACGACAAAATTTCTGCATATGATGAGTTTAAAGACGTTACGAGCAAACAGAAAGATTTAGGATGGCTACGGAGTATAGAAAAGTGGGTCTTTGCTAACATTCTAGATAAACCATATGAATCTACCGTAGATAATATGCTGAACGGCGGAGTGCTTGTAATACCACAGTCACTAGCCGAACTCTACCGCCAACCGCAAAAATGCTACACAAAAGAATGGTGCTTTGATCAAGTCTTACTATCTTGCCTTGTTCCTGAAGAATTATTAAACAGGCTTAGTTTCGAGTGGAATTGTGAGTTTGAAGCTGGGCCTAAATTCTGGTCTAGGAGTTGTAAATCTCATTTTATACATGTCAACAACATAAAGCAACAGGACAAGAGACTGCGGTTTCTTTCAATGTTCTCTGATTCAGAATCAGACCCTAAAGTATCTCTACTCATGGGTGGGAAGAAACCTATCGGTGGAGGTGTTGAGCGTTGGAATGAGCAGTTCTCAAATAGCGTGGTAGACTCACGAATAATACACTACTACGACGATGAGCAAGAGGAATGTTCGGATATAATAATTTGCTGGTTGATGGGTCATCATATCCACCATCTTAAACAACCCGAATATCACCAACCATTTAATCACTTTAATAAGATAGAAATCGCACCGATAGATACAGTGCTAAGAGACTGTTCAAACTTATCAAATAAGAAAATAATATCAGTTGTCCATAACCCCATAGAATGGGAATACAAAAATGCCCTTGCTGTTAACCCTCTAAAAATAGTTTGTGTTAGCCAACAATGTAAAAGCGGTCTCAAAACATACTTAACAAAAAACAGTACAGACTACCTAGATGAAGACATAGTGGTAATAAACAACGCTCCCGATCCTAGCAGAATTAATGTCAGAGAAAGTAGGCTTGGAGACAGAGAACATCTTAAGATTCAAAACCACGAAAAACTCATTGTATGCCTATCGAGAATTAACCCGCAAAAAAACTTAGAAGCATTGATTAAATCGTCGGACTTGTTACCAAGCAGCTACAAAATAGTAATCGCAGGATCGGAATTGCCAAAAAATAAACTCTCTAGACTAAGTGTCAGAACCGGTTCACCAAGACTCATAAATTGGACTCGACCCGCAGACGGCCCGTGGGAAAGATATCACGAGGAATATGTCAAGTACATTCATGAGCTAGCCGCATCTAGGATAAATGTTAGTATTCTACCCTCTCAGAATGATGTCTCTACCCTTCTTAATGCTGCCGACCTATATGTCCAGCCCAGTAGATACGAGGGGTTTGGTCTTTCTCCTGTAGAAGCGATGATGTATCGTATACCAGTACTTGGAACAAACACTGGGATACTTTCTGAAATGCCCTGCTTTAAGCTAAACTATAACTACAACTATCTTGGAGAGCAGCACACGTTAGGACAAGAAACAACACCGGAAGATATTGCCAACTCAATTGTAAATATCTTTGACAGTAAAAATAAATCTGATATAATTGTGGGTGAGTGTTATAATAAAGCCAAGGCTATGCAAGACGCTTTTGTGACACAGTGGAGATCGTTACTGAGGAACCTCAAATGAAAGACAGTAGAACGGTTTGCGTCGTGGGCAAGTCAGATAGTCTTTTGGGCAAAGAGCTTGGCGATGCTATAGATGCACACGATATAGTGTTTAGGGTAAACATGCCTCCTATATGGGGATACGAAAGAGATGTCGGAACAAAAACAAGCGTTTGCTTCGTAAATTTTGGCTTGATTCTTAATAACAAGATTGACGAGACGCAGGAACAGTTAGAGGAATACGTCAACGGATGGGAAACCCAAGCAGGGAAATCTCTGATGATGCGGTATTATAAAAATTTTTGGTCTGAGATTACGGATATAGGGGGAATAAAAACAACGCCGTCCGAAAAGATAAAGAATATCAATAGGCTATTATCTACGGCAGACATATTTTTCCAGCCAGCCCTAGAGAATGAAATTGACACATCTTCATTTAATTTGATATCGTTTAACAAAGAGGTTGGACATGGCTTAACTACCGGCACGTCATGTATTATAAACTGCATTAAAAAATACAAAAATGTGTCAATAGTTGGTATGGGTAATAGTGATACTAATTCATACTGTAGCTACTACTTCAACCGTGATTATAAGCACAACTGGTCAAACGTAGGTATAGACAGAGAGTTTGAAGTTTTTTTATTGGATAGATTTATCAAAGATGGGTTCATAAAAAGGTTAGATTAATGAAGATAGTTATTCCCTATAGAGAGCACTCGGAACGGTGTCATAATAAAAACACAAAGCCGTTTATTGGCCAACAGTCTATTCTAGATTTAACCATTGATCAGTTCAAGGGACACGACATTGTTCTAGCGGCAATACATTCTGACACTACTGAAGAAATAGCAAGGAGGCATAACGCAGAAAGAGTTGACCTTTCACCAAGCGACTCTGGATGGTCAGATTTGAACTATGAAATATCGCAAAAAATTAAACCCCTTGTATCTAAAGATGAGCCGATATGTTTCTGGTTAGCTACGGAAATAACTTTTTTTATTAGCCACACAGCGGACGACCTTATAACACATGGGGTGCAGTCTCTGGATGATGGATTCGATAGCACAATGGTTGTGAGGCCGTTTAAGCACTTCCTGCTGAATAATAAGTTTAAACCAGATAATTTTAATGCGGGAGCTTGGCATCCCTATTCTCAGGATTTAGATCCCAAGTTCACAGTAACTATACTAGGTATTACAACTCAACAGACTATGGAAAAATACCGCTATGTGTTTGGGCCAAATGCAAATCCGTTTATAGCAAACCAGCTGTATGTAGATATTGATACAGAAGAAGAATTTAAAATCGCACAAATTCTATGGAAAGCATTTGCAAAATAGCCGTCTATAGACTATAATACAGTGTAAGAATTGAGTTTAAAATATTGAAGGAGAGACCATGAAGTGGTTCCCATTGTGTAATTTCACGCACTACTCTTTACAGAGAGGCTTTTCCAAGCCAACAGAACTAGCGAGCAAATGTTCTGAAAATTCCTATTCCGCTTGTGGTATTGCTGACTACAAGTCGATATCTGGTGCCGTCACTTTTTATAAGGCTTGCGTCAAAAATAACATCAAACCAATCATCGGTTGTGCTTTTGACGACTTCACACTATTTGCTAAAAATAAAGATGGATGGCTAGACCTTATTCAGATCGTGTCTTCCATTTCTGCTGAGGGGGACGTAGACAACGGGTCTCTAATCAGGCTATGCGGTAAAGGTAACTTGATTTCTGTTGCCAAAAGTGAGTCTGTGTCACCAATTAAAGGCGACGACCTCTACGCAAAGACCGACTCTTTTATGGATATCTATTATACTAATAAAAATCAGGCACCATTGCATAGGATTCTTTTGTGTTCTAAAATGAAGACAACTATGCCAAAAGTACAAAAGGCTTTAGCCAATAGAGAGCCTGTAGAAAACAGCGTGTTCTTTGAGTCTAATGATTTCTATCTGAAAGATAAAAGTGAGATTTCCAAGATACTGGTAGAAGACCCTTCGATGGATACGTTTGACGAGATTTTTAATAAGTGTGAAAACTATAATATCTTAAGTCAGCCAATGCTTCCAAAGTTTCAGACCCCAAATGGAGAAACCCAAAAAGATTACCTGAGAACTTTAGCCAGAGAGGGTTGGCAGAAACTACTCTCTCATAAAATTAAAGATGATGAGCTTAAGAAAGCTTATGGCGACCGTTTTCGGTCTGAGTATGCGGTTATCGAAGAAGCTAAACTGTTTGGCTACTTTCTGATTGTTTGGGATGTTATTAACTACTGTGTCTCTCAGGGTTGGACTGTTGGGCCGGGAAGAGGATCTGCCGCTGGTTGCCTAATCTCCTATCTCATTGGAATCACTCAGATTGACCCTATCGAATTTGACCTGTTGTTTGAAAGATTCTACAACGCTGGACGAAACACAGAAGATCATATTTCACTTCCAGATATTGACATGGATGTGCCGGGTGGTAAGCGTGATGAAATTATCTCATACCTTAAAGATAAGTATGGACAAAATAATGTTAGCCAGATGCTCACGTTCGGTAGACTACAGGGACGTAGTGCTCTCAAAGAAGTTTTGCGTGTTAATAATGCCTGCGGCTTTAGCGAGATGAACGAAATCACCAAGTCTATTCCTGATGAGGCAGCTATTTCTGATCAGCTTGCAGAGATGGACGAGGAAGATCGCTCTATTATCAAGTGGGCCTTGCTAAACAATCCAGAAGACTTGCGTGACTACTGTTTTGTGAACGACGCTGGATACTTAGAGGGAGACTATTCAGAATACTTCCAACAAGCAATTGATATTGAAGGGACATTTAAAACACAGGGTAAACACGCTGCGGGTGTGGTTATCTCTGCCGATGAGTTGTATAAAGTTTGCCCTATGGTTAACCCTAAAAGCGGAATAGAGAAGATCGCTGGCCTTGAAATGGCCGACCTAGAGGCTCTTGGACATGTAAAGTTTGATGTTTTAGGCATTAACCTTTTGGATAAACTAATGATGATTAAGGAGTTAGTATGAATCGTGACATAATTGTTTTTGACTTTGAGACGGGCGGTAGAAATCCACTGCGATGTCAACCGACACAGATTGCCGCAATCGCATTGGATGGAAGAAACTTTAGGCTAAAGGGCGAATTCAACAGTATGATGCGTCCCATTATTGATGACGACAAGGCTCTAGCTGCTGGCGTTGACCCACTGGAAGAAGGTGCGTTAAAAGTCACAGGACAAACTAGAGCAAAGCTTGCTAAGGCACCGCTACCAAAAGGTGTGTGGAAAAAGTTTTGTGCCTTTGTAAACAAGTACAACTGGAAAGGGACTCCCTATTTTGCCCCAATTCCAGCAGGGTTTAACATTCTGGGATATGACATGAAGATCGTAGATCGCCTATGCAAGGAATACGGCCCATACGACGACAAGAGACAATCCCAAAAGTTATTCCATCAAATTTATAAGATTGATGTTATGGATGACGTATGGTTGTGGACTGAGGGCGATCCAAATGTCAGGTCAATTAGTATGGACAGTCTAAGAGAGCGAATGGGTCTATCAAGTGAAAACGCTCACGACGCCCTACAAGACGTTAAAGATACCGCCAACATATTTATTAAATTGCAAAAGTCTCGACGTGCGGTATACAGAAATATGAAATTTGAAAAGGCTTTTGCTGACGGTAAACTTTTTGTTTAGAGTTGAATTAAATGATTGATTATACAGATGAGAAAACTTGGAATCTCTTCAAAGACGGTCTTACCAAAGGAGTGTTCCAACTAGAAAGCAATCTTGGGCGTGCTTGGTCCAAGAGGTTAGCACCAGAGAACCTTGAGGAATTAGCCGCACTTATTGCACTAATTAGGCCGGGTTGTTTGAAAGCTATTATTGACGGCAAATCTATGACCCAGCGTTTTGTAGATAGAAAACACAAAGAAGAAGAAGTTAGCTATCTTCACGAATCCCTAGAAAATATATTGAAGCCTACCTACGGAGTTCTCGTGTATCAAGAGCAGTCCATGCTTATAGCTCAAAAGCTGGCTGGATTTGACCTGAAGAAAGCGGATGATTTGCGTAAAGCCATTGGTAAGAAAGATGCTGAACTCATGGCTTCAATTAGGGGCGACTTTGTTGATGGCTGTGAATCAGTTGGCTTGGTTGATGGAGATACCGCATCCGAGATTTTTGGTTGGATTGAGAAGTCGTCTAGATATTCGTTTAACAAGTCCCATGCGGTAGCTTATGCTGTCAACTCATTCTGGTCTGCTTGGTATAAGGCGAATAACACTAAAGAGTTCTTTTTGTCCTACCTATACTATGCGAATGAGAAGCAAGACCCACATCAAGAAATTTACGAATTAGTATCAGAAGCCAAGCTATTTGATCTTGAGGTTAAGATACCAAAGATTTCTTCTTTTGGTGTTAAGTTTAACGTTCAAGAAGATGGTATTCATTTTGGAGTCAAAGATATTAAATCTCTTACTGGTGTCACTGGAGATAAGGTTATCAAGGCTATTGAGCAAACCTCTGAAGAGATCAACAAGTCTCCACGAGATTTCTCATGGATGGACATCATTGTCTATCTATCACCAAAAATCAATGCAACAGCTTTTAAAGCGTTGTGCTCTATCGGGTTCTTTTCTACAAAGGCTACGAATACATCTAGGAATAAAGCTTTGTACGAGTATTTAATCTTTAGAGAGCTAACCAAAGCCGAAACGAACTGGGTGATTAATAACTATCCTAAAAAGGGGTGGACAAATCTGCATGATTGCTTTATAGATTTGGCTCCGACCAAGAAAGAGGGTGGGGGTACTAGCAAAACTGACAGATCTCAGATTGTTAGTAATGAAGCCGACTTCATCAACAATCCCCCTTACAGCTTGGAAGATGACCCAGCTTGGATCATTGAGCAGGAAAACAAGTTTCTTGGATGCCCCGTATCTTTGTCTCGTATCGACGCAGCGGATACATCAATCGCAAACACTTTATGCAAAGACGTTCTGAACGGTAAAACCGGCAAGGACTTATGCATCGCTGCAAATGTCAACAGAGTTGCGACCACTACGGTTAAAAGGGGCAAAACAAAGGGTCGCAAAATGGCGTTCCTCACAATTGAAGACAATACCTGTTGCCTAGATAGTGTAGTTGTTTTCCCAGAAACCCGAGACAAGTATCAGTACATAATTTACGAAGGTAACAACCTGCTACTTTGTGGAGATGTGTCCAAGGATAACTCATTTATTGTTAATAAAATTCATGAAATATAATTGTATTATATGTCCGTATAGACTATTATACGGTATAAAGGAGACAGTATGAATAACTGTGTTTTTACAGGGTATCTATACGATGACCCAGAAATAAAAAGAGATGAATATACGGAGTATTGTGAGTTCACCTTAATCACGTATGAGTATGTGAGAAATAAAAGGGGTGAGAAGAAAAGATATCCCACATTTCTCAGACTTAGGGCGTGGGACAGTGGTGGAAGAACAATTGCCAAGCTTGGTAAAGAGGGCATGAAAGTAACTGTAAATGCCTCTGCTAGGAATATGGAACCGGAAGACGAAGGTCTGATCGTATTTAGAGTAAATCAATTCGACTTTGGATGTTTGGACAAGGAATAAAATGAGAAAAAAACGCATACTATTCTGTAGTGAAGCCACCTTTCTAAATACTGGCTATGCAACCTATACTAGGGAGATATTGAATTATCTTCATAGTACTGGAAAATATGAATTGGCTGAAATGGGTTCTTACGGACAGCGAAACGACCCACGAGCTTCTTCTATCCCGTGGAAATATTATGGAGTGGCACCGAATACAGAGTTTGAACCAAGGGCCACAAAAGAAGAGCTAGATGCCTACAACGCTTCTGGCACCAACCAGTTTGGCGAGTGGATATTTGAACACGTCTGCTTGGACTTTATGCCGGACGTTGTTTGCGACATTCGCGACTTTTGGATGCTTGACTTTGCAGAGCGAAGCCCTTATCGACCATTTTTCAAATGGTGCGTAATGCCCACGGTTGACGCAAGACCGCAGGCTAGACAATGGATAGCAACCTATCAATCTGCCGACGCTTGTCTCACTTATTCAGATTGGGCTGGAGGTATTTTACAGGATCAGTCTGGTGGCAAGATTAATTATATAGGCTCTGCTCCTCCGTCAGCCCACCCCGCATACAAACCGGCAGAAGACAAGAAGGCACACAAGCTAAAGTATGGAATCAATCCAGATTATAAAATTATCGGAACTGTTATGCGTAATCAGAGACGCAAACTATACCCCGACCTTTTTAAGGCGTTTAAGAAGTTCTTAGACCAATCAGAGGATAAGCGATACTACCTCTACTGCCACACTTCTTATCCTGATCTGGGGTGGGACATTCCAGAGCTTATTATAGAAAATGATTTGTCCTCCAATGTCTTGTTCACGTACATATGCCCTGAGACGCAAAAACCCTTCCCCTCGCTGTTTAAAGGTGCTGTGACGCAATCACCGTTTACAGGCAAGTGGGGAAGCACACTTTCTAATGTCAGGAACGGTGCTTCATACGAGGATTTGTCGGATATTATTAATTTATTTGACTTGTATACTCAGTATGCTAACTGTGAAGGGTTTGGTTTGCCGCAGGTAGAAGCCGCTGCCTGTGGGGTTCCGGTGTGCGGCACGGACTACTCCGCTATGGAGAGCGTGCTCAGAAAGCTAGAAGGCTACCCAATTAAACCTGCGGCTCTGTATAAAGAGTTAGAAACAGGATGCCTCAGAGCGGTTCCTGATAACGATGCCGCCGCCGCAATCTTCGCTGAGTTTTTCTCCAAGAGCGAAGAAGAAAGGCATAGCATGGGTAACAAAACAAGAGAAAACTTTAACAAATATTATCAATGGCACCTTAGCGGATCTCAATGGGAGAAATTCTTTGATAGCTTTGAACCATTGCCAGTAGAGCGTACTTGGGGTTCTCCTCCACGTATCCATCAACCAGAAGCTCGCCCTCCAGAAGAAACATTGCAACAGGCAGCTACGACAGATATATCGAGATGGTTGATAGAAAAAGTTTTAGGTGATCCCAGCAAGCTAAACAGTTTCTTTGAAGCAAGACTTACTAGAGACCTTCTTTATAAGAGTGCTACCGGCTCCACAGGTGGTATGTACTTTAATGAATCTAGTCAAGCGTTTGATGGGGTTAATAACCGTCAAGAGTTTAATTTCGACATGGCCTACAATCAAATGCACGGTCAATGTATAAGAAGAAATAATTGGGAGGAGAAGAGGATACAGACAATGAAAGAAAGAGGTATCATTCAATGAGATCGGTTGTGATTACTGGCTGTGCAGGATTACTTGGTGCCCACTTTAGCAGGCACCTACTGTCGGCTGGTTATAAGGTTGTCGGTATTGATGACCTTAGCGGTGGCTACGAAGATTATCTGGCCGACCATGAGAACTTTGAGTTCTGCCCGTTTAACTTATCCGAGGCTGAATCTCTAAATAGACTAAATCATATCTTTGAGACAGAAAATCCAATTGCTTGTTATCACTTTGCAGCATACGCAGCAGAAGGTTTATCGCCCTTTATAAGACACTTTAATTACACCAATAACATACTAGCCAGTGCCAACGTCATTAATGCTTGCATCAACTCTGACTCAAAATTAATCTTTACATCCTCAATGGCTACTTACGGTCGTCACTATCCTCCATTTCTTGAGAGAATGGCACCCGCACCTATAGACCCATACGGTATAGCAAAATACTGTGTGGAGCAAGACATCAAGGTTGCACACGAGCAACACGGTCTCGAATACACTATTATTAGACCCCACAATATTGTGGGTATTTACCAAAACATTTGGGATAAGTATCGTAACGTAGCCGGTATTTTTATTCGTCGAGTGTTGGCTGGGGAGCCTATGTTAATTTATGGTGACGGCGAGCAAACCCGTGCGTTTTCCGACGTGAAGTACTACATGGCACCGTTTGAAAAACTTATTGATTCGTTCAGCGGGCACCTCTTTAATTTAGGTGCCGACAAAACATATTCGATCAACGAGCTTGCTGATACAGTGCAAAGAGTCGCCCTTAAAAACGGCTTCAAAGCAGAAAAGCAGTATGTAGAACCTCGCCACGAAGTTAAGCACGCTCATTGTAGTCACGACTTAGCTAAGGATCTTCTTGGGTTTGTAGACGAAACAGATCTAGAGGATTTGATCGACATGATGTTCAAGTGGGCTATGTCTCAACCGCAAAGATCTCAGAAACTTATGGACTATGAAGTTACCAAAGGAATCTATGAGTACTGGAAATAAGTCCCTACTAGTTGTCTTGGTAAACTACGGCGACGAACAAATATCCTATCTCAAGCAAGTAGTGTCAGAGTTTCAGTCGTTTAAAAAATACGACGTTGATATCTTTGTCCACACAAATATAGAGCTAGGTATACAGGGCGTTAAAGAAATACTAATTAGCATGGATGACTATGAGCTTCTACCTTTAACGTGTAGAACTACTATTGCCGACAAAGCTTACAAGTATGACTACATAATTTTTTCCGAAAATGACCACCTATGGAAGGAAAGCCATCTAGACAAGTATATAGAATACGAACAGGTTTTACCCTCGGATAAGATTAGCGGATTAATTCAATACGAAGAAAACGAACAAGGTAAATGGTATCCTGCCCTTCATGCTCACTACGACTGGGATTTTGATTCCGTAGAAATTTATGAAGGTAAAAAGTTCGCCCACTTCACCAATGTTCATCAAGCATCTTTCTTAATATCAAAGCAAAAATTACTAGATATTATGCACCTATATGATATCACACAGTTCATAACAGAAAAAAACCGATATAGTTATAAATGCAGGGTCAACACAGAGATATACGAAAACTGCTTCCTTAAAAAATTAATATGCATCTCAGAGTTTGACGAAAACCTTATCCACCACCTACCAAATATTTACATTAATGGTGATGCCGGTAGAAAAAAATTAGGCTGTGACGATAAAACCATGAGAGAAAAATTGGAGAAGATGAATGGATAAAAAAGAAGCACAGGCCTTAGTGGACAGATACTATAAAATAGAACTTCTTAGGAAAAGTGACATTTCGGAACATCTACCTATTTTACTTAGACTATTAAATGAGTGCTCGTCGGCTTATGAGTTTGGCATCCGAGGTGTAGTTTCTACTTGGGCTTTTCTAAAATCCTCTGTGGATAAAATTACTTCTGTTGATATTAGAAGCCCTCACGATTTAGAAGGTTGGGATCACACACCTAAAAGCCTTTTATTGTTGTACGAGCTAGCTGATGCGTTGGGAAAGGAATTTGCGTTTTGGAATCGAAGTACTTTGGATATTGAGATTGAAGAAACAGATTTTCTTTTTATTGACACTTGGCACTGCTACGATCATTTGAAGGCAGAACTTGATTTACACGCATCAAAAGTGAAAAAATACATTGCCTTACACGACGTGGTTTTGTTTGCACACAAGGGTGAAAATAACTACGGGGATCAAACAAAGCACTATGAAGGTATGCAGCGTGCAATTGATGAATTTCTAGAGGACAATCCAAACTGGAAGATTCACGAGTGGTATACAGATGATCGTAACGGATTAGGAGTTTTAAAAAGAAATGACTAAATTATCTTTACCGGATGTGTGCCTTTTTACCTTTTGTTGGGGAGAAGAGCATGTTAGAAAATCGCTAAGATCTATGCTGATTGCTTTAGATCAAGTGAGATTTAAAAAATCCGTACTGATCACCGACAGTTCCAAAACAGACCTTAGCCTGTTTGAAGATACTATCAATAAACACAGTATCGAGGTTTGTGACATGCATGTAGAACTTAACGATAACATGCAGGATGATGATAAGAATCGTATAGGATTCTGCGAATCTTTTGTTCAACAGACAAATAAGTATATTTTAGACGATTTTTGTTTGAATGTTCAGCATGATTCGACTATAATAGATATCGGCAAATGGGATAACCGATTCCTAAAGTATGATTATATAGGTGCTCCTTGGCCGATGAATATAATACAAGCGAGCGACATGGTTGCTGGTCGCATAGAGAAAATTCCGAACGTTGTTGGCAACGGAGGATTTTCCCTGAGAACACGCAAGTTTGTTGAAGAATCAGCCAAGTTAGGCTGGCAACATAAGAACGAAGACCTCAACATTTGTGTTTTCAACTATGACACCATGACCTCCGCAGGGATCAAATTTGCACCACCAAATCTTGCAGCACAATTTTCTAAAGAACACCCCACACCGCACGGAAAATTTGCGAGAACAGTGTTGTTTAGTTATAACTCATTTGGTTTTCATGGGGATTTTAACACGGCGGGTATGAAGTTCATTGAACACTATAATTTAGAAGGATAGATATGAAGGTATTATATATAGGATATTATAAAGAAGATAGTGATTGGGGCGAAATAACAAGGAACAACATACTAGCCCTAGACAAGGCAGGTGTAGACGTTGCCTGTCAAGGCATATCAATGGGCAAGAGTAAGCAGTTTGATGCCAAGTTTAAATCACTGGAGTCAAAATCTCTAGAAGATCGAGATGTTTGTATACAGCATGTTTTTCCAGAACATATTGTTGGAACGTCCAAGTTTAAAAAGAATGTCGGAATTTTAGGTACAAACTTTGTGCAACTAGGTCATACATCTGCGGTAGAAAAGATGAGCTTGTTGGATGAGATCTGGCTTCCAAACACTCAGAATCTAGAATTTTTGAAGAATGCCTTTGTGGGTATTGAGAAGAAGCCTGAACTTAAGTGTGTACCGTTTGCGTTTGATGCTAAAAAAGCACAGCAACAAACAAGAGATATAACTGTACCTCAAAACGTAGGAAAGTTTAAGTTTTACGCCACTATAGGATCTGACATAAACCAGCTTAGGCATATTTTAACATGCTTTCATTCAGAGTTTGATGAGTCCGAAAAGGCCTGTTTAACCCTAGTTTCAAACGCCCTAACGCAGCAGCAAATTGACTCAGTTGCAATAGATGTCAAAAGTCAGTTGGGATTAAACAAAGATATTTCTAGGTACTGTAAAGATACCATTGTGGCGGACGTATCCGATACTATGGACAATTTTAATACTATTCACAAATATGGAGATTGTTTTATTAGCTTAGATGCTGGAAATGCTTGGCCTATACATGTACTAGACGCATATGCATTTGGTAGTAGCGTGATAGCAAGTGATATTGGAGGAAACAAAGATGTAGTTGCCACCCGCCTAAAAAGAACTTCACAAAACTTAATAAGTGGTGCGTTTCAATGCTATACTCAGAAAAATAGATCTGGGGAAACAAATCTCGGAAAGGATTTTTACTTTGTCCCGTGCCATAAACAAGTCACATCTGCTATGCGTACCGCTTACAGTAGTTGGTTAGACAATCCAGTACGTTACGAGCAATCATCGCAAAAAGATGGTCTGTCAATCATCAAGGATTTTGACTTTGAGAAAGTTGGAAATACTATGAAAGAGGAACTCGATGCTTAAAACACAAAATATTATTAGGAAAGTACAGAAGACTGATAAGCAGTATAATATATTAACTTTCAACACCCATGAAAGATACCAAACTCAGTTAGCTAAAACCGGCCATAACTTCTATGCTTTTACGTACGACGGCGGTAAGGATTGGTTTTCAGGACATGCACCTATGCCAGAAAACTATTATGTGCTGCCAAAAAATTCATTGTATCCAGCCGTAACTTTTGACTTTATCTTGTCGAATAGTAAATTTGGGCAAATGCAAACGGCGTTGCAAATCAATCATTCTCTACAGATACCCATTGTTTCTCTAGAACACACACTACCCCTCCCTAGTTGGCCCAGAGATCAGCTAACGACCTTTCAGAATATGAAGGGTGATATAGATGTTTTTATAACAGAGCACTCTAAGAAGACGTGGGGGATGCAGGGAGAGGTTGTATACCACTCTATTGACTCTGAAGCGTTTAAGCCAAGTGACGACACAGAAAGGGCTGGAGTTCTTACTGTTGCACACGACTTTATTAATAGAGATTATGCCCTAAATTATCAGGGGTGGGAAAGAATAACTTCTGGTCTACCAAGAAAAGTAGTAGGAGAAACAGAAGGACTATCTAAGCAGAGTGAGTCTGTGGAACAGTTGATAAAAGAATATCAAAGTTCTCTTGTATATATCAACCCCAGCACTTTGAGTCCTGTGCCAACTTCTATGTTGGAGGCCATGTCTTGTGGTTGTGCTATCGTGACAACGGAAACTTGTGATATACCTAATATTATAGAACACGGCGTAAACGGATTTATGTCTAATGACGAAACAGAACTTAGGAGTTATGTAGAACAACTACTAGGTGATAAAGAGCTAGCAAAGACTATGGGGCAAGCTGCAAGAAAAACAATTCAGGAGAAATTTTCGGAAGACCGATTCATTAAAGAGTGGAACAACATTTTTGACAAAGCCTACGGGGTAACAATATGAGATTACAAATACTAAGAGAAGATCAAGAGCCAATTCAAAATTATCAACATGTTTTCATAGAAGACGGTAATATTGATTTAACACAAATAGTTGACAATCAATGCAAATCAATTGTGGCTTCCGACATTTTTGACAGCTTCTCGTCAACCTCTCGTTTAGAGTTGATAAAAGCTATGACATCCAAGCTACGTATAGGGGGTGAGTTGGTAGTCGGGGGTACAGATGGTAGGGTTTTAGCCAAAATGATAACAAACGGCTCGCTTGACATTGAGGAGGCTTCCAGTGTGATAAGTAATTTAAGGTCTGTCGCCTCAGCTAATGTCGTCTCTGAAGCAATCCAGCAATTTGGATTGAGAGTTGTGTCCGCCACCGTCAATGGCCTACACTATGAAGTTAAGGCTGTAAGAGGGTAGCACTCTTGGAACAACAACAAAAGAAAATTAAACTGCAAACCTGTTCTGATTGTATTTTCTATGTAGATGAAGATGCTCAATACTGCTTGGCAGGCAGGCTAGAAAGACTTAAGGCTCTAGGTAAAGCTACACCTACCGCAGACCAGCAGTGGCAGCTAAACCAAATCTGCAATATAAGAAGAGAGCGTGAGTGGGTAGAACCATGCGAAGATCTTGTATCTAAAGCACTTAATGAAGTATCTCCAACGTTTGGTATTATAGTGAACGACTTGGTTGATTGCGATTACGAAGACTTACTACAAACAATTGATAGTATATGCAAGGTTGACTACAGGAAAGATAATATAAAAGTTGTTATTTGCTCAAATTTCAAAAGGTCTGCAAATCAGATTATGAACGCAGTGGATACAGCTAGATCAAGCGTACTGACAGAATCTATTACGCACGTACTTTCTAACATTCGAGATGTGGAAAAAGAAACCTTCCAAAGAATAGTTAATTACCAATACTTCGTTCATATAAACGCAGGAAGCGTTTTACCCAGCAATTCGCTTAGTTTTGTCAATGAATCCTTAAATCAACATTTGAAACAAACTTGCATCTTTACAGCTAACGGTATGACAATTATGCCTAGGTTTGTAGTGAGGCAGAACTACCTTAACTTTGAATGTTATGAAGATCTTGCGAACGCTATGGAAAACGAATCTACAGACAAAGGATTGCATGAAGAAATAAAATGACAAATCAAAGAGCTAGAAATTTCATAACGAGTCCTAAATCTTTAGAGGGTGAAAGGAGAGACGGAAAAGTCTCCTTTGTTCTTCTGGCAGAAAATCATGGATATAGGATGAAATCTTATGGGCCTATATCCCTTGTAAAAATAGGAGATAAAACCCTAATAGAACACCAGATAGATGCGATTAAATCTAGCTTTATAGATTTTGAGTTGATTATTTGTGCTGGTTTTGAGACTGGTAAAATATACAACTTTGTCAAGAAGCAATTTGGGCAGTCTGTCAAAATAAGAATAGTAGAGAATCAAATATACTATCACTCAAATTGCTGCGAGAGCACTAGACTTTGTTTAAATAACGTAATGAATAGTAATATTGTGCTGTGTGGTGGAGGTGTTTTACTGACACCCGACTATTTAAAGGCACTAAATTTAAAAATGTGCTCGACTTTATATCAGGAATCTAGGGAGAACGATGGCTTTGGAATAGGCGTTATTGAGAATGAGGATAAGCTGCAAAATTTATCGTTAGCTGTTTCCGATAAGATTTGGACTGAGCTGACCTATCTTACCGGAGAAAATATTATCCAGTCTTTTTATAACGTCGTATCCAATCCAGAATATAAAAATAAGTTTTTATTTGAAGCCTTAAATCAGTGGTCTGGAAGAAAGCAGATAAAAACGATTGAGAACCAAGGCTCACCAATAGTAAAAATTAATACAATTAAAACGCTTAAAGAGGTTAATCTATAATGAAGATTTTATTTCAAAACTACACAAACCCAATCACCACGGAGCCTCGCTACATGTCCCACGCTATGAAAATGGCTGGGATAGAGTCTGAGGTTTGGGACGATCAATCTGTAAGCGTTTACGATATACTGGATAGTTACAAGCCAGACGTTCTAGTTGCACATTTTAGAACGATTTCAAATGCTATTGTACAATACCTCAAGGATGAAAATGGTCCAGATTTGGTTTTAAACGTTACCGGTGCCACTGAAGCACAGCTAAACATGACAAAAGATTTAGCGAAAGATATAAAAGTCCCGTTGCTTTTTTCAAACGGAGATGTGCAGCGTTGCGAAGGCTTGAATATTAAGGGTATCTATCCTGCGGCAGACGTTTTTCTGTCATACCCTCCCCAAGAGGCTAAAATACCTTTGGGTGTTGTGGGCGTAGATCTTGATGATAGTATTGCTAAAGCCTGTGAAAACGAAGATGTTTATCATTTGATATCCATTGGCGAAGCGGATAATTTTGATATCAACGCAAACGTAATGAGCCTACACGAGCTGTATTCATTTTATAACAAGATTATTCTATCTGGCCCTTCCGAGGTCATAACATCTCAATTGTTTTTTGATGCGTGTCTTTTCGCTAGAGACATAGAGGTGTTGCCATCAGAAGGTCACCAAGAACAATTCGACAAATTCTTATCGAGAGTTTTTTCAGAACCAAAAGACTCGGAAGTTGGAGTGTTCCAAGAGATTCAGAAGCAAATACAACAACGGCACACACCGCTTAACCGTGCCGAAAGGTTGCTCCGATGTCTTAAAGACGATGATTCGGCAAGACTTGTAAAAAATTTGCATAATAAGGTTGCAATGTCTCCCGCTTTTTGATATAATATACAGGAGGTTTTATATGAATTTGCTAATACAGTTTCCGACCTACGCTAGACCTGAGAAGTTCTTATCTGTGTTGAACAAATATGTGGAGACGTGCAGTCCGCACCATAATATTTTCTTCAATATAAATTGTGACTTGTCAGATTTGAGTATGACAAACGACTACATACAAGAGCGTATTAAGTATATACTTGACAAGATGCCTAATGTTGATGGGTCACAGAATTTTGACGAAAATACGGACAAGATAAGTGCTATCAATGACCACATAGATGGCAAAGAGTTCGATATTGTTATTTGTGCTAGTGACGACATGGTGCCAAAGGCTTGGGGATGGGATAATGAAATTGCAATCGCCATGAAGGAGCACTTTCCAGACCTAGACGGTTGCGTTCATTTTGATGATGGGAACACCAATGGAGAACTTATTACCTTTTCTATTCTTGGTAAGAAGTTATACGATCATTTCGGGTATATATATCATCCAGATTATAAAAGTCTTTATTGTGATGACGAGTTTACGCAGGAGGTCAGATCAATGGGTAAAGAACGGTACATTGATAAAATGATTATATCTCACGAGCACTATAGCGTTGAGGGTACTGAAAACTACGGTGAACTAGATCTAGCAGGAAAAAAGACACTTCACTATTCCGGCAGAGATCAAATAGTTTTTAACAAGAGAAAAGAGTTAGGCTTTCCTAGAGAGAGGATTACAAATGACTAAAGTGATTGCTTTTTCCTTATGGGGTAATAACCCTAAGTACACTATTGGTGCAATTAGAAATGCAGAGATAGCAAAAGAGGTATACTCAGATTGGGTTTGCCGCTATTACATTAGTGAGGATGTTGATAAGGACATCATTAAAAAATTAGAGAGCTTGGGTTCTGAAATTATTTCTATGGGGGCTACGGGTTGGAATGGTATGTTTTGGAGGTTTTTTGCTGCTGATAGTGAAGACACCATGATTTCCAGAGACACAGATTCCAGATTATGCCACAGAGAAAAAGCTGCTGTAGATGCATGGCTAGCTAGTGACAAAGATTTTCATATCATGAGAGATCACCCATATCACGCAACAGAGATACTAGGGGGTATGTGGGGTGTTCGCAATGGCCTGCTTAAAGGTATCACAGATATGGTCGAAGTATACGACAAAGGAGAGTTTGACAATAAATATCAAGTAGATCAAAACTTCCTTCGAGAAGTGATATACCAAAAGGTTTTACACACCTCTATTGTACACGACGAGTTTTTTGAGAGGTCGGAGTGGCCTAGTAACGCACCGTCAAGAACAAACACTTATTTTGTAGGCCAAGTTTATGATCACATGGATAGACCGGAGTTTTCATGAGAGTACTAATAATTCAAGAAAAGGGTAGACATAAAGAGAATGAGAACTTTAGAGAGGGGTTGTCACTTAAAAGAGCTTTTGAGTATCACGGACAGACGGCTGAAGTTTGGGGTCTAAACTACGACAACTATGAGGTAGTGCCAGATTGGGAGTCGTACCACCTCATAATTAACTTAGAGAACTACGACGAAACGGGTTGGGTTCCTAATCTATCTCACGTTAAAACCAAGAAATTCTTATGGTCTATTGATGCTCACGTTAAAGGTCTACAGCCTTATTTAAAAACAGCTAACGAGGGTAACTATGATCTTATCTTACAGGCAACAAAAGATTTCGTTGGTCAGGGTTCTGTATGGTTTCCTAATTGTTATGATGACGACCTAATTAAGCCTCTGGATCTCGATAAAATTCATGACGTTGGATTTTGTGGAAACACGGTCAACCGTGCAAACATGATTGAAGTTATGAAGTTAAACTTTCCAGACTTTAAGTTTGACGAGTTTGTTATAGGTCACGGTATGGTAGAAGCTATCTGTGGTTATAAAGTTCATTGGAACGCAAACATTGGCAATGACATAAACTATAGAAATTTTGAGACTATGGGGTGCAGGACAGCACTAGTTACATCCCAAAACCCATACTATGCGGAGCTTGGATTTAAAGATGGCGAAAACTGTATAATATACGATAGTATGCAGACGATGGTTATGAAAACTGAGTTTTTACTTTCTGACCCAGAAAGATTGAAATCTATATCTGAGCGTGGATACGAACTAGTCTCCTCGTCTCATACATACAAAAATAGAGCAGAAACTATAATAAGGGAGATTACACTATGAAAGTAGTCGGTCTAATGCTGGCCTCAACGGTGTCGTCAGATAGAGGTCCAGAAAACTACACGTCGATGGTTAATGCCTGTAAAAACACTTGGCATAAGACAGTGAGCGACGGTGTTAAAGTTTTTTCTGTATTTGGTAATACTCATAAGCCCCATCTTTTAGAGGGTACCACGAGAAACGAAGTGGTTTTTAATGAAGACGACTTAGACATTATTGTCAACACTTGGGAGTTGAGAACGAACATCCTACGAAAGTCTGTAAAAGGTATGGAGTTTCTCTTAAATAATTATGAGTTTGATTATCTTTTTAGACCTAACTGTGGTAGTTATGTGAACACCGCTAATCTGTTGTCTTATCTAGAGGATAAACCTAGAGACAAGTACTATGACGGAATGATGGGCAATACGCACGGGTTAGGCAGCAGTAAGTTGTCTTGTATTTCAAACAACAGTGGCAAGATGAATTTCAAGGTAAAGCGGACTCTTGTTCCATTCTGCTCGGGTGCCTGTACATTATACAGTAGAGACGTGGTGGAGCTTATAGTAAAAAATCAGCATGATTTAGAATACGATGGAACCATTAGAATGGACGACGCATATACCGGTATTTTTCTAAATAGTGTTGGGGTTCAACCTTATGAGCTGCAAGGTCAATATACAGAGGAAAAAAGAAAAGCATTGACCAATGTAAAGAACCATGTGCGGAAAAGAATCATAGCAAAAAGCAGCAAAGAACTTCAAGAACTTTTTTCGCCTAGTGTTTTTCATTACTATTTTGGTCACACTTTAAACCCTAACTTAATTTATGAGTGCCACTCGCTGTCTGGGTTTGAGGTGCGGGAAAACTTTGGAAAATTTGTTAAGTTGAGGTTAGTATGAAAATAGAGTCACTGAGCGAGTTTAGCTGGACTATGGTGCAGGATCTACCGCGAGCCTATTACCACCACGTTAAAGAAATACCTTATGAAGTAGTATGTCATCGCGGGTTAAGGGACGTGTTTTATTTTTGCGATAACGTTAAAGAAATTGAACATCGTGTACGTCAAGGCGGCTCACATATATATAGCAACGAACCCCCTAGTTTTACCTCGGCAAAATGGTGGCTTCCACCGCCAATAAAAGCACACTATTCAGGAGCCTTCACCTTCTTCCAAAAAGAAACAGTTGTTATCCAAAATAAGTACTCAAAAGAGTGGGGTAGAGATCCTTTAAATTACTTTGATCTCGAGACGTTAAGGGTATTGATGTCTATCTTATCAGATAAGTATCAAGTGATTTACATTAGGCCGGAAGGTGATAGTGAGGGGTACTATTCAGACGACAACACTATAGTGGACTTTGCGGACTATGCCATGATTGCCGAAGAGTTCCCAGATGTTTTCACAATGAGGGACGCAAAAGGTATAGCCCACGACAAAAGCTATAACTGGATACAGTATTCATTACAAGCTAGTTCTGAAAAACACATAAGCGTGTCTGGTGGTAATGCTTGTTTATCAGCATACTTTGGCGGAGAACTACTTATATTTGACAACCCAGATGGAACCCCTAGAGGTGTATGGGGAACTGGCTCTTGGTTATCTCAAATAAACGACTCTAAGGTAACGGGGTTCCGCAATCGAGACAATTTAATTAAATTTGTATCAAACAATTGGATTTAATATGAAAATTAAAAAAGTTATCACAGCAATAAACGAAAACAGTTTATATACTGAGTTTTTACCGGCAACCTATAAGGCTTGGAATAGGTTGGGTGTTGAGGTTGTCGTTGGCGTTGTGGCAAAAAGCATCGCGGACGGCGACCTAGTGAACTGGGCATTTGAGCACTCGGATACGCTATATATATTTTCAAAAATAGACTCTATTGACTCCGGTATCCAAGCAAAGGTGACTCGTATGTGTTTAGCTTGCGAGGAGCAGGAACATACAGCAATTGTAGATGTAGATATGATTCCTTTGTCTGCCGGTTTTGTGAACTCATATAGTAGGGTTCCCGATGACCACTTAGCAAAATTTGGTGCGGAACACCCAGCCTTTCAAAGAGAGCCGGATATTGGTAAATGGCCAATGCACGGTACTGCGGCACACGGAGAGACCTTTAGGGAAATAATTAATCCTAATCATTTATCCTACAAGCAGTTAATCCTGTCTTGGGCTGGAGGCTTCCCAGAAGATCCTAGATCAAACGTCTCTAACGTATTTGGTTCGTTTTCTGACGAGTCTCTGTTGAAGTGTTTGTATTCTAGATGGAAAAACAAAGAGCGTACAACCTGCATCGGGAGAACAGAGGCTGGAGACTTTGATCAGCATCCGGATGGAGGTTATACCGTTTACGGAAGATTATGTAGATCTAAACACCACGACCTAGAGCAGATAGATATAGGTAGATATTTTGAGGCTCATGGACCTAGACCATTTTCAACTAACCTAGAATGGTATGGTAAAATATTAGACCACTTGGAGGATTAAACATGAATGTATTAGTAACTGGTGCTACCGGTTTTTTGGGGAAGAATCTAGTTCCCGTATTAAGAGATAAATATTCTGTATTTGGCGTTGGATCTAAGTTTTGGGACTTGAGAGGGCAAGATACTTGCCGAAGACTGATAGATCAAGCAGAACCAGAAGTTATAGTTCATGCAGCAGGAAGCGTTGGGGGCATTCTGGCTAACAGGGAAAACCCCGGAAAGTTTATGTATGAAAACTTAATCATGGGTGCTAACTTAATAGAGGCCGCGAGAAAAGCTGAAGTAAGAAAATTTATTTTATTAGGTACGGTTTGTGCCTATCCAAAGTTCACGCCTGTGCCGTTTGAAGAGAAACAAATATGGAATGGCTATCCAGAAGAAACAAACGCACCTTATGGTATAGCTAAGAAGACTTTGATGAAGTTACTGGAAACATACAATGAACAGTATGAAATGAACTGCGTTAATTTGATCCCAGTCAACATGTATGGCCCGCACGATCATTTTAATTTAACTAGTAGCCATGTTATACCTGCCCTTATTTTGAAGTTTTATAATGCCATGAAAAATGGGGAAGGGAAGGTTAGTGTTTGGGGTACCGGACAAGCCTCTAGGGAGTTTTTGTATGCTGAGGATTGTGCAGATGCGGTCGCGTTGGCTATCGAACAGGACGTGAGTCCAGAACCGATAAACATAGGAACCGGCAAGGAAATAAAGATAATAGATCTTGTTACAGAGATCGGGGAACAAATGGGATTTCAGGGAGACATTATCTGGGAATCCGATAAGCCGGACGGACAACCCCGTAGGTGTCTAGATACTGCTCGTGCAAAAGCTAGGCTGGGGTTTGAGGCTAAAACAGACTTTCAAACTGGACTTAAACAAACAATAGAATGGTTTTTAGGAGAACAAAAATGCATGTAGGTTTTTACGTAGAAACGAACGGTGGAACACCTCAGAACACCAAAATATACAACGCCCTAAACAAAGCCGTAACAAGTGGGGATGTAACGAGTGCGAGTGTATTTTTTAATCATGTGGACTTTAATCCTGTACCCCCTAAATTTGGCATGTTTGACGCCGCCGATGTTTGGTCATTTACTGGCCTACTAGTAGCTACGAGTATGAACAATGTAGCAAAAGCCGCAAATATTGTCAATAAGTTTAAACTGGGTTACCTATATAGTAATGAAGACAAGAGTAATGCGGGCGTTTTTAATCTCTTACAGACAGCCAAAACGTGCCCAATATTCACGCAAGAAGAATCAGAGCAAAAAGAAGTATATAGACTAACCGGAGTAAAACCAACATTATTAAATGATTTTAGTATTAAGGATTTGATAGGAGCTTACAATGAATGAATTTGATCAAAAAGTTATAGATATGTATAACAATAAAAACCTCAGTACTTATGAGATAGCAAAAGTTCTTGAGACTTACCCAAATAAAATTCGCAGGACGCTAATAAAACATGGGCAAAGGTTAAAGAACAAAAGTGAAGCACAGAAGGTTGCTCTAGAAGAGGGCAGAAGCTCTCACCCCACTATGGGAAAGCAGCGAAGTAAAGAAGAACGGCTAAAAATTAGTAGCGGTCTCGTAGATTACTGGCAGGATATGAGCGATAAAGAAAGAAGCAGACGTGTAAAGATAGCAAAAAGAAACTGGAAAAAGATGAGTGCAGAACAAAAAGAATCTATGAGATCTAAAGGCATAGCAGCAATTAGGGCTGCTGCAACAGAAGGGTCAAAATTAGAAAAATTTATACAAGGATCACTTGAAAAACAGGGATTTTTTGTTAAAATGCATGAAACAATTATTCCTGCGGAAAATCTAGAAATTGATTTGTATATTCCGGAGTTAAAGACTATAATAGAAGTAGATGGTCCTTCTCATTTCTTGCCTATTTGGGGTGACGACAAGCTTCAAAAGCAAATAAATGCAGACTTAAGGAAAAGCGGTGCTCTGCTAAGTAGAGGTTATGCCGTGATTAGAGTCAAGTCCTTGGGGCAAGAATCCCTGAGTAAGAAAGAAGAACTCATCCAATCAATAGTTGAAATTGTAACTGGTATTAGGAAAAAGTTTCCGCCAAGATCAAAACGTTTTATAGAGGTTGAATAATGACAGATTTATTTGAAGACATTGAATTGCAAACACCATCAAACACAGACACTAGCACAAAAGACGTTATCATGGATGAAAATACTCCAAATGTAACTGATCCAGAGTGGAATGACTATGTGCTAAGTTTGTTTGTTAATAGTGAAATGTATGATGGTAGACCGCTCTGTGCTGGTCTCAGACGTGTAGCAGAGCTTCTTTTAGGTAGGATTGTGTCTAGTAGGCCAACTCAAGTTTTCCCTCCGTCTGGGGGTGATGAGATTGGTAGAGCAACTGTGATCTGGGAGATTGTCTTTGAGGACGGATCTACCTTCTCAGATGTGGCTGATTGCTGGGAAGGCAACACAGACGACACATTTTGCGTGTTTAACACGGCTACCGCTGCGACAAGGGCTGAAGGGCGTGCTTTAAGAAAGGCTCTTAGGCTCAAGACTGTGGCCGCTGAGGAGATGACCTCAAAGAACACAGCTAGTATTGTTAAAAGTATTAGCCAAACAAAGCGAGTGGAAACAGAAGGCGAGTACGATGACTCATACAGAATGAGTGATGCTCAAGCCAACTTTATCGACTCAAAATGCAAGCAGCTAAATCTTGACGTTGGACAATTCTTTAACGAAGTGTTCAGTATTAATGTAAAAAGAAAGGTTGATAAACGTCAGGCTAGTGATGCGATTAAAAAACTGAATGACTTTCAACAGGATAAAGGTTTGATTCCTGATACTATTAGTGCCTATGTAGCAGATTGGAGAAATTAATGAAGGTAAATTATCAAACTAGCAACGGTCGCATTAGCGTCGAGATTGAGGGAGACTCACAAAGAGATATCTTTGCTGAGATTGCACGATTTCAAGAGGTTTTTGAGGAGACTGTATGTGGAAAATGTGGCTCTGAGAATCTACGCTTTGTAGTGAGGAATGTAGATGATAATCTATATTATGAACTGCGGTGCATGGATTGCGGAGCAAAACTATCCTTTGGTTCTCATAAGAAGGGAGGTGGTCTATTTCCGAAAAGGAAAGATGGCGACAACTGGTTGCCCGACAGAGGTTGGGTCAAGTGGAACCCTAAAACTGAAAAGAACGAATAATAACAAAGGAGAAAACGAAGAAGGGGTGGCAAAAACCACCCCTTTTTCTTTTGAACCTTTAGAAAACTAAGCCGTAACCTTATAGGTACTCTACGGTAAAATACATTCCAAAGTCAGTCTTAGACCCTATCTCACTAGGAGAAGCTGAAATAGCTACATACCAATCGTGTAGAGCCGATCTGTGGGAAGAACCTTCGTTAGTCAGCCAGTTCTTGTAACCATCTCCAGCGGTTGACGGTAAGGAGTCATCGCTAGAGGTATTGGTTCCGCTCATACCGGGACTTGAGGTGAAATTTAGATCTACCATATCTGTTCCCTCAACCCATCTAGTCCAACCGTGACCAGAGTTGCCTCTGAACCCAAGTGGCCCCGACGTAGCATTGAACTGATTTTTTACAGGGTGAGGTCGTCTCACTTCGTAAACCCTACTCTCTACACCGTCTGCGTGAGTATTGATATTCGATCTATTAAAAATTCGTAATTTGCAGTTCTGCACCCTAACTTTTTCGTCGTGACTAAATCTTATTCTGAGGGGTGCTTGGAAGTTTGGAAGTCCAGAGTTGCCAATGACCGCTCCATCGTTGCCGTAAAACAGTCCGCTGTTTGGCATGGAGGCAGAATCAGCAGAAGTATCGCCATATCTGGTGTTTTGGCACTGTATACCAGAGGCAGTACCCGTACTATTTGTAACGTATGTTTGTTGTTGATACTGGCCAACTGGTACAGACAAACCAAATCCGGCACCAAAAAATCCCAGCCCTGAAGCGGCACCGTGATTAATTAATGTAGGATCATTTTGGTATTGTGAGGCAAGTATATGTTCAGCATTATTAGCATGAAATGTAATCGTAGCCATAATAAAAAGTCTCCTTTAAAGGTTCATTGTATATAATTATACACGAAAATTGTTTTATGTTCCAGAAATTTTAGTTTCTATAAATTGTTCAGCTAGAATTGATATGCCACCCTCGCCATTTAGGAAGCCGCCGTATTCAGTATCTGCGAACGTATGAGTAATATCGTTATGAAAATGGAAGAATATATCATATTTTCTGCTTGGTGATCTTTGTTCTTCTTGCACAGAAACGCTTTTCAGGTTTGGCGTGTCAGTAAAACCAAATCTAGGGTTACTTTGGGCACCCTCCCTTATTTGAGTGCTTGTACTGTCTGAATTAGCACTTAATTGTATGAATCTTCCCTCATCTCCATCTATAAACAGGGGTTTTTGGTCTATCTCCGTAACTCCGCTGACCATCGCATTTGTGAAAAACCCTTCAAACCCTCCTGCATTTTGTGGGTCTATTGAAGAGATGGTTGTGACTCTCAGGGCATTTGCTTGAGATTGTCTGGTAATTAGGGTTCCAGAAGGCGATGCATGTGTAAACTCGACGTTATCAGCGGGGTTAAACACTTTTACCTTAGAAATAATACCATTAACAGTTTCGCCGTCTATTGTAGCGGAAGTAACCTCTGTAACGCCCATTCTAAGACCTTTACCGGCATTACCAACCAAGTCTCCAACTCTATAGTTAGACCCTGAACCTATCAATACCAACTTGTTGCGTAGAAGTGGGTCGCTGGCTTGAACGCCCTCCTCCGGCAAATCTCCACGCCAGATCACAAAGTTGTCATCATCTAGGCTGATTTCTTTACCAGAAGGAAACGGCGTTGTTAGCATGGTTTTATTGTAACGGTAAGGCAATAATTTACCAACGCGACGGGTATCTATATTCCAGTATTTCTTAAGGAGCATTTTATCCTTTACTACACCTTCCTCAATGGTCGCGTTAGAATAAACTATACATCCAGTAGCACATGTTTCTGCCGCTTCGCCATCGGGACCAAATCTACTTGGGTTTATTAGGTCTACATCAAATGTTCTGTTTCTAAAATCTATTTGATATAAACCTAGATCATCAACACCATCACCATCAGTATCGAGCATATTCTCTACTAGTTCTCCATCAGCATCCCTAGCCAACGCTCTAGTGTGAATGAGGTTAATATAAAACTCATTTAAAGTGTCGCCTATTCTCCTCGGAAACGCCACCTTGACAGCACCTGTGTCTCGATACGCAAAGTTTCCAAGGCTGTCTCTTGAAGGATCTCCAAATTGGAGAGTTTTAAGGAAAGTATTCTCGATAGTAAACCCTTCTAGTAGTGGGTATTCATTAAAGTGGTGTACACAGAAATACCTTACATCATATATTAGCTGATCTCTTGGCCAAGCACCGTAAACGGTAGCCCAAAGCTGAGTTGTGCCGTGATCGTCATAGTTACTTCTGTTGCTACCTCCCCAAGTTGGTTTTTGAACAGTTTTTCTATTGTTCATCCCTCCATTAAACGAGGATTCAGATCCCATGCCAACTCTTTGTGATGTGTCAAAAGTCACTGAGTTGTTAAACGTAGCGGTGGCGATGGCACCTATAACTCCATACGCACCAGCACCGTCACCGTCTCTGCTTCCCACTTGTGCTTGCCACTCGTGGTACTCTGGGCCTCCATTCCAGAAGTCTATCGTGTGGATTCTACTGCTGTAACTCGGGAAGTCTATGTGTGCATCTTGACCAGCTTTTCCAAAAACAGTATCTACCGCAAAAAATTGAGGAACGCCTTCTCCGGTATAGTTCGCCGCCCTAAAAGTTATATCTGAATTGTATAAAAGTCCCTTTTTGTCATCATATATATATTTGCGATGCCTATGGTCAATCAAAATTCTCTCTCTACCCTTACTATAGCTTGAAGCTGCACCCTCACCTTGTGCGTCAGTATCAAATAGCAAGCGATTAATTTCAGCAGAATAAGCGGCCCTACTTGTTATCTCGGTATCATTTCCGTTAACAGTGGGAACTCTTCCTATTCCTTTTCTGTATAAATCTTCTACTCTGTACATCTCAGCGTTAGTGTGAGCGTTTGGGTAAAACTGTGCGTATGTACCCATTTTAAGAGGTCTAAATTGAATTTTTGTGGGTGATTTAGGCTTAAAGTCAAAGGCACTTTCATTCCTATTGGTGAATATTTTATCGTTTTTGGCAGTTCCGTCTGGATCATTTTTTCTAAGCCAGTATTTTTCTAAGAAGGGCACCTTAGACCTGAGACGAAGAGCTTCACCTGTATATATTCCATGCAGCCGATCTAAGGCATGAATGTTTTGAATTGGTCCTCCGTTTTCTCCGTCTGGAGAAGCGTTCGTTGCGATGTCGGCGGGAAGCATTTTGAGGTCATTTTTACCCTGCTCAGACATAAAAAACATAGAGGGTTCGCGAGCAGCTGAATTTCTCTGGTATGCATTTTTTCCGTCTTCTGTCAAATCTACTTCTGGGTTAACATCCGCCACAGATCTTCTGTTTATACTTCTGGTTGGTTTGTAGACGGGTGGGTCTAAGTCAGCCCCTGTGTCTGGATCTGAAAAGGGTAAGGTGTCGCCATCAAAAGCTGTTGTATATAAATTCGGTTCATAACCAAAAAATGCATCACCTACTATAGCATTTGTGTATTGGTTGCTTTCAGACGAAACTACCCAGTTCCTAGCATCTACATAAAAACGGGTATCGTTCAAAGAGTATCCATCAGGGAATACACATCCAAAGAAGGGACCACTGTGACCAGCTTGTGGCCAAGGTTCCCCCTCGAAGTTCCCATCGGGTATATCCTTGTTGGCAGCATTTAAGCGAGCTTGAGTTGTTGCTAAAGCATTACCAACTTTCCTAGTACCTGCAATGTTTTTATCCATAAAGTCAAAAGATGTAAACTGATACCATCCATTCATAGAAAACAATTGCTTTTGACCGATGGTGCTAAACTGATCGTTGTAAGTAACGCCGGACACTCTTTTTTCTGGCTGTGTTTGAGTGGCAGGTACGATTGTATGATTGTTTAACTCGTCGTCTTTGTAGTACATCAGATGAAGGGAGCGTTCCATGTCCAATGGGTCTGCGTCTTGGATGGACTCTCTTATAGCTTTTGTTTGAGGTCCAGCAGCATATAATGCCACGTCCGGATGTTCATCTTCCACAAGCTCACCGTCAACCGGTCCGGCTTCATTAATTAATGCAGCCTTAGTGGAATCATACACCTTGAAAAAACTGTTGGAGTTGGTTGCCGCATAGGTGAACTCCCATTTACCGTCAAACACAGCTTCGACGGCTCTATCTTTTGGTGCAACACCGCTACCCATGTCACTGATATGCCAAACACCACCTATTTGCGACAGCATAACCAGCGTATCTTTTTCATAAGCTTTTAATGGGTTAAAATTAAATGCTGTAACCTGTGCTTTTTTGTTGGCGGCATCTTCCTCTCTACACCCAGATGGAGAGGCATAGTTAGGTTGCCATTGCATGGGGTTCCCGTTTTGCATCTCAATCGGCATAACCAACCCACTGCTAGGAACAAAGTGTCTATTTGGATCTCCGTCTAAATCCTGCTTAATATTGCTGTCCACCAAACTATCGACAGTTGGATTATTAAATGCAGCATCTATATCGTGAACCGTTTTTGCCATCATATTCTGCGTGCCGGATTCCCATTTTTTAGTGTATGGGTTCCAAGCTTTTTGCAGCTCTCCAACAGATTGTTGTTTTGGATCAGTGACATCAACCGGTTGAAACTCACCGTCTATAACGCCGCCATGAGATCTACCCAAAGAGTCTGTTTTGTAGCCAGCAAACTTAGGCTGCTTTATTATAATTTCTTTAGCTGGCCCCCTAGAGTAAGCGTCATCGTAGAGATATAATCTAAAGTTTACTCTGTCTGTTTTGTCGCATTGTATGCCGCCTTCTGCTAGATCAATAGCAAACGTAATATCAGCGTAAAAGTCAACGTGACCAAACTTACTTCCTTTTATATCCGTAATGTATTTATCTGTTGCCAGTATTTGTATGTGGTCAAAATTTGTTTTCTTCCAGTCGGACTTGGGGAGTTCCAGTTTAAAGTCATTTATAAATCTGTTTAACTGTATGATGTTTACTATTTTACTTGGGGTTTTTAATTCTTCTACTTGTGTTATAACATTGTTTGAGTCGGAAACATTATCAAGGTGAAGAATGATACTAATGTCTGTCTCTACTATTATTTCGACTCCGTCAGAGACTGTTCCATCTGAACTCCAATGTGGCCAGTAGAATAAATCTGCATCGGTGTAAGTTATGTCTTCTCCTTCAAACGACCAGCTCCAACTATCGACATGCTGCTTTTCATAGCGGCCAGTGCCCCTGTCTCGCCTCCAGCCAAGCCAAGACCCCCAAGCTTTGTTGCCCTCGTCGTCAGTATCACCCTCATTATTTACCCCAAGCACAACGTCAAATGGGTTTGCAATAGGGGTGCCAGAGCCATCAACTAAGCCACGAATAAGATGTCTATTTTTATAAACACCTGAATTGTCGGGCTTTCTTTGGTTCATCCAAGTAATGAGATCACCGGTTGTAAATACGCCTAAACCTATAGCACGCATATACGGATGATCAGTTTTTATGATATGAAAATCACGCTCTGGCGATTTGATATTTGGTGTTGTAAATGGACTAGTCATATTCCTCTCCTAACTAACTTAAGTGTTCCGAATCTGGGAAGATCATGTCATTGATCGCGGGGCGATGGTTATACTCTGGGCTAGCCATGTCTGGATCGTCGTGATCGCCACCCACGCCAATTATAAAGTCTGAGAAACTCCCTACAGCATTTTCATTTAATTTTGCGGCCATATCAAGCTCCTCCGGAATTGCAGAAAGTCTACCTCTCAATTCTTCGTCCGACAATACCGCAGCACTGACTTCATCAACAACAATATTCATCGTTGGTTTCTTGCCCACCTCAAAGTCAGAGAAGAAGTCTGCATTATCTGAGGCTAGTTTTTTGATTGCACTACCGCCGGTCGCTAATAATGAACCAACGAGATCTTTATTGCCATTACGTTTTCCTAAACCTCTCCTTATGGCACTATTGTTTTGATCAATAACCTTTTGTCTTTCCCTTGCTATCTGTGAAATAGCTCCTTCTTTTTGTTTTTGTAATTTTCCATACTGTGCGGTATACAGGTCAAGCTTAACGGTTGTTTTAATACCACCAGCTCCAACGCTAACGCCTATTGAAGTAATTAATGGTCCTTCGACTTCTAGGGCTGTAGCTATCGCTATGCCGGTTGGTGCGTCCGGATAAACAAAACCTCCACGCTCACTAACAAGTAATAAGCTATTGGAAAAATCTGCTTGTAATCTTCCAGCTTCGTTGAGTAATTGGTATCCCGCATAGTTCCAAGGGGTGAGATTCTCGTCCTTGATAAATTCAATCTTACCTCCCACGTCTGTATATCTTTGTCTAGGATTAAAGGGGTTTAAAGCAGCCGCAGACAACCAAGGTCCGTAGCACCTTTCCATTGACATCAAGGGTAAAGCAACCATGCTTGGATAAACTGGGGATGGCTGCATGAAGGAAAGATTGCCTTCTGGACTATTAAGGGCAACACCCTTCATTACATCTCTTTGGGCTTGCTGTGCTTGATTTAATTGTGTAAAAGAAAATTCAACGTAGTCTTCTGGCTGACCGGGAAACCAGCCATCAAGTTCACCCACTCTGCTGTCTAATTGGTGAGCACCGACGAATCCTCTCGCAGCACCTGATGCTAAAGCCTCGGTTATCGTACCAAAACCATCTGGCCCCCATTGGTCTTCACGAGACTGACAGGCAATAACTTTGTCTTCCAGCTCGGGAAAAGCCGGTCTTATAAACGCCTCGTGTCTTGTAACGTCTGCCGTCAAGATATTCTCTATCTGTACGGTGTTAAACGCCTTCATTGGTCCAGAAGACCACCGTTGATCTATCGTGGATTTTATTCTACCGGGAACCGTTATCAAGGCGTATACATGGTTGGGGTCTAAGTCTTGCTTGTTAGATATTATTTCTCCTCCAGAGGGAAGCGTTGAGCTGTAGAACACATCTGTATATTTTTGACCGTCTAAACCGCCGCTATCAGCAACCTGAAAAATTGGTGTAGCTCTTCTAACCTGAAACTCATGAGCTGGGCAACCGTTGTCGTCTTTAGTTTTAACAATATCAAATGCTGGTTCCGAAATAGACATCTCATAATCATTGGCATAAACGTCAACTTCTTGGAATTTAAATTTAGGAGGCATATAGAAGTCTTCATCTATATCACACTTGACAAAAGCTATAGAAGGCCTTTGTCTATCTAATAAGCTATTTGCATCTTCTTGAGCAGCTATTGTGTCAAACGCTAATCTCTTATCTGGATTAGTATTAGGCAAAGACTGCATAATGTCTGGAACAATATTGCCCGCCTTGTCAATAGATTGCTGCGTAAGGTCTTCGGGAGAAACACCGGCAAAATCTAAAAAGTGGCTGTTATCATACTTTGCGTAGCACCTTATTCTATTACTATCTTCTATGATAGTCATGGTGTCAACTGGGAACAGTCCCTGTCTAGCTCCTAACGGTAAAGTGTTGGGATTTATCGCATCGCCCTGTAAGGAATTTTCATCATCATGTTTAACCTTAGCTTTTGATAACAAAGTAGGACCGAACAAAGAAAAATCAAAAAATCCACCTTGAGGTTCTGGTTTGTAGTTGTATTCCCAGTTTTCTGAAAATGGATTAAAGTTACATTTTAAGGCACCAAAAGAGTAATTGTCATTATAACTAGGACCGCCCCAAGCAGAAACTCCAGCTGAAAAGGCTCTGCCCATCCACAGCCCTGACGCGGTGTCAATCTTATAGTCTAAGTAATGCTCAAAAGGCGTGGATGAGTCGAAACTATGAGAATACCTATTGACTTGTTGTTGAAAGCCGAGAGTGTTAACAAACGTTGTGCCCGAATTAATGGGTTCTGGTCTAAATCCAAATGGTCCAGCCGCTATGTTAACGGTAGGCTCGTTGTACATTATCACTTCGTTTTGGTATCTAGTATTACAAACCTTGGGGATTTTGACAAGATATTTTTTGCCTAGGTTTTCTTCAGCAACCTTCTTAATGAAGTTGTAAACCTTTTGTGCGTTTTTGAGATGGAACTTGGCGGTAGACGGTAGGTTGGCTATCATTCTACTTAAAGGTGTATCTTTAGGTTTACCATTTTTATCTGTTACACCCAAAGCGTTTCTAGTTGCAGCTACTCTTTTTTTAGCTTTTTCATCAAGATTATTTATGCGGGTCTTATAATCATTATAGAATTTTTTCGCATCGTCTATGGATTTTTTAAGACTTTTATACTCGGGGTTTTTAGTGTATCGGTCAGTATCTGCCAGAGCAGGATTTCCACGCTTCCAGTTTTTAATAAACCTAGATAGCTTCTTTTTGAAAAACTCTATCCTTGCGGCGGCTTCATCTTTTTGTTGGCTAACATAATTACCAAGCTCGTTGGAAGCATTAGATAAGTTCTCTACGTCGGTAACAACCTTAGTGACAGCGTTTTGAATTTCAACAACACCGGCTTCAGGGATTCCAATTTTTTGTGCCCTTTTATAGTAAAGAGGATAACCAAAGGGTGGATCACAAGGACTTGCCGGAAGATTGTCTTTATCCATGTAGGGTTTATCTGGATTGTTCCAAACAGAGCGTGGCACAGAAACGGCAAACTTTCTTTCTGCAAAACCTGCGGTTGCCAAGTCTAGAGGATCACCGGGTTGAACACCGAGAAGATCTCTCCAGTTTTGAAGTGCTTTGTTTATATCGTCATTTCCGCCCTGTCCCCCCAAAGAGGCATAGGTAGCACCATACTGAGAAACGTCCTGCACGTAGGTTTCGTTATAAGATAAAAGAAACTCTTTCCACCTGTCAAAAGAAACCAGTGCCGCTCTGAGTTCCATTTCTGTGGTGATGTAATATTTTCCAACCCCAAACGCATCTAAGCCATCAGTATCAAGAACAATTTGTTGATAGGGACCAAAACCTTTTGGTATTGAAAGTGCTTTATCTTTGCCTATGAACCCATAGAAAGGTAAAAACTGTTGGCAAAGCTGAGTAGAAATGTGCCACTGATCCCGCCTCAGTCTTTCTACTTCAGTTTGATCAATTCCAGCCTCAAGTCTTCTTTGTGCTAGGTCGTCCCTGTCTTTATTATTATTAAACAAGTACATGTCAACCTTTTGACCGCCAACCACAAACTTGTCTGTAGTGACATTAGACAACTCAAATCCGACATCTTGATTTTCTACGGAGATACCCCTAAGATCTAGCCGGTCTATGTATCTTTTTATAGCACCATACGTAGGTTGCTGCGTCTTGTCAATCGCATCAATCCTGATGATGCCAGCAACCATTTTCTCTGGTTGTCCTGATCTAGCAAAAAACAAATTTCTTTCATATAATACTTGACAGGCGGGGTGGTTTATAACTGGTAACAGTGTAACATACAATTCATGACTAATTATATCGCAAAGCTCTTGAGCAAAACTCAGCATGTCTAGCTGATCAAAGTCCATGTAATATAAAAGCGGTATTCTTTCTACTGGTATACCACTAAAATCTACAACATAATTGAAACCCCTAAAGTTGATAACGCCACCAAATCCGGCCTCTACGTATTCTTCCGGTAAGTCTCCGTTGTATTCAAACAACGCATTTATAGCCTGCTTAACTCTATAGAACGGTATACCCTTATCACTGCGGCGAGAAAACCCTTGGCCGGTTATAGGGAAAAACTCCGGAAGACTGTCTAAACCCGGACCATAACCCCCAAAGTCCACTTTAGGAAATTTATACTCGTCTTTTAGGTTTAGGGTGATTTGTTTATATACTGGTGAAGGAGGAATTCCGTTGGCATTTGGAGTATACTCAGAGACTACCATCACGTCAACGTCCGGCTTAAGACCAAAACCGGGATCGTCTATTCCGATGGTAGAATCTTGTTCGCCTCTGTATAAAACTTCTCCTAAAACCCCCGAGACGCTTTTTGCAACTACTCCCTTGCCTAGTGCTCTACCGTTTAAATCTTGAAGAAGGCTACTTGAAGGGTCGTATTCTAAAAAGCCGTATACGTTAAATAGATTTTTATTATTGAATGTTGAGCCTTGGTAGTTATTAAATAGCATTACTGCGTTTGAGAGAATCTCTCTTGGATCACTCACGTTTACGCTATAGATCGGAGCACCCGCACTGCTTTTATTTTGCGTGTAGCTTTGTAAAATACCACCAAAGTTGAAATGATTTCTACCTCTATCGTAAGTCTCAAACGAGTCGTCATACCTCCATAATCTAGACTTATCAATTATAACCTTGTTTTGCAGGTCAACAAACTCATAAGGTTCTAGATTCTCTTGAGCTAAATCGAGTGGTTCCTGATAAGACCTGACTGGAAAGCCGCTTTCTTTTGGAAGGGTTTTAATTCCATATAGATCATCAAAGGTTTTTCTAAACGCCTGCTCGACGCTAGCAGGGTTTTTACCAAACTTAAAGAAAACTGGGCTACCGGGAATAGGTGGTGCAAACATATCCCCACCCTTACCGAAAAGTGAATTATTGTTTGCTTCTAGCCAAGCACCGCTATGGTATGGGTCGTCGCCAAAACCTGCGGCAGTACCGTCAGATAGATTAAATTCATCATTTACCAGTTTTACGGAAAGGGTAGAGCTGGTGTCGCCAAAACCAGCATTAATATTGAAGTCAGTTATTGATGCACCCAAGAATGTCTGCTGTATAAAACCTTGTGCATTATCCGTCCAACCACCTGTGGACAATGAGCCATTTTTACCCTGCGGTAACACATGGTTTTTTGGCCAATCTGTGGTGGGTGTGATAGCACCAGTAGTAGGTATTGTGCTATACTTATGGTTCTCTAAATTACCCATCGTTTCCTTCTCCGTCCTCTAGTGAAGAGGTGTCTTGATCATAAGTATTGTTAAAATCTTCAAACTGTTTAAGTCGTGATTCAAAGTGAATTATACCTGAAGAGAATATATCAACTATTCTTATCTCGTCGCCTAGGGGTATAACTTTCACTGTTACTTCATTAGTAATTGGGTCCACCACAGTTTGTGGTACAACGTCCGTTTCCGTCCTGTGAAAATGTATATAGTTATTAAATATTCTAAAGTCGTCAACCTGTCTCTGTTTGACGCCGCTAGAGTTGGAAAAATTGACGAGGAGTTTTTTAGGATGAAAAATACCCGAACCGGATTGATCACCGCGAGGTCTTTTGTCAACCCTTTTAGATGCAACATCAACATCGGCGGGATACGTTTTGAAGACACCGCTAGCTTCCCACCAATCCTCTGTGAATTTATCTTCTAACTGTTCCGGAACCTCGCCCGTAGTATATTTAAGTTTATCTTCAGTATCTTCATTTGGATAAGGCCAAGGAAAATTTATACCGCTACCGCCACCATTAAAGTTAGGGTTTAGGCTTCTGTCTTGTCTAACGTCTTGAAAATTAGATTCACCAGAAGGTAAAACGCCAGAACCAACAGGCTGCTGCTGACCACTGGTGAGTGGTAGCTGTGGTCCCAGTGGAGGATCTTGACCTTCATAGAAATCATTCCAAGTGTGTGGCATGTCTATTTATCCAGCTCATAGGTAAAAGACACGTTGAATGAATAAGTTCCCTCTTTCGGACTCCAACTTTCGGAAGGTGGTGAAATAAAATATTTCCTAACTCCAAACTCACCCTGCGGGCTTAACTCTTTAAGTAGATCTGCTATCTGTGTTGCTGTAGGTTCGACTAAGCTTGGCTTCTTAAGAAGTAGTGTGTTTCTGCCTGAGCCATAGGGAACCTTAGTGTAATCCATAGTTAAATTTATGGAGACATCTCTCTTGTATTCTGTTCTTCCTCCTATGTACTGCAATACTGGTCCAGTTGCTCTGCCTAAAACAGGTATTACGGCAAATACGTCTCCGGGGTAAGTATCGTTTACTTGAATACTTTCCGCTATTACGCCAGAGACAATGTTGGTTGGCCGATTGTTAAAAGCTAAACTATAGCTAACTTCTCCTGTAAACTCATTAGTTCCTAGTGATACCGAGGTTGGCTGGGAATTTAGTTGGACAGCCACGGTGTTGTTAGCACGTTTGTAAAGATCGCTAGATAGTCCAAACCTACCACTATTAGATATTTGATTATATTTAAGTAGTGCATTTTTGTAGGCACCGCTATCAGCAATACTTTTACTTGCACCATAGCCGCTAGGGTTTATTTCGTTAAGGCCTTTAACTACTCCGTCTATAGAAACAGATATAAACGGGTCTGTATTTGACGAAGAGACGCTCATGCTATAGTTTTCGTGACTAACACCGCTTGCTAATAACCAGTTTTCAGTAACGCTATAGCTACCAGCTGTTTGATTTATTTGCTCAGTTCTGGTGTGATTATAACCTCGGTAGGTATCTACCAAGTTTACGGTGCCACTTCCAATTAAGCCTGCCACGTTTGGATAGTTACCACTAGGTCTGTCAGTAATTCTACGTAAACAAAAATCCCTAGCTTGCTCCCAAGCTTCTTTGCCGAGAGAGCCATCTTCGTTGTAAAAAGTTTTACCTGTAGCATTTAGGCTGTGTGATATTCTATAAGTTCTTGGTAGGGCGAAACTCTCTGATACTGCGTCGTCAACCTCTAGACCCCAGTTTTCGTCATAACTTTCTATAAATGTAGCACCGCCCCCAGCCGCTTCGTCATCAACGAAATTTATAAGAGATAGTTCATCTTTTACTTTATCCCCAGCTTGTACGCCACTAGCTGCTAACTGAGCGTCTAAATCGACATGACCATTCTGCCTATAAAGAACATCCGCTTGCAAAACGACTGTGTACTCACACTTGGTTACATAAGCACCCTCCGTAAAGTCAACACTAACAACTCGTGGGTTACAAACAACGGTTGCTCCAGCATTATCAAAAATATCGGTAACTTCTACACGTTGGCCATCTTTGGCGAACAGTGCTTTTAAAGCCCTCTGCTTGCTTAGGATCGCAGAAGCCGATTTGGTTACTTTCTGCCTAGGCGGTCTTGAACGCTGGGACAGCGGTACTTTGTCAAATAAGTTATATGGGCCTATAAATTCTGGGGGAGTTTGCCCAGGAAAAAACTCAACTGGGATATTCGTAGCAGGGTCTAGGGCGTAAGGCGTACCTTCGTCCGGAAGTAGAGTTCCAGTTAGTGTAATATTGTAAGTAACACCAAAGCTTCCCTCTTTGTTCTTGAGAACTTCAGAAGAAATCTGTATGAACGGTGTTGGTCTAATCGTACACTCTTGATTTGTATCGTTCTGATATCTTACTCTAATTGGCATTAGAAACCTCTAATTCTTAAGTCTAGGTTACCGGTTGTTTGAGTGCTTGTAACGTTTAAATTTAATATCCCACTGTTAGCCCCAGAAGCAACTTCTAGGTACATATTCATACTACCACTCGTAGATCCACTAACCCCAAACTGATATAAATTCATATTATTATACACATATGAGCTATCTGGACCTTTGATAGAAAGGTCTAAACTGCCCGACGCACTGTCTGGCTTTCCAATAGTTGTTAGCGTCATTCCAGCCTTCGCTGGGTCTCCTGAAGCTAAACTAAACTTGACAGACTCGACATAAGGTCGATGTGCTATAAACCCTTTAGCAGATGGATCAAATCCAGACCCCTCTAAGAAAATATCCCCGTTGTCATTGGATGTGACTATTCCTTGTTTGGTGTAAGTTTTTGGTTCACCTTGTGTGTTCTGGTAGACTCTTATTTTCATAGAGTCACTAGAATCTACGTCGTGAGCAAATACATCAACTTCTAACCACCCCCCACTATTAGGGATAGTTGGTAACTGCTCTCTTAACATTGCGTCGAAGGTGTAGGCACTGCCCGCATTATCTAATCCACTCGTTGGGTGGTGACCACTAACGGGCCAATCATGATATGGAGCACCAGCAGCTAAGGTGTAGTCACTGTCGCCCCTCTTTGCACGATCAATAGAAACAGACCATCCAAACCTATCATTCTCCGTACCGCTAACACTTACGACTGGAGTTCCAAGTACATCAACATATCGCGTACTTCTCCTATCATTATAGCCCTGAGCGTTGATTTTTTCAGCAAAAATCCAAGATTTTTTACGTTTTTGGAAGTCTGTTATTTCGTGTCTATAGTTAAACACCGCTCCGTTATTCAGTATCATAGTTCCGCTATTTTCGCTAAACTTATCTACCCGTATACCAGATCCACCTAAATCATAGAATGAGTGTTTTGGAATATCAAACTCAGAATTAAAACTCTTTCTTAAGAACGCTGTATTCAGGTCATTTGATACTATAGAGCCGCTGTATATGTGATGGTGTAAGGTTTCAAAGTCATGATTAGGGGCACCAACCGCAATCATATCCGAATCAATAGCTACAGAAACACCAAAGTTATCTGATTTTCTGGCGTGTCGTGTTATGAAGTTAGGATCATCTAAGTTGTGATCTCCTCGCAATTCATCTAGTGTGCTAATTGCACCATCAGAGAAGTCGTAAATTCCTACGTTCAAGCTGCTAGGCTTAATCTTAGATACAAACTCCCAAGGTAAAAGCTCTTGAAGTAAGTCTTGTCCTCTTCCGGTTTGTTCAAAGTAGAACGCAGCACCAGCACCGCCATCCTCAGCAATCTTGATGCCAGACAAGCTATCGTCATTTTGAATTTCGTGCCATCGTACAATACCACTGACACCACTTATAGCACCCTCTGTGTGGAAGGCGTTGAAAGGAGTACCCACAACCAACTTGCCTTCCGACAGATCTACAGAGTAGCCAAACAAATCACCCAAACATCCAGACTCATAAATATCTAGGTCTAGATAATCTGTGTTATTGAGTTTCATTAGGTCTGTTAAGCCGCCCTCTATACCAGCATCAACAATGATCTTTCTTTCTTTTAGAACTCCGTTTTTATCTCTTGCTACTTCTAAGGGATTGCCAGGCCAGTTACCATAATGACGACTAGGTGTTACGTAATCTAAGAAGTCTCCACTCCACCTAGTAAAGATTCCATACTCTGACTTCTGCTCCTTGCCCCATTCTTTAATTTTCTCTTTGATTTGTTCTGGCATAACAATTTCATCTGGCCTAGTAAGGGTCAATGGATTTATTTCATCTTCCGAATCAACGAATCTATTGAGAGAACCGATACTTCCGGTAAGATTGTCGTAAAGCCGTTCCGTCATATTAGGAACTGAAGCCCCACTTACAGCGTGGTACTTAGCCACACTTCCTCTTTCAGCAGCTCTGAGTTTCTGAGAAAATTCAAACTTTCTACCATTGAGATTTATTTCTTCTGATTCTTCGTCTGGGAAGAACCCCATTAAGTCTTGCGGATTTTTGTTGTCGTAAGGACTTGGTGGATATAAACCTCTAATAAATGTAGCGTTAGTATTTGAAAGGGTAGCATTAGACCTGTAATGATCACACTGGCCTTGGATCATCGTTGAATCAGATAAAACTATAATTTTAGACCTTCTAACGCCGTTAGGGAATGAGGAGAATGTTTCAAATTCTTCAGCAGCTACAACCGGCCCGTCTTCTATTAGCTCATTGCCTAGTGCCATGCAGCTCGGCTCAGTAACGTCTGGATTGCAGTACAGCTCGCTCTTATGTTTAACGGGACGAGAAATACCAGGTATTGTAACATCGTATCCAGGTGTGACCTCATATTCTTGATCGCAAACTGTTCTGCGTTTGGTTACGGTTCTTACTTTTGTTGTTATCCCAGACTCTATAGGTAAAGGACATCCAGAAACAGATAAAAGCCTAACGGTCGCCGGTGTTGAATCAGGAGTTACAAAACGTTTAGGCACAGAAGCCCAATTAATATTGAAGTTAACGGTAAAGGTGTCGCCCGTAGGAATAACATTGGTAGACAATCTCGCTGGTACTCCAGCACTAGTTTCCTCAAGTTGTATATCATCGCCCATAGATTGATCATCAGAGTCGCCAGTATTTTTACACTGGTCTATCAGTGGGAAATAATCACAGGGTCTAGGACTAGATCTCACTCCTTCAATATCAACACTAATTGGAAGATTATCAACCTTGGTTTCAGAAACCCACTCAAAGAATAACTTGTAGCCAGAATAAGGTATAGCTGGAAACGTTACAGAAGCGTCATGTTTTATCTTCCATAACGGGTCTGGGTTGATTGGAACCCTAGTAGTAATTGGTTCTGGGAACCAGATTATATTCTCATAGTTTGCCCCTCCAGAGATCGGCACAAAGTTTGTTCCGTCTTCGTTAAAATCTGGAACCCCGAATATATGCTTTGTCTCATCTGAGAAATGCAACCCAGAAACCGCAGTCGATTCATTGTAAGAGAAGCTAAAATCAAATCCGTTTTCACAACCCTGTATAGACTTGTTTTGGTAATTAACCCTCTGTCTAGGAGGTGAAGTGCCCTCTTCCTGTTTTTCCCACGAGGCAATATCATCAGATATAAAGTATTCGCCCTGCTGAGGAATAAAGAATGGCCTACTGCTAATGTTTAATCTTTCACAGATGTAGTCAACATTTTCAGCATACTTCTGCGTCTTTGAGGAGTTGGAAGCAGAATAGGTGACTATTAATTTCTTATCGCCTTCATTCATCCAATTCCGGATTCGGTTAATATCCAAGTCCGAAGGTTTGTTTTCGGGATTTGCAATCCAAACAAAGTCTACTGAAGGATCTATGGTTTCAAAGTCTTCGTAAGTTTTATTCTCTTCAAAAGATCCGCCATCAAGTGTAAACTCAGACCTAAACTTGTCAGCTAAACTGTGAACACTGTTTGAGCTTGAGAAAGATGCTCCATTGTAGTAAGCCCTCTCAAGGGAGGTATGCCCCGTCCACCCGCCAAGGTGAACACCAATTGGAGCTTCTTTGCAATTAGCAGCTACCAAGTTAATATAAAACTCTGTGTTCTTATCTTCATTGTCTGTGGCATATGCTATACCCCTAGAGCCGTCATCTTCAGACCATTGAGTGGCAATTAAATAAGCTCTTGAGTTGTTAAACTTGTTGTTTATATTTCTACCTGATTCTACAACCGCTAGAAGAGATTTATCGTAGAGTGTTATGGTTTTGTATTCGGAAACGTCTGGGGTAAATTGTACGGCATCGCCTTGTAAAATAGCGTCTCTACCATTTTTGCTCTGCGGATCTTTAAAGCTACCGATATCAAAGTCGCTAAACTCGCCAGATAGGGTAGAGCTGGAATCTTCCCGTATGTTAAAGGAAAGGTGGTCTACGTAAGGCGGTTCAAATTCAGCAAACGGAGTATTGGTTTCATAAGTCTTTGTTGTTGTGATGGTTCTACAGTTGACATCAATCAAGCCAGACGTGTCGGGGTATCTGATCGTCCTATCGGGCAGATGCTCCGCAGTGGTTAATAGTGGAATAGGTTCAAATGTTTTTCTGTTTACTAGCGGTTTTGGTGGAGTGTCGCAATCGGGCACAAACGTACCAAATTGCAAAGCCCAGTTGTTTGGATATTGAATCCTTTTTTTGCTACCATTCGGTAGAGTTTTGGCACACTCTTCGATCCATTGAGCACGTAGGTCTCCGCTATGTTTTTGTGGAAACTCACACTTGCTATTTAAAATAACCGGCTCTCCGTTTTTGAACCCACCCTCTGGGCAATGCATGTATTCTATGTGATCTTGCTTTTTATCCTGAGACAAGTCAATACGGATGTCTCCAACACCTTTGGCGTAGTAGTTTCCGGTTTGTACGGTTCTGTCTGTGGAGCGGGCCGGTTTAAATGAAGTGGTGATATTATACTTCTCATCGTTCTTTAGTTCTTCTGAAACGCAATCTGGCAAAGAAAGGTCTCTGTTCTTCGCGGGAAGTATACGCATCCTAGATTTTAATTTTTCTAGTATTTTATTGATAATATCATTTGATGGTTTATAAATACCATTCTCTTCCCATACTGGGTCATTACCGACGAGAACTAAGTTTCTATCACCAAGTGCAAGCCAGTTCTTGATATTCTCTATAATCTCATCACTAGCAGCATCAACTTCTGGCGTAATGATAAACGCGAGTCCGGCATCCTGTGGAATTTCTATTTCTGAGAAATCTGTTCTTCTAAAGTGTTTTCTAGCGTAGTCGGAGGTTCCGTCTGCACCCTCATTAAAGAACAGTTGCATTTCGTCATAGCTTCCAGCTTCTCTTTCTGCTGGATGAAGACTTCTATCAAGGTTTCCAAATCTACCGAACTCAACCACTCCACTATGAGGGTAGTATTTTCTTGCCCTAAATGTTCTTACGGCACCAGCATACTGGAACGAAGCCCAGTAATCTAGGTCTTCAGCATAAACATTTGCGTCTTCATAAAGATTGAATGAGTCTGTAGGTGCCCCAAACGCAACCATATTACCTTCATCGGAAACAGAAGTACTCCAACCCAATCTAGACGTTGGTGCAAACGTATTGGGTAAAAACTTCCTAGTACCTCTATATGATATAGATGAGTAATCGTACTTATAGACAAGCTTATAGAGTGAAGGAGGTCTAGTACCCCAGAAATCCTTATCATTTCTAAATGCAAAACGTTCAGATGCCGATAGATAGTCGTATGCAGATGTTTGTGCTTTGATAACACCAGACTCAGCTAATATTGTATTGTAGTTGGCTGCTGCATCTGTTTTGTTGTTTCTATCAATCCAAGATTTAACATTATCATAAACTCTCTTAGTTGCTTCGTTATCTCTTTCGTACACTCTACATGGGGAGGTGGTGAATGGAGATCCAACAGAAATGACCTCGCTATTTTTACTAATCGCTACCGAATGTCCAAATCTATCGTTGAACTTTTTACCGTACCCTAAGTAGAAATCGTAGTCGTCTAGCATCCCGTCTGGACCAAACGAGGAGGCGTCATTCGGGGACTTAATAATTTGTACGCAATTGTAGTTATCTCTTTCTTTTTCAAAGATGTATACTCTACCACCAGACTCTGGGGGGACTTGGAACCGTCTAACATCAAAGGAGTGTGTATCTCCCCATTCTTGGCCCACACCGCTAGTTATGAAGTTTCTATTAAGGGTGGTGTCAGTAAACGTTGTGGATAATCTTCCAGAGTCAAATGTGTCGGATATCATAGAAATCGTCGAGCTAGCCCAGTCCTCCGACTTTCCGACTATGGTATTCAAGTGCCCGCTAGCTTTCAATCCTGTTGTTTGATCAAAGACACCGCTAGCGTATGAGTGCTGCTTGTAGAACTTTGTAAACTCATCATATAAAGAGTGAACGACGCCATCGTCATCCCTGTAAGATAAAGCACCTGCCGTTGAGCCTGTTTGCTCTTTAAACATTCCAAATATTGCTGGGATACCGCTGTACAGTAGGCTACTATCATTTCCTGGGAACGCTTCAGTAAACGCTTCCTTCATGGTATTTACCATGCCGCTAAACACAACCGGCTGACCTGAAGCAAAGAAGTCTTGTCTGGTGCCGACTCCGTTAAGTACTCCAGACCCCTCTTTAATTAGAAGGTCATAATCGTCTAATCTGTTTATGTATTTGTGTACAACGAGGTCTGTATCTTTTGGAACATTCCGTCTGTTCTTGTGTGAGTGTATAACCTGAAGCACTATAGACTTCATCTCGATCCTTGGGTAGAACTGCTGCTCCTCCGGAACACACTTGATACTACAGTCAGTGTACCAAGGTGCCGAGAAGTATTTCCAAAGTATATCGAATTTCTTGGCGGTAGATGCGATCTTACCATAATCCGAGGTGTTGTAGGAGAACAGGTCTGCAACAATTAGCGTTCCGCATGGTACGCCGCTAGTTGTTATATCTGTAAAGGCTCTGCTCCAAGAAGCTCTAGGTGCTCCAACAACAACCGTTTCTCTGTCACCACTAGAGCACATATCTAGAGACTCACCGAACCGCCTACCCTCTTGACCTATCTGCCACTTATTTCCTGATATGGAGAAGTCGTCAAATTTTATTAAGTTATCAACCACATGATCGACGTAATCTTTTCGGTAACCGTCCGGTAGTGTTAAGATATTTTCATAAGACCAGCCAGCTTTCTTGCCCGCAGTGTCTGCACCGCGTCTATACAGGAATACCGCTCCTGCATTTGGTACTGTTACATTAGCACTATCATAAGGAGAATAGTCTGGAAGATCTAAGTTTGGAGCGGAAACAGCCATCAAGTCTCCTTTGACAGAAACTTTATAGCCATACTTATCATCTATATTTCTACCAGACGCTACAAGTAGTGCGGGATCAGCAACTAGATTAGAGTCATCTGCAACTAACTTGACACCGGAGAATACTATATCTTGATCACAGTCTTCTGTGCAGCATCCGTCAGCGTCCCAGTTTGGACCGCACATCCCATATTCCCACTCTTCAAATGTTCTAGGGACTTTAATCGGGTCTGTAGATCCTGTTTTAATTGTTACAGTGGTGTCATAATTCATATTTGGTAAGAGTTGCGTGAACTTTCTTACACCATAATAATTACCACTGTATCCAAAACCTCCTTCAAAGTTGATGGCTCCAGAATTTGTGTATGTGTCTTTGGCTCTAAATATGCCGCCGTCGTTACATACCGCTTCTCTCCAAATAACATCGTCTGTCTCTAAGGCTTTATCTATAGCTTTACTGTCACTATTTCCGTCACAGCTACCATAAGCGATTAGGTCTACACCTCTAATTTCGTTAGAAACACTTATAGAAGCAAGATAGTTGTCTTGTAATTCTATACCAGTACCAAAGTTCTCATTAGACCATAGACCGTAAGCAGAGCCGACCCCTTTCGCCCCAACTGGATAGTTAGCAGTAAACAGGTTCATTTGACCCGTAGATGTAACAGGGTCTTGTTCTGAATAACCAATAGTTAATGGTAACGCACCGTTGATCACATTTGGTGCGTGTATGAACAGAGGAACGGTAGCTCTTCTGATGATACTTTGGAATTTGTTGATACCAACGGTTACCATGTTCAAGTCACCGCTAGCTGGCCCTTCTCTGCTAGGTGCAAGCTCGTTGTGCAAGTAGAGATTTACGGACTTCCTGATTGCATCTCCAGAACTCCAGAATCCATATAAAGGTAATGAGCCAGAATTAGGGATATCTGAATTAAGTATAAATAGTGGTACAAATGGGCCTCTGAGTCTAGAAGCATCTGAATAGCCATCCGAATTTTCATCCCAATCAGAGGCAGCACCTGGGAAGTATTTTCCTGTGGTCTCGTTTCGGTGAGATCCTGAAAGTCCAAGTTTTTTCGCTTCTTGCTTTGCGGCTGACTCAGATGAGAAGCCGTCCGGATAAGTAAGCTCTTTATCTTTTACAGAGTCATCACCTAAAGATACTCTATCCATTGCACTTGGCAGCGATAAGAACATTGATTGGGCGGCAGAACTTGGTATCATACCAGAGGTACAATGTAGATTTAAGAACCCAACGCCAGAGAAGTTAGGCGTATATAAGTTCATACTAGCAAATGTTGTGTACGCACCACTTACATTTAACGTAAAGCCGCTTGGCACGCTCACATCAACGGGGATAGGAACGTTCATCAGCAATGGCAACATTCCAGATACGGGTTCTGGATTCTCGCCAACAACTAGGTTCATGCTAGCCTGACTTGGGTATCCACCACTAGCAAATAGGTTCGCAGTATTGTACGCCTTTATAGGTTTAACAGTAGCGTGTTCCATTCTAACGTGTGAAGAATGAAGCTCTATTCTAGAGTTAAACGATGGGCCTGATGGATAAACCAAGTCGTATTGAACGAACATGTCGTCCACATCTTTAGAGAAATATCTTTCTTTAAACTCTTTTGTTCTTGGCTCGTCTGGGAAGATAGACCACTTTTCAGAATCATCATCCAAGTCTTCATAAGAGAACGTCGAGTCTAGTCTGATGAGGCAGCTAGAGGGTTCTAGGTAGTGAGACTTTCTGTTGACAAGACCCCAGTTAGGTTGATTAGGACTGAACTTACTAAAGTAAGGTTCTTGGTTTTTGGTATACAGGCTGACTATTAGCTTAGGGCCAACTTTGTTATCGCATTCAGACCACACAATAGAGTCTTGTGTTTTGTGCTCTATAACGCTCTCTACAACCAAAGCTCTTTCGTTAAACTTATAGCCAACCGGTAAGTTTTTACTTATACGTTTATCGGCTGCATTGAAATTATCAGGAACGTCACTAAGGTGGAATCTTAAGAAGTCGTTTTCAATTTGTGTGTGGTAAGAAGCTCCGCTGTTAACAGTAGAAGGCATGGATAGATCTGCTGACTGCATATATCCAGAACCATGATGATTGATATCAAATACTATCTGCTCTCTATTTGGCCGTTTCTGTAGTGAATCAAAAGCAAAGCTAAATGGACAATGCTTAAACGCACCGATACTCCAGTCGTTATAAGTGTCCTCATTTACTCTGTCCCACAGTTTATATCTATCGTTACCATACGTGGTTGACGGATCAAAGTATGTAACACGTAAATTCTCAAAGAACTTGTCCGCTGTGACACGTTTGTACGTGGCGTCTGGATTAGACTCTACAATATTAGTACCAGAACCGTAAAGAGTGTCAACGCCAGAACTCCAAGTAGATATACCAAATTCGCTGACAAGCATATTCATACCCACGCCAGAACCGGCTGAATAACCTAATACCAAATCTGCGTTATTAGGTCTCTTGTAGAATTTGCTTGAACTTGCTCTTAGTATGTACGGAGTTTCGTAGCTTGGGGAGAAGTCTCCAGCTTCTATAGGATGTATAACAGACTCATTGTCGATATATAATTTAAGACCACTACTTTGATTGTCATTATATGTTAACAGGACATTGAGTGGATAGCTATACCCGCTATAAGGTATGGTGTCAACAACTTCTACGATAGAACCATCTTCATCGTTCTTTGCGTACCCGCAGATAAATCCGCCTTTAAACCCAAGAGCAAAGTCTAAACTATTTGGGTCTTCCCACTTAGAGAAGATTACCCCACTTTCAAACAGGTCGTAACCTACGCCACTAATGTTTGAATCTGGTGTAAACCTAGTGAAGATAGAAAATCCACTGGTGGTATCAATGTTACCGAAGTTAATATTTTGAGTGTTACCTTCTAGTCTAATTACCCTGTCAAACGCATCGGCAATTTTACCGTACATCGGGTTGCCGACAAATGTATCACCAGCTTTTGACAAGGAGGTCCAGTCTGTGGTGGTGTAGTTTCCACTGTAATTTGGTAAGTGGTCCGCAAACAATGTGCCGCTACTAAACCTCCAGCCAATATTGTGATAAACCTCTGGGGTTATTTTTGCTAGCCCGCTAACAGTTCCAAAGCCATCACCAAGATCCACAGACTTTACATAGCGATCATCTAGATCATCAAACTTAAAGTAGCCAGACAGGAACGGGTAGTCCATAACTGGATTCTCAAAACTAAAGGAGAAAGAGTCGGGGTCGTAAGGCCCACGAACGGTTCCCTCGACGCCTCTCCATCGTCTTGAATAATTACTTTTTAAGGTTGTCTCTTCCGATGAGTATGCGTGTGGTATATTTTCTATTCTTGATAATGGTGCGTATCCAGATCCAGCATTAATAATATTGTCATTGGATCGCATGTAGCTTGGGAATAGTGCGGCTTCTGATCTACCGGGCTGAATGTAATCTACCGGTATGCCACCACGAGTCGCAAGATTCATTCCGTTTTGAGGATTGTACCTAACATCTAAGGATATATGTGCAATTGACGCACCGCTAGGTATGGGGAATATATCTAAGTATAAGTGCTCAAACAGTGAGCTTAGAGTATAGTCTTTTGATAATCCATATTTAACTGTGTCAGAGTTGATTTGAAGTGGTATTTCGTATAGTTCAAAATCAGTTCCTGTCACGTAAGGATATTGAGTTAGCTTATAATGGTCATTCCCGCTGGCTGTGAAATACTTTTCTTTTTCTGATATAGATGTGCCGCCTAAAGAAAGGTCGTCATTGTCTGATCTAAAGCCGGAAGTTGTTGGATATTGACCGTCTTGTGTTATAATGAGATCGTTTAAGTGAATTTCTGATGGGTCTTGTATAAACCCTCCAGAGGCAGATGTTACTTCTAGTAATCCATCGTCACTGTAGCCAACAACATCTAACGCATAGTCTCTAGAACCCGCCTCTTTCTTTGCTAATACTTTAAGTGTTAGTGAGTCAACGGCGAAGAACGGTATGTCGTAATCTGAAGTTGTTCGTGTGTTTTCTACATTGAAGGAACCACTGGGTTGCCACCAAGTATTTTTAGTTCCTTGGTCAAAGGCTATGTTGAAGGCTCCTTTAGTTATCTCTCTAGGGGTAGCGGCTGTATGGGAAAACTTAAGTGTTAACTTGCCGGAGTCAGCAACACCGCCACCAACGGCTGTAGAAAGCGTTATGGAGCTATTCTCGTTATTGTCTCTTAATATTTTTACAAGTTCTTCAGATCCGCATTTGTCAGTGTTCTCAAATAAGGATGTTTTTGTGTCTTGCCAAGTAGTGGTAACAGACGGATAAATAGAGGTGTCAAAATCATACAGAGGCATAAAGGTTGGGAGTATGCTTCTTTCTAGCCTTCTACCCTTGATTGGCATTTCGATACGAACAGGTAGATAGTTTTCGATACCGGGTCCATATGACCCACTGTTGCATATTTCTATGGCAGAAATTTTGAACCCGTCTGTTGGGTTTATAAATCTATTTTCATGAGAAGATAGTGGAGTACCATCTAGGGCAAGATAGTTATTTCCCTTTTTATCTGTTATGATATCGGGTATAATATAGTTCTCTTCAAAGCCTTCGTCAAAGCCTTCCGTAAATGCGTCATCAAAGGCGACAGATTTAACACTGAAGGTTAGGCTGTATCCAGTTTTTTCTTGTAGGTGTACCACACCTTGTCTTTGCCATCCATATTTTTCTGTGACTACATTTATCTCTGGTGCGGATGAATACGTCGTGTAGTTTACATGATCTCTTGAGAGTGCATCACCACGTAGTGTTATATCATTATATTTGACAATAAGATTGCCGGAAGGGTCTTGCAGTCTAATGTTGTATATGGTATACTGCGGTGGAATCTTAGATTCGTAGTTCTCAATCGGTGCAGAAACACGCATGTGAAGACGAGTTTCTTCCGGTCTGACATTGAAGTTTGAGAGCTGGCACTTATACTGGAAAAACCCTTCGGTATGTACAGTGTTTGGTATAATGTATGTATTTGTATCGTCGCTAACTAGAGACGCATCCCCCTTATCTTGCAGCACTCCATTATAAACACCTTCGTCTATCTGTGTATAGAGGTCTTGGTCTGATTTTGTGGGGCTAACAAATCCACCAAAGCCGCTCGCTATTGGCAAGTCGGCTGAGGGGTATAGTTTTTCTACGCATCCATAATTGCTAAAGTCGCCCGCGACCTTGTCTGTGTAGGTATTTCTGAGGTTTCCAGTAAATGTAAAGGACTCACCGACCGAGTAGTTTGCCGTAAGGGTTGGTGAAACATGTCCCGTAGATACTATAGCCTTAATCGTATTAATGGTAGTAAAAATAGTAGCTATGGAGAGAGCATCATCAAATATACCGTCGGCGTAGCTATCACCATTCTGGGGCTTGATGATAAGTTGGCTAGAGTTTTCTACGTTGACTATGGTAAATATTTGCGTTACGGTCGTATCAGTTTTAGGGTTTGTGGTTGCAATCTCTAGTTTGCCACCATTTCTTCTGACCAAGTTGAATATTTCTAACCTATCTATAGGTAGGGCATCTTGATTAAGTGTTACCCTTCTGAGCGTTGGGTCATCTACAGTTTCTACGTCGTGATTTGACCTGAAAGAGAAGAACGAAGAGAACACAGACAGCGGATTGTCTAGAGATTGTTCTTTTGGATATATCTTTGTTTTAATACTTAGTTTAGAAGATATTTCAGATAAAGAAGAAACAGTTTGTACAAAACCTTTTGTTCTAATTATGTTTGGTTTTGTTTTGTGAGCAACACCATTCGCTGTAATAGAACTTATCGTAACAGTATTAGAGGTTAGATTAAGTGTATTTTCTAGAATTAATAGTGAGCCGTTTTCATATCTGTTTAATGCCTTGGTGGTAATTGAGAACGGTGTGGAATCATCGGTTCCAGTGATCGTAACTTGCCAGCCTTCAGCGGTGAGACCGCAATCGGGTCCGGAGCAACTCTCGACAACGTATAGAGGGCCGTCACCGGTAACGCGAGCGAAGGACACAGATAACTTTTCACCGGGAGAAGTAATCTTAGAGTTGGTTTTGATTGAGGCTTTTAGTGCTGCTGGTTTAACAGTTAGCTTGGCACTAATTGACCCGCCCCCACCGCAGGTTCCCGACAGACCGGCGATGCAGTGGCACTCTAAGTTTTTAACAAATTGTTGTGACATCCTAGTTTCCTAATACCGTACTTCTTGTTTCCATGTCTCCAGAGGTGCTTGGTTTAGCTTTCTTAATCTGCTCACTGACTTCTTCTAGTAGCTCATTTTTAATGTCTTCTTTAAGGGTCTCTAAGAACGATGCCCCGTTAAAGTTTACATTTACATTTGTAGTGTCTAGGGCTACGTTGAACTTGGTGTTTACTAATTTATCTACACTTGCGGCAAAGTTTGAGAATACGTTTTGAAGATTTGGAAGTGCATCTGAGAACGCTGAACCAATACTTTCAACAATACCTCCCAAGTTGTAGTATCTAACCTGTCCTCCACCACTCATGTTGCCCGGTCCGCTAGCACCTCCGCCACTATTCATAGCTCTTAATAATTGGAGGTTGTTGCCTCTTTGTACAGCAGATCTGTTTACAACAAATTCACCGGGGGTCAACATGGCTGGAACCGTATCGGTACCGCGAGGTACGAACATTCCACGGTTAGCATAAACAGGCCCACCTCTAGCAAATCCTTGAGCTTGATTAGCTGCCGCAGTCAGATTTTCAAGTCTAAGCTCTTGTGCGTTTATAATCGCCTCTTGAGTAGTAATCTCTGCTTTTTCAAACTGTGCTGATTGTTGTGCTAAATCTCCCATTGTTCCAGCAAGCTCTCTACCTTCAGATTTGATAGCTTCTTCTTCAGCCGTTGTTCCAGCAAGAATTTGAGCAGATCTGGTATCGGTTACACCTACAGCTCCAAGACTTAAACCGGCAGCTCTTTCCATAGCTGGATCTCCTAAACCTTGACCCTCAAGGCTTTTGAATCCAGCACCCAGAGCACTAGCACCAAACAGACCTGCTAATCCAGCATCTCCGGTTCTCAGTGCGGCACCAGCACCAGCAGCGGCCTGACCTTGTAAGAATCCTTCTATATCGCCAGAAAGTAGTTTTTCAAGTGCATTCTTTTCTTCTTGGTTTTTCTTCTGTACGATTGCAAGCTCTTCTTTAAGAAGACCTATTCTTTGTTTTGTAAAGTTAAGAAGGTCGTCGTTGGCTTTCTTTAATCTTTCTCGATTGTCTCTTTCTGCACCCTCTCTATTATCAAAAGCACCTTTTCCAGCTACTACGCCCGCTGTAGCTTGACTTTGTAAAGTATTAAAGTTACCGCTTATCTCACCGGCTACTCTCTGGATGTCACTAGCACTTCCGCTGCCTAATCCAGTTATACCAGCTGCATCAGCACCGACATTAAACTGTGCAACTCTAGCACTTAATTTTTCTTGTCCTGTTAGTGCTCGCCCACCAAAGTCTTCAAACACCTTAGCTGCTTCTAACTGCACATCAATCGCCCTTCTTTGTGCAGCGATAAACTCATCTTCAGAGGCCTTGCGTTTCTTTATACTATTAATTAATTCTTTCTCTGCGGCACCCCTTTGTTTAACTATACCATCAACGATTTGCTTTTTAAATTCTTCTCCCGCTTCTCCGAGAGCATTATAAAGAGGTGTTAGATCGCCATCTAAAATTTGATCAGTTGCCGTTTGATCAAGATTCATAGATTCGATGCTATCTCTAACTTGTTTTGCTGCATCTTCATCTAGGCCTTCAGTCATTGAATCTGCGAACGACTTTAGGACTGCGTCTGGACTAAGGTCTCCGGCTCCGCCGACCTGTGCATCACGAAGGTCTTGTTGGAATTTCTTAAAGGCTGGGCTAGACTCATCCAACCTTTTGTTTATTTCGTTTAAGCCTTTAAATCTGCTTACAGTTTTTTCTATTTCTTCGGAGCTAGCACCAGCATCTCTGAGCGATTGCCTCATGTCGTTAACAGCACCCTCTAACTCGCCGTCAGAAAGGGTGTTGGCTGCACCACTAAGAGCTACGTTTAACACTTCGGCGGAACGATCAAAGCTTGTTCCTCCAGACTCTCCGAGTGTAGACGTGCTAGACATCAAAGCGGTAGTTCCAGCGAGTCTATCAGCAAATTTTTGCATACCAAAGTTGAGTGACTCAATATACTTCATTTGTTTTTCATAGGCTTTTATACTTCCTTCAATTGTTTGATCTAGGAACTTTCTTCTTTCATCAGAACCCATGCCCTCAACAGCAGCTGCAATAGCTGGGTTTGTGCGGAGCAAGGTAGCTCTAACCTCTTCTAAGCTAGCACCCGGATTGGCACCAATAATAGATCTTGAAACTTTAGAGAATACTTCGCCATTTTCTTTAAACTGAGTAGTGAACTCTTTGTTGGCTTTTTTGAATGCTTCTTCACTTGCTTTTCGATCTTCTTCATAACTAGTGGTGAGGCCTACGAGGGCACCCATTTCTTTAAGTATGCCTCCAACGCCAACCTGTGAACCAAGTGCAGCACCACCGGCAGCTCCGGCCACACCTCCGGCAGCAAAGCCAATCGCACCTCCAAGTATCGCACTTCCTGTGCCACCTTGGTACATCTTCTCAAGGTCGGCCATTTTACTGGCCTCTAAAGCTACAGTGTCTGTGAAGACTGCTAATTGATTTTCTAGGTTGCCGGTTAAGTCACCGCTTGCCCAAGCGTCAGCTAGAGTCCTTGAGCCTTTTTCAACTGCCTTCATAGCCTCGGCAGCTTTCTTGGTGTTGTCCGCTTCTTCTAATTTTAATTTGTTAACAGATGCTTGTAGGTTAGCTTGAGCCTCTATTGTTTTAGTTGAGTCGCCGCCAAACATAACTAAGACATTATCTCTGAACGCCTTCATAGCTTTTTGGCCAGCTTCTGTTTGTCCAACAAGCTTAATTATAGCACCAACAGCAAAACCAACAGCAGCACCAACCGGCCCAAACATCGCACCAACACCAGCAGCTGCCATAGCTAAATTATTAAAGTCTTTTTGTACTCTAGAATTAACAGCAAGCTGTCCAGCTTGTGCTCTGTTGCCTTTTTCTATGGCTTCTTCAGCCTTCTTATGGACACCTGTGAATCTGTCCAGTAGATTTGTAAATATAGCAATACCACCAACGGCGGCGGCGAAACCGGCTATTATTGGTCCCAAGCCAGCAGCAAATTTTCCTAACTGAGGAGCAATCTTTGATATGTGCTTTCCAAATTTACCTAAACCGGGTATATTCTGCATTGACTTTCCGACTTTTTTAGCACCGATACTGAATCGCTGTTGAACTCTCTTAGCTCCTTTTGCTCCACCAATTTTTCCGCCCGTTAAAAAGCTTCCAAGATCTGAAAAGTTTTGCTTGCTTAATTTTACACCAAAGACCTGAAGAGCACCCGCCACAACGCCTACGATAGAAGTTAACTTCATCAAACCGTCAACGGTAGTCGCCAAACCTTTTTCAAATGCAGAGCTATTTTCATCGACAGTGGGTCTAAGGAAGCTTAATGCCGTTGTTACACCAAAGGTAGCACCGGCTAATTGTTCTAAACTTAGTATAGATTTTTGATCTGCTTTCATTTTAGCGACAGCGGCCTTATGAGCAGCAGCAGTAGCAGCAGCAGTCTGAGTATCTTTGATGTTTTTCTGAGTTTCGCCCTGACTTTTGATAGCCTGTGTGACTGTTGATTGTGTTCCCGTTGTTAAGCCGGTCCTAGATTTCTCTTTCATCTCCTTGGCTTCTGCGATTTTCTGAGCTTTTAACGCTTCTTCTTGTTCTAGGTTTTCCTCTGTTCTTGTTAATTTTTCTATTACGGCTAATCTCTCTGTTTCAGCCTTTATCTTCGCCTCTATTATTTTGTTGAGTGCTCTATTTCCTTTAGCACCCGGTTCGGCACTTGCTTGAAGTTCAGCAATTACTTTATCATATCCATCAATCTGACCAGTTAGCGAAGATTGTTCTTGGGAAAGCTCTCCTGCTCTATTTTTAAGCTGATTTATGTTTTTAGCAGCGTCGGCAATTTCTTTTTGAAGTTTATCTCTTCCTCCAACACTTAATTCTGCTTGAGCAACTTTGTTTGTGACTGTATTTCGCGGTGCGGCGACCTCTATGTCACTGGCTTCTAGTCCAGCATATGTAGCCCCAGCTACTTCAAGATGACCCTTTAATTCAGCCATTCCCTTGGCAGAGTCGGTTGTGCTGGTTAAGATTTTTCTGACTTCTGGGCTAGCCTTGGCAAAGAATTCGGCAAATAATTCTTCATTAGAACTTAAATATTTTTGTATACGTTCGGCACTCATACCAGCAGAGGTAAAAGCCGCTTCCATTTCTGGTTTGATTTTTTCCATCAAATCAAATTGGAATGTACCCTCTTGTTTGCTAGCCAAGCCTTTGCTACCGGCCTGCTTACCTAAAGCCATATCAGCGATATGTCCAGTTTCATGTGCAACTGTTTCTTCGGTAGCTGCAACCCTTGCACCTTGGATTTGTAGCCCAATAGATGTTTCTCCCGTTGTTCCTCTCGATGCTCTACCTCTTGTACCTTCACCAAATTGGTTGCGATCCTGACCAGCCTTTGTTCCCGCTGCCCCAGCTTGGATATCTTCAAAACCTTGGAATGTTTCAAGAATTTTCGCTTTTATTTCTGGAGCAACTTGTTCCATCATGGATTTAAAAACTTCTCCAGCCTGTTCTACATTCTGAAGTATTGACCCTTGTGCCCTTTGAACGTCATCAGCAGCACCGCCGGTAAAGAATTTTTGTACTGGCACACCTCCAACAGAAACAGTGCCGCCTTTGGCGTATTTGGCAACACCACTCTTATTCATACTATGGAGATTGCCATAACCAATACTTTGTGCCGCTTTTTTGTTTATAACGAACTCACCGGGAGTTAGAAGGGCGGGAACAGTGTCGGTTCCACCGATACCACCACCTGTGGCCTTCTTCTTGGTATCTTGGCTGGATTGAAGTTTGTTCATACGGGCAAGATCGCTGTCCAGATTGCCAGTCGTAGCTTGGACCATTGTGCCTATCAAGCTGCCTCTGTTTATCTCTGAAACAATCTTTCTCGGTAAACTACCTGAATCACTAAGTTTAAAATGCTTGCTACTTCGCTCTGATTTTGCATCACCCTTTTTAAGCTTACCAACTAGCTCTTCAGCTCCAAACATTGCTGAAAACCTATCTCTATTCCTAGAGATCTCTTTATTATGAAAATCAAAAGCAGTGTTACCACCGCTAGCTTTTGCTCCGGTAAATGCGGTTATAATAGACTCATACAAATACCCAGCGGCAGAGTCTTTAAATGCTTTATCTGAATCTATTTGATCTTTTGCGACTTTTAATAAACTGGCGTCGGTTTGAATCGCAGGATCAAAATTAAATAATCCTTCGCCCGCCATCTGTTCTACAACGCCTTGAGCGGCTGTGGCTAATGGTTCCCCAAGCCTAGCCATTATTACGTCTTTGAAAGAACCTGCTTTTATATCGTTATACTCTGGGTGAAATACACTATATTGTGCATCCGCAAGCGTTGCCCGCATCTTGTCACCCGTTCCACCAAGTCGTCTTATAATACTTGGGTGTGTTAGAGTAAATTGTCCCCCTTTACCTAGTACTGATTGTTCTTTGCCTACCTTTGTAAAAAAGCCACCGAAAGCATTGTCTATTGGGGTAAAAGTGGCCTGTGACTCATCTGTAAGATTAAATGCCGCTGTTTGATCTCCCGCCTTTACCTGTTTACCATTCTTGAATCGATTCTGGTTCATGGCGGCAAGTGTAGAAGCACCCATTTTATTAACGCTGCTCTTGCGAATAACAAACTCACCGGGTGTGAGCATCGCCGGTACAGTATCTCTGTTTCCTTGACCGGGAACTAAGCCACCTCTAGCAAACTGATGTATGACGCCGCCCTGATTCTTCCCTTTAAAGCTGGCACCGACACCTGATAGAAATCCACCAAAACCTTTAGCGAACTTAATAGCTGCAAGTGTAGTGAGAAGAGGTATGAGAGGTTTAATAGCATCAGCAATCGCAATAAGATTACTGGCTATCTGTAAGGCAGTTTTAGCAAAAACTTGAAAGGAAGCTGTTTCTGTGATAGCACGAACTAATGCAAAGAACTCTTCTTTAACCTTGGTGATTTGAACGGCCAACGCCTGCTGTGCGGTCTCAGCGTCTTTAGTTAGTGAGTTACCGCCCTGTATAGCTGCCTGTCTAGCTCTTTCAGCAACTTCAAACTGTTGCAAAAGAGGAATAACTTTACCGATCTGACGGAAACCACCAAGCTCTTCAGCTATTTTAATGAAAGTAATGTCACCCTCACCTAAACCGGCAAGAGCATCACTAAGCCTTTTAGCAGCTTCAAACGGTCCAACAAACTTGCCTTCTACGTCAAGAAGTTCCACGCCAAACTGTCTAAGAAACTCAATCGTTTTAGGACGTTGAATACGAGTAAAGATAGTACGTAAACCAGTACTAATTGATTCAGCACTTTCACGAGTCGTCGCTCTAACAGAAGTGAATAAAGCTAGTAATTCTTCTAGTTCACCACCGGCAGCTTTAAAGACACCACCAAACCTACGAACAGCACCAATGAGGTCACCAGACTCAACGGCAAACTGACCAGCAACAGCGTTGATAGCACCAAGTTGCCTCTCTAAGGCTCCCACGCCCTCTCCAAACTGACTTAGAATAGCAACCGCACCTTCAGCTGTCTTTTCTATGTCTTCAAACGTAGGGGCGAGTGTGGTCTTTGCAAGAGCGTCTAGGGCGACCTTAAGGTCACCAGCCTGTATACCGGCCTGAGCAAGAATTCTGGTGGTAGAAAGAAGATCTTTGCTTACAACACCAAGACCGACGGAAAGAGATGTTATAGTGTCTTGAAGTCCACGAAGCTGCTTAATAGACTTCCCAGTAACTTGGGAAATCTTAACCATTTCTCTTTGAAATTGTATGGCTTCATCTACAGCGTTAGCTAAACCATTAGTAACTAAGCTAATCGCCCTACTAGCAACAGTAAATGCAGCAAACCTCTTGGTAGCTAAACCAAAAGATTTACCCATACTTTGAGCGGCACTACTCGCCTGTTGAGTAGCTTTAGCGACATTAGTTATCTGCTGTTGAGCTTGTTTAGCATTTTTTACATTCACGGGTATAGTAACCCCACTAGACAACTGCTGTCTAGTTTGGTTTAATACCTGTGATGCGTTTCTAGGTGCTTGTAACTGTAGCTGTGCAGTCAGTACAAATTTTGACATAGTGGACCTTTTACGTCTTTAAATGACTACACTATCCAGTTTAACTTTCCGTTGTTAATGCTTCTTCGTTGGTTTCTGTCTGTTCTTTTTCTTCCGCTTTTGCCTTCCTAGTAGATCTTCTCTTTTTTGGTGCAAGATCGTTTTGATAGTCGGCCATTTTATACAGACCTTCTGATGTAATCTCGTTACCGTCTTTATCTACCCTTTTACCGTCGTCGTCTAAGAGATATCCTTCGTCGTCGATTTTTCTGCCTTTTGTGTCAATCTTATCCCCACTGGTGGGGTCGATTAGATTGAGTTCATCGTCAACTAGCCCAAACTTAGTGAGCCATTGATTTTCTGGCAGGTTCTTTTCAAACGAAGAATCAATATTATACAGCATTTCTGCTAATGCACCAGCAGCCGCAAAAGCAATCTCATCTGCACTCTTATTGTTATACTCTTCAAAAGAATTATACACGGGATTGCCGTCTTTATAGAAAGTACAGTGTGCTACCAGATAATCGAACCTAGCGTTATCAGCAAGTGATTCTGCCGTATTTTCTTCTAGGGAGATACGTTCTGCGATTAAATCCCTGAGTTGTAGTCGTGCTCTTCTGATGTCTACCGCTAAATCTCGACCTTCAGACACTTTTGGCTTTCTCTTACCGTCGCCGTTATATAGCTGTTTTTCCAAGTCTACAATACGTTTTGTGATATCTTCTTCTTCTTTGTCTTTAGCTTCATCCCAAATACCACGCTTTCTCATTAAAACGCCTAACTCCTTTTTAGTTAGTACGTCATCCTGAATGGCCTGATTCCAAGTCTTAGACTTGTGTCTATCCGCCTGTTTAACGGTATTATTGGTAGGTTTGATAACATAGATTTCTATCTCTTTGTCATCCATTTTAACGGTTTTCTCTATTTTGTTCTTACTCATCTTGTCCTTCTCCTAAGTTCTTTTTAACTGGAATTACTGCGTTATACCTTAGCCATTTTATATCATATTGAGCCAACTCAGCATCAACATTTCTGGCTTGTGTGTTTCCTTTATCTAGTATTTCTGATCTAACCTTCTGGAAGGTGTCGTACATCATCTTTTGTTCTGGTGTCATCTCCGGATTGTCTGAAGACCACAAAAACGAAAAGTGTTCCTCTATAGAGCTTAAAGCCCCAATCATAGTAGTCTCTACCTTTTTCTTCAAAATTTTAGATAGTCTATGTTTGGAGTCGTTTTTATATTTATCATCTCTGAGATTTTTATACTCAGACTGTTGTCTTATTAGGTCATCAAAGCCTGCCATTGTTACCTCCCAAATCTTCCTTTAAATTGTTCTGTTTTCATATTTTGTAGTTTAAGTTGTTGGTCTTGGAAGTCTAGATCTTGAGCACCACCCTTGGCCTTGATAACATTTAGTCTCTGTTTTTTGACCACTGAGGAACCAACGGAATTCATGCTATCAATTGTTTCTGCTTCTTTCTTATCGTCAGTAAAGACATATATCTCTTGCGAGTTAGAAATCTTGCTATTCTGTGTTCTCTTTTCTAGTTCGGATTTTGCTTTATCAGACTCCTGCTTTTTACGCTGTACTATAAACCACCCATCCAGCATATCGTCATCGTTAATTACTTCCTCAGTTGGGCACTCCATCGACTCTTGTACGTTGTCGTACATTCTAGACCAGATTAATATTCCCTTTTGGTCGAGAGATAGCTGTCTACCATCCTCGTTAGCAAAAAGTGTTGTCTCGTCTTTTAAGATGTATACCGACCTCCAAGGTTCGTTCCTTGCTAATTCTCTTAGCTGTTTCTCGCTAAAGACTAACTTATTATACTTGTAGAAAATTTCATTTATATCTACTTCGTCAAAGTTAACCGGCTCGGCTCCTATAAAACAACATCTTCTGAACAGTTCGTGAGATTTGTCTTGAATTGCCAAGCCTTCACAGGTATTCGAGAAGTTCTGATTTTTTTCTGCTAATAGTTTACCGGAGGCTTTTTCTGCCGCCCTTAGATAAAGCCGTATTCTTTCTCTTAGTTTTATATTGCTTCTGGCATTAAAAATTTCTATCTTTAGCTTTTCTATCTCTTTGTCTATCGCTTTTATCTTTTCATCTTTCTCTTCCGACCAAAGGTCACGATCTATACACCAATCCAGCATTTCTGCTTCTGTCATTATGTCATCTTGTCTAGACTTATCAAACGTTTCAAAGAACACTTCGTTTGCAAAGTATTCATCTTCTATGGTGGGGGTGAGGACTTTTACCTGAAATCCCTCAATTTTTATAGGATAAAATCCACTCCTCAGCCTAGAAATGAAATACTCCCGCTCATATGGAGTCATGGTAAACCTCATAGTACACGGGAGTATCGTTTGTTTTCATATGCGTTCCTTTTCCTGATACCCCTTGCGTTACTCGCTTCCTGTGTGCTATCGCAACGAAGGGGTTTTAAAACCAGCAACTAAAGCTTGCCGACTAGTCTTACGAATTTCCAAACAGCTTGGAAATGGTGTTAAAGGGGTGTGCTCCTTGGCCAATGTCTGAGCCAAAGCTACCTGTTCTACCTTTTAGTCCGTTAAATCCAAAGTATCCATTTTGAGCGTGCTGAACGTCTAAGTCATTGAAGTTAGTATAACTGTATGAGCATGTGACGTTTCCACCACCAGCGTCTCCACCACCATAGCTTACGCTAGAAAGCTTGTTTTTACCGCCCAAGTCAAATCCATAACCTTGTCTCACGGAAACAAAGATTACTTCATTTTGCAGGTTGTTACCAGAGTCAACGGTGCCGTTGAGGGTTGGATCACCAAGCTCGTAAGCACCCACAAAGTCACCGGAAGTAGTAATAGCTTCAATCTCACATGTTACTTCTACTGGGAAGTTAGCCGTTCTTCTGTAAGGTGCTTTTCTTCCAAGTTCCATAACGTCTTCTCTACTAAAGTCTGTACTGACAGAGAAGTTTTGGATATGAACACGATTAGAAAGGGTACCATCAGAAACTTTTCCGGTAACCGCATTTCCATAACCACTACCAGCAACACCTTTGATAGACTTGGGAAGGATACAACCAGAAAGGATAACATCTTCACGTCTTACAATACCACCGCTAGGCGATGCTGCCGTTCCAAACAATGGAGAGTCTGTACCATTAAAGCCCTCTACGGCGGCATTAGTAATTTTAACACTACTACCAGTCAGCCATTGCTTGTTATTACCAACAAGCGTGACAGATTCAGTTCCGTTACCATCAACAGGAATAGTGTAGGAAACACTGCTGATATAAAGACCTGAACAATAAACCTCAACCTCTGACTTACCAGAGTTGGAGGTAGATTCTTTTACGTTATTGGCAGCTTCGTCGAAAATACCAAGTCTAAGGTCACATCTTTCTTTAGAACGTGCAACCAAACCAGAAGCTGTAGTTCCTACAACCCCAGAGCTAGCCATATGATAGATCAAAGGCTTGCCGTCTAAAACTTTTTCTAAGGTAACCTCAATATCTGGTGTACCTTCGATGTTTTCATAAATCTCAATCTGACCCAGCTCAAAAGCCTGCTCTAGATTAAAATTGGTGGTCATTCCAACGCTTTGCAAGCCGTGAATCATATCACCAGTGCCGACACTATCGTCACCCTGCTTCGTGATCGCCACCGCTTGGCAAGCGTAGAATATTCTGTCATTACTACTCATGAGGGATCTCTCCTTAACGTGATGAAAAATATTTTTCTATTAAATTATACACAAAAAAACTAAATATTTGGTTTTATCGCTTCTACGGTCATCCTTACGACGCCCCCAAAAACGTCCGCTTTTGCCATAACCATCTCTTGGATAGAACTGTTTATTAGCCTGATCTTACCACCCGGATAAGACTTGACTAAATCTGGAAATCTCAGGCCACTTACGACTGGAGACCCCATTCTATCTAATGGAAAGGCGTTTGCGTCATTTATAGCATTGCTGTCGAATATATCTATGACTTTATTATTTTGTAGTGAAACTATATCTACAATTTGGTTTCTAGTATATTCGTCTTCAGCTATGCAGTGGAAGATGACATCTGAATAAATCCATTGTCCTCCCCCTAGTGAATACCCCTTGAATCTACGACCCGGAACCATTTCTATTGCTACAGCTGGTAGCTGCAACCTACTCTCTGGCGGGATATCCCAACCACCTTCGCTAACATCTCTAAAGTTGCTATTTGGTTGAATTGTATTGTTTTGCACTTCTCTTAACCAAGGAACATTGTTGGCGTACACTACATTTATATATTTGTAGCTATGCTCCACCTGAACCTTGGTTCCGCTGCTCACAGCTGTGTCAAAAATAACTCTACCGTTAAAATGATCAATTGTATGAGCGTATGTTCCTACACCAGACGATGGCTCAAAAGTATCGTCTATGTAGACACCTGAAACTCCGGGATAATCGGGATTTGTACTAACAAGCGGAGCGTCCATGTCAACGCCAGATACCCCACTTTGCCAAACCCAATTTTTTCTAAACCCCTCCCAAACTTGGCCTGAAGCGTATGAATCGTTAGAAGACATTCTTAAACGACTCATGTCCTGACCGTTTGGTGAGGTCTCACCTTTTGTTACATTAAAGTAGTTTCCTTTGTCCAATAACGCCCAATCAAAATACTCTACCAGTCCATCCTGTATATCATTAGATACAGTGGATGAATGAATATTTGAGAATCCTTTAAGTGGGCTAAATAGAGACATTAATCTAGCAGTCCTCTTAATATAGTCGATAATTGTTTTTCTTTACCACTTAGTGCTCTTGTGATAAAGTTATTTGACGGTGTTCCTGAGTAAGCTGTTGGTATTCTCCAAGTCTTTCCAGCCTGCATCACACCTCCGCCAGATCGTCCGTCTAAATTAGGTGTGTAAGTATAACCTGTTACTATAGTTGCCGAACCTTTCATAAGCATCCAGTCGAGCCATTCCAACCTTGTTCCCATACTAGTAATAATCGTACCTTCTGGTAACGACAATAGGTTAGCAAATGTTGAAGGTTGA
>Ga0163180_10000043_pt1 | contig 61751 bp, 48 predicted proteins | sample AtlANTMetagenome_2_FD_109647 | JGI IMG/M metagenome (GOLD analysis project Ga0163180, IMG submission 109647) | Marine eukaryotic phytoplankton communities from the Atlantic Ocean - Atlantic ANT 4 Metagenome | ecosystem: Environmental > Aquatic > Marine > Oceanic | place: North Atlantic Ocean...
AACAACTTCTCCAAGTTCTATGCTTTCTGTTGCCGGCTCGCTTAGTCTACCAATATCGGCCAAAACCAGTGATTATACTGCAACCGGATCGGACTATACGATTTTAATAAACGCTTCAAGCAACAATGTTACTATAACCCTTCCGGCAGTTTCTGGAATTGCAGGAAGAATATATGTAATTAAGCGAGCAGACGGCAGCGGAAACAACGCAGTAGTTGCTTCAAACGGCTCAGAAACAATTGATAATTCGACCGCTAATGTGATTTTGTCAGCAGGCCAATGTATAACACTCCAGACCGATGGTGTTGGGTGGCACAAGATAGCAGAATATATTCAACCTTAGTAAAATAATGGTTGACATTATTAGAAAACGGTGTTATATTATATTATAATGCCCCGATAGCTCAGCAGGATAGAGCATCGGCCTTCTAAGCCGAGGGTCGTAGGTTCGAATCCTACTCGGGGTACCACACACTTTATCATTATCAATGTATGTTACGAAGGAAAATAAAAGTTGGGATACCATTATGGTGACTTTATGAGAAAAAGAAAATGTATTATGGTATCCGGGGGATTTGATCCGGTCCATGTTGGGCATGTGCGTATGATTAAGGAAGCCGCCCGTAAAGCCTCACTAATAGTCGTGATTAATTCGGATGATTGGCTTATGAGGAAAAAGGGGTATGTATTTATGCCGTGGGAAGAGAGAGCCGAAATTATTAGAGCAATTGAAGGAGTCGCGACTGTAGTTCCAGTTGATGATACGGACGGGACAGTGTGCGAGGCTCTACATACACACAAGCCAGACTATTTTGCAAATGGCGGAGACCGAACCGCAAATAATACTCCTGAAATGCAAGTTTGTGCAGAATTGGGAATTGAGATGGTATGGAATGTGGGAGGAGAAAAAATACAGAGCAGCAGTGAATTAGTAGAAAAACAAAACAAAGAAAAAGATACACTAAGTGAAATAAAACTAGTAGATGTTTTTAGCATAGAATAAAAGGAGAAAAAATGGCTACAATTAAAGAATTAACAGCAGTTGTCGAAGAGCAAGCAGTGCAGGTAGAGCGTCTGCGCGCGCGTGTTAGCACGCTAACGGATGACTTATATCAAACGCGTCAAGAGGTTGAGAATCTTCGCACGCGACTGGCAGAAGACATGAAGACCGTAGTAAGCAATGTACGCGCAAATTTGGTACCAAGCACCAATTTAGTTAGGTGAACACTATAGGGTGGCCATGAATATTCTTTTTTGGGGGATGATAGGGTTAACAACGGAAGTTGTTTTTACTGCAACCAGAAACCTTATCGTAGATAAGAAAGTAAATTTAATAGGCCACACTTCTTTATGGATGTTTCCAATCTACGCCCTAGGTCTTACTTATGGATTTGACTTCATTGAACATTGCATTACTAATGATGTGATGAGATATATTTCATATCCTTTGTGGATTTGGGGCGTAGAATTAATTGTTGGATATCCAGCATCTAAAATGGGAATTAGAGCCTGGGATTATGGGTATTTACCAGCAAGATATCACTGGAATAGAATAATCAGTTATGTTCACTTTCCATTGTGGATAGTGTTCGGCATTATAATAGAGGTGTTGAGAAGCTATGCGTGACAAAACAAGAAGAGAGAGATACGATGAAAAAGCGAGAAATGCTAAGATTTTTCCTATTAGTCTCGTGTGCGTTAATTTTCAGTGCGACGGTAATCTTGGTTATCTTATTAGAGCCGCTGCTTGTTTCGGTGCTGAATGTGTCCATGTGATAGGAAAACTTCCTACGCGTAACGAACTAAATGGGACATCGGGAAGTTTATATGATTATATCAAAATTAAAACCTACAGTTCGCCAATGGCTTTTCTCGATTATATTAGAAGTAACGAGATTGGACTTGTTTCTGCAGAAATATGTGAAGGTGCGGAGCCCATTACTACTCATAGTTTCGATTTTAGCCGCAACTTGGCTTTGGTCGTGGGTAACGAAGAATTAGGAATTCCCGTAGAAATATTAAAAAACAGCAAAAAAGTTTATATTCCAATGCCCGGCGTCGGATATTGCTTAAATACTTCACAAACTGCGAATATACTATTATATGAAGTGGTTAATCAATTTCACAAGAGACAGCAAGCAATTGCTAATCAGAAAAGTGAGTGGGAAGAACAGGGATGGTATAACCTTCCATAAGAGGAAAAATGAAAGATCGTGATCTATGGGAAGACCATATTGAAGGCATTACAAAACAATTGTCAATGTCAATAGAAAAAGTAGAAATATTAGAACAACGCATCAACTACTATGAAAGCGTATTGGCAACCTTATTACTAGCTCTAAAAAAGGGCGGAGTAATCGTCTCCGATCCGGATGGCGAACATCAGATGCCGATATAGGGTTATCATATGTCAGATACAGATAAAATTATAGACGAACACATTAAATCAGAAAGACATCTAGTCCAAAGTATAGCGGCGGTTGTCACAAAAATAGCGCTTTTTATATGTATTGCGATTATTAGTGGTATGACTGTTTCTAAATGTCAACTTAGTGCAGAAACGATGGTCGCATGCGAGGAGGCTTGCGCCCGAGACGGCTCTCAAATGAAATCAGTAACAAGTAGAGAATGTGTATGCACAGAGTCTGCTTCCAATAATGATGATATTTGGGTGCTACCTAGACAATCAAACACACATAGTCAAAGAAGTGAAACAACTCTTGCTACGCCGGCGACCACAATTTCAAACAAAAGTGATTCTAATGAGTAGCAATAAAAAAACAGCAATTGGGGTGAGGTCCTATCGGCAAGGATACCGGGTTGTTACCCCGGAGGTTGCTGGTTCAAATCCAGCCACCCCAGCCATTTAAACATATTAAGGAGAATGTTATGAGCAACAAATATATTTTAGAAAAAATCCCCGCCGGCACTTCTGTATGCAATTCAATCATGGGACATAATGATTTTATTTACCCACATCATGATGACTGTGTCGTTTTATCAGAAGATATTACGGTTTCGCCTTTAGCTTTTGCTGGAGGCGGAGATTTAACAGCATACTCAGTAATTGGAACAAACCAAATTATCTGGGCTAATTCAAAGGATGTTATAAAAGTTGTGCAAGATGAGGTATCTTCTGAATCTGAATGACTAATTATATGCACCTAAGGGCAAATAATGGCCAAAAAAACATATGTTATAGATACTAGCGCGTATCTGACAGACGCTAATGCGATTTATAGTTATTCCAATAACGATATTGTTGTTCCTCTTAAAGTATTAGAAGAAATTGATAATCATAAAAAGAGGCAAGATAGTGTCGGTGTCCAAGCGCGTAACATAATCCGAATATTTGATTCCTTAAGAGAAAAAGGTAATTTAGATAAAGGAATTAGAATAGCTAAGGGCAAAGGTATAGTAAGTGTAAAATCTTGCGACAAAGCATTAATACCTCACGATTTAGAGGCTAGTCATGCGGACCACATTATTATAGCTACAGCGCTATCTGAAAGAGCAAAAAGTCCAAGCCGAAAGGTTATTGTTGTTACTCGCGATATCAATATGCGAGTAATATGCGATTCGTTGGGGTTAAGTTGTGAAGACTATAGTCCAAAACAACTGGTAAAATCTGGCGATAGCATTTATAGCGGATTCACAGAGGTTTTAGTTGACGAACAAATAGTTGATCGATTTTATGACGGTGAAAAAATAACACTTGAGCCCGAAATCGCAAATAGTTTACATGCAAATCAGATGATAATGTTAATATCGAATGCAAACGAGAAAAAGACAGCTTTGGCAAGATTTGTGGGATCCCAAAAACCCATCCGCAGTTTAGAACATAATCGACCCGGCGTCTGGGGAATAAAGCCTCGTAATAAAGAACAGGTTTATGCGCTAGAACTACTCATGGATCCTGAAATCCCAGTTATATCACTGATTGGCAAGGCCGGATCGGGAAAGACCTTATGCGCCATCGCCGCAGGTTTAGAACAAATACTGAATGATCCCAAGGGAGATAGAAGTAAGAGATATAAAAGATTAATCGTCTCCCGTCCGGTACAACCTTTAGGTAAAGATATTGGTTTTCTTCCCGGAACGATGGAGGAAAAAATGGCGCCATGGCTTATGCCGATCCAAGACAACCTTCAATATCTCATGGGAGATGATAAAGCAACGCTGGAAATGTACATGGAGCAAGGAGTTATTGAGATCGAAGCCTTAACCTATATTCGGGGCCGCTCAATATCAAATGCATTTATTATTATTGATGAAGCACAAAACTTGACGGCTCATGAGATAAAAACAATTCTTACGCGCGTCGGCGAAGGAACAAAAATCGTCTTTACAGGCGATATTGAACAGATTGATAATGTATATGTTGACTCGACGACAAACGGCCTGACATATGCTGTCGAAATGCTTAAAGAATATGATCTTACTGGACATATCACTCTTAAGCGCGGAGAGAGATCTGCTGTTGCGACACTAGCAGCAAAAATATTATGAGAAAAAATTTGACATTTGGTACAATGTTGGTTATTATATAAATAAAGGAGAAATCATGAGTACAAATGAACTTACAAACCCAACGCTACAACAAGCAGTGGATCCCACTACACCGCTCAAGGAATGGCTTGTTAATTATGTTGGACAACAACTAACCCCAGACTCTGGAGAAGTTACGGTAGAGATGATCGTCGATACAGTAGCTAATGAATTTCCAGAGTTTGTAATGGCTCTAGCTGAAGAAAACTGGATGCGCGGCTATTATCAGGCAATGATAGATGTAGAAGAAGGCACGAAGGCGATCAGACACGCTGTTGAAAACAGAGGAGCAGAAACGAGTGAAGAAGCTACAGGAAACGACACCACAACCGAAGTCGGAACAGAATAGAAATAATTTAACCGATTATATACGCGCCAAGAATGATTCGTGGTCGCATGACGGAGCTTATCCGCATAAAGATTATTATATATTTCACAATATTGCTCTTTATGTGCGCACACCGTTACCCGAGCATGTAGATTTGCATCATGTGCTTCGCACAGTGGAAGGTCTATTGCCGCAAGATATTATAGAATCAACTGGCGTTGAGATGATATTGATTGGAGAGTTCGAAGAATTAGCAGAGCGAGAAATTCAATCTGTGTGGAAGCAAGATGAGGGCACCATAATGGTCACAAATGAACAAGATTCAAATGAAGACATGATTGACGATATCGTGCACGAATTTGCTCACGCAACAGAAGATAAATATGGCTTCGAACTGTATGCAGACGACGCTATTGAGAGCGAGTTTCTCTTAAAGCGCCGGCATTTATATGATATACTATCAGCACATGGTTATAACAAACCCTTGCAAGATTATATGCATATAGGATATCGTCAAGAATTCGATCAGTTTTTATACAAAGAGGTAGGCTATGAAAAGCTAGCCCATTTTACCATGGGCCTGTTTACATCTCCATATGCAGCAACATCAGTAAGGGAATATTTTGCTTCAGGGTTTGAGGAATATTTTCTAGAATCCGGTGATCGCACAACTTTAGGACAGATAAGCCCCGCTTTGTACACCAAACTATCAGAATTATTAAATTAAATAAGGAAAACATTTTAATGAGTGACCCAGTAGAATATACGATCAGGCTTGATCCGGCTTTTTGTGCCGTTTGGCTTGAGGCGACCATTAAGGGTCGCGATAAAAACAGCAAATATTGCTCTGTACGATGGAAAAAGTTAAACTCTAGAGCCGCGCGCGGAATCTTAATTAGCGAGGGTTATGAACCCGGCGAATGTCTTACGGATGGCGGAACAATTGAAAATTCGAATGGAGATGCTAACAGTTCATGGCAATTTAAAGATCTTAAACAAGAGCGAGATTGGCTCGAATTACCACCAGCAGATCGTCGAAAGTTAACTCGAAAGCAACGCGCGTACAAGCGCGCACAGTTTGAAACAAACAATCCGGGCATCCATGTGAATTCATCAGAACGCAAGTCAACAAAAGCCAAGCCCGGCACAGCTTCAACTTCTGGCAAGCCTAAGCGAACTCCGCGTACGAAGAAAAAGCCTACCACAACAAAATAAATTAACGAGTATAATATGCACATTTCATTTTCCGAACTAAAAGATTGGAATTTTTGCCCATTCTATCACAAACTTACACGCGTCGATAAAATAGAAGGTTTCACCGGGAACGAATATACTGCATTTGGTTCGGCAGTCCACTCTGTATGTGAGAAAAAGCTTTTAAACGAATCGGTAGATGATGAATACTTTGTACAAGAGCTGCGTAATAATATTGCCGAGTTAGACGAAGAATTAGAGATCAATAAAAAATTGGTTCTCGACATGGTATCTCAAGGCAAAGAACTGATCCCTGAAATTGAAGCAGCTGTAAAAGACTATTTTGGCGATTATAGTGTCGAGGCCGTAGAAATTTCTTTGATGGAGCCAATCAAAGGTGAAGATAACTATAAGTTTAAAGGCTTTATAGATGCTGTTGTTAAGACTAACGACGGCAAGATACATATATTTGATTGGAAAACATGTTCATGGGGCTGGAATGCCAAGAGGCGTTCGGAACCTATGACAACTTATCAACTTACTTTGTATAAACATTTTTATGCTCAAAAGACAAACACAGATCCCAGTAATATTGAAACTCACTTTGCTCTCTTAAAGCGTACAGCAAAAAAAGACAAAGTAGAGTTTTTTAGAGTATCAAGCGGCCCCCGCAAGACCGACAATGCACTGGATTTATTGCATAAAGCAATCGACAACATCAAAGCTAAAAATTATGTAAAAAACAAGCTATCATGTACCGGCGGGTACGGCTGCAAATTTTATAAAACTGAACATTGTCCAGTTTAGGAGAAAATAATTGACAAAAAAGACAAAGATTCTTACATTATCTGATCATCCATTTTCACCAAGTGGAGTAGGAACTCAAACAAAATACTTTATAACGGCGCTCCTCGATACGGGTCGTTATTCCGTTGTGTCATTAGGCGGCGCAATCAAGCACCAAGATTATACGCCAACTGCCACACAGGAGTATAAGGATGATTGGAGAACTTACCCTGTTGATGGGTATGGGACTGCCGATCAGGTTCGCTCTGTAATGGCAAATGAACGGCCGGATGTAGTGTGGTTTATGACCGATCCTAGATTTTGGGGCTGGTTATGGATGATCGAGAATGAGATTCGGCCCTATGCACCGATGGTATATTATCATGTATGGGATAACTACCCATACCCCAAATTCAACAAGAAATTTTACGATTCTAACGACGCCATTTGCACAATATCAGGAGTTACGGATGATATTGTAAGGACACTCTCTCCGTCTGTAGATTGTTACCGAATCCCACACGCAGTGCCGGCAGACATATTTAGGCCTTTAGATCCTCAAGAAGTTACAAACTATAGGACACAACACGCCCAACTACAAAATGATAAATTTATATTTTTCTGGAATAACCGAAACGCTAGACGCAAGCAGTCTGGCACTTTGATTTACTGGTTTAAGGAGTTTTTAGATACCATCGGTCGGGATAAGGCATGTCTAATAATGCATACGGATCCAAAAGATGTCCATGGGCAAGATTTAACTGCTATCTTAGAAGACACTGGCTTAACAAACAAGGAAGTACTGTTATCAACTCTCAAACTTGAAGCACCAGAGTTAGCCATGATTTACAATTTAGCAGATTGCACATTAAATATCTCAGACGCAGAAGGTTTTGGCCTTTCTACGCTTGAATCACTAAATTGCGGCACACCGATTATTGCCACAATGACAGGAGGATTGCAAGAACAAGTAACTGATGGAAAGGACTGGTTTGGAGTTGGTATTGAACCCGCATCCAAAGCTATAATAGGATCTCAGGATGTACCATACATTTATGAAGACAGGATATCTAAAGAAGACTTTTTAGAAGCATGTCACAAAATGTATAACATGACACCAGAGCAGAGAAATGCGGTAGGAGAGAAAGGTCGCCAACATGCTTTAACTAATTTTGGGTTTGATAAATATGCCCAACGCTGGATTGATGCAATGGACGAGATCGTAGAACATCATGGTTCTTGGGATACAAGAAAGAATTATCAAAGTTGGAATATAAAGAAGGTATAATGAAAAAGAAAATATTAGTCAAAGGCCCAGCAATGTCCCTTTCGGGATATGGGGAACAGTGCAGATTTGCATTAAGAGCGCTTAGAGCATATGAAGATTTGTTTGATATATACATTATCAATATTTCTTGGGGACAGACTGGCTTTATAGTGGAAGACACTCCAGAGCGCCGCTGGATCGACGAAAAGCTTAAAAAGACTGTGGAATATGCCCAAAGTGGCGGTTCGTATGATATATCACTGCAAGTTACAATTCCGAACGAATTTGAAAAAATTGCACCATACAATATTGGATACACTGCAGGGATTGAGACAAACAAAATATCGCCGGATTGGGTGAAGAAATGTCACGAAATTGACAAACTTATAGTTGTTTCTAATCATGCAAAATATGGGTTTGATAATACACAATATGAGGCAGTTGATACTCGGACGGGCGAAACTATAATGGTGAAATCTCCAGCCCCAGTCGATGTGGTTAATTATGCGATTCGCACATTTGAGCCCCAGAAATTAGATTTGCAGTTAGATACAGAGTTTAACTTCTTAACTATGGCTCAGTGGGGCCCCAGAAAGAATCTAGATAATACGATTAATTGGTTTGTAGAAGAGTTTCACGATGAAGAGGTGGGATTAGTAGTAAAAACTTTTCAAAAGACAAATTCGCACATTGATCAAGTATATACGGAAGAGAAATTCAAAGTACTTTTGTCAAAATATCCAAATAGAAAATGTTCGATCTACTTTTTGCACGGCTCGCTTTCAAATGAGGAATTGGCCGGCCTATACTCGAATGAAAATATCAAAGCGTTTGTGAATCTCTCTCATGGAGAAGGTTTTGGCCTACCAATGTTTGAAGCAGCACAACACACATTGCCTGTAATCGCACCGGCCTGGAGTGGACATTGTGACTTTTTGTATGGAAATGTGAAAAACAAGAAAACAAAAAGAATTCGCAAAAGGCCTCTATTCGCAAAGGTTGATTACGCGATGAGTCAAGTACAGCCTGACGCAGTCTGGCGTTCGGTAATAGAGCCGGACTCTATGTGGTGCTACCCGACAGAAAGGGGTTATAAAACAACGCTTCGAAAAGTCTATTCCGAGTACGATAAGTATTTAGGCATGGCTCGAAAGCTCAAGAAGCACATTGATGTCACTTTTACGGAAGAAAGTCAATTTAAACAGTTTGCAGAAGCAGTACTAAACACTGAAATAGTAACAGTCAATGCTAGCGATCTTCCCAAGGTATCAATTATAACTTCAGTATATGACGGAGATGACTTTATTGAACCATTTTTAGAAGATATTACAAGCCAAACAATATTTCCTAACTGTGAGTTGATTTTAATAAATCCCAATTCTCCCGGAAACGAAGGGTCTATTATCGAAAAATACATGAAGAAATACGATAATATTATTTATAAAACACTGGACGAAGACCCGGGAATTTACGGTACATGGAATGAGGCGCTTAAATTAGCAACGGGCGAGTATATTACAAACGCAAACCTAGATGATCGTAAGGCTCGACACTCTATAGAAGAGCATGCTAAGCACTTATATCTTAATCCCGAAGTTGGATTAGTATATGCCGATTCATATATCACAAACAACGCAAACGAGACTTATGAGGAGAACACCAGTAACAATAGACGCTATAATTTCGAACAATTTTCTCAAGAGGCGATGTTGAGAGGAAACCAACCCCACAACAATCCAATGTGGCGGAAAGAACTACACGACAAACACGGATTATTTAACGATAAGTATAGATCCGCAGGAGATTGGGAATTTTTCCTTCGTTGTGCCTTTGCCGGCGAGACTTTTCTTAAGATCAATGATGTCTTGGGGCTGTATTATTTCAATCCCAAGGGCATATCAACGAATTTTGAGAACTTTTCTTGGAAACAGGAAGAGGAAAACGAAATATATACAAAATATCACCAAATACACCAAGATAAGGCGGATACCACAGATGAAAGTGCTATCTTACAGTCTATTTCAGCCGAAAATGCTACCGCAGCATCGAAACCACGACAAACACAAGGCCGATAAAGAGAGATACTGGTATAATATACCAGCTACAGTGCTAACAAACTGGATCTTATACCCAGAACACGAAAACTGGCTCTATATAACTCCAAATATCGTTCAACACCGCCTCTTTCCACTGATCGAGGCCCTCTCAAAGTACCAAAATTTCTCATATAACATTGTTGATATGGAATACGCCGGCACAGAGCCGGCTATTTGGCGTATGATGCCTTTATGGCAGCGCGGAGTAGATTTTCTGCACACTAGAGACATAGATTCGGTCCCTACAGAAATAGAATATCGATTTACAAGAGTGTTTGAGAGTTCACAATGCTCTATCGGCACTTTGCGTACCCACCAGAACCACTATGGCATAAAGTGTCGAATGTTGGCCGGATTATCGAGCTTTAAGCCTCAAAAAGTGCCATTTTGTATGAAATATGATAGTTTTTACACTTATTACGCGATGAAGCACGAAAATTACGGTTCAGACCAAGATTTGATGATTCAACAGTTTACAAACAGTCCAGAATTCACAAAAAGTCAATTTTTTGATCATAAAGCGTATAATCAAGCAAATTCTCAAGATTTTCCGTGTATTGAGGCTACAGAAGAAGAATTATCACATATAAGCCTGAATAATGAACAAAAAATGGTATTTTCACTTCAAAAAGAGTGCAACTTAGACAATTGGGCCGGCGAACCAGTAGATGCCAGAGGAAAATACACAAAACACCTTTTAAATCGATATCCCAATATAAAAAACGATATTTTGCAAAATAGTGAGCTAAAAAGCTTCTATGGAGTACAATGAAAATTTATAGAGGAAAAAAGACACCAGAACACAAGGGTGACACATCTAGAGAATTGTTAGACATGTGGCAAGAATCGGGCTATTGTGAAATTGTTGATGGTGAAACTGAAGATGTTTTTATCTGGGCAAATTCTCCGGGCGATGTTCTGTTATATGAGTATGACCGATATGATGTGTACCCACATCTTCCCGGACAATGGAAGCATGCTCTTTTTGGAGGTATGCAGCATCGTTGGCCAAATGCTCACGCATGGATATATTGGGGTCGACACCCTCGAAAATTAGAAGCAAAAATTGAAAGCGGAATTAAGTCTTATGAAGACCGAGAAATCGAATCTATATTTTTAGGCAAAGTTGAAAACAATGTACAATTGGCCAATCGCACTGGTCACGAGTGGTACGAGGCTGTGGAGATGTTTAGTATGCCCATTGCCATGGGGGATAGTTTTCGATGGCCCTATACACAAGATGAATACTTAGAAAAAGTAGCTAGTACGAAATTCGGCCTCTGTTTGCCTGGATACGGACCGAAATGCAATAGAGAGATTGAATATCTCGGTTTAGGCGTTGTACCAGTGATAACAGAGGGCGTCTGTACGGCCTACCACGACCCTCTGATTGAGGAAATGCACTACTTGCGCGCCGAGACTCCCGAAGCCGCTCAGAAGGCTATTACAAGCTGTTCTATAGCTAAGTGGGAGTTTATGTCCCACAACGGAAGAGCGTGGTATGAGAGAAACTGCTCTCGTTTAGGCTCTTTTGAGACAACTAAAAGAATTGTGGAGAGTTTAAAATGAAAAAAGTGGTTAGCTTTAGTCTATGGGGTTCAGATCCAAAGTATACTGTCGGCGCACTTAAAAATGCTCAATTGGCTTTAGAAGTATATCCGGGCTGGATTTGTAGATATTATATTAGTAAGTGTGTCCCTATGGGCATTGTACAAAATCTAATAATGATGCCAAATACTGAAGTAATCGTCATGAATGAGCAAGGAGATTGGAACGGTTCTATGTGGAGATTTATGGCTGCTTCGGATCCTACAGTCGAGATTATGATCTCACGCGATACCGACAGTCGACTAAACTTAAGAGAAAAAGCGGCCGTCGACGAGTGGTTATCTGGGGACAAGAATTTTCACATTATGCGAGATCACCCTGCGCACGATGCGGCTATTATGGCTGGAATGTGGGGAGTTCGAAACCGATTGCTTTTTAATATGGTAGACTTAATAAATCAATATCCAACGGGCGATTTTTGGCAAATTGATCAAAACTTCTTAAGAGATCAAATATACCCAGGCATCCGCGCGCATGCATGCGTGCACGATGAGTTTTTTGAAAAGAAGTCTTTTCCTGTGCAGCGCGAAGGTGGAAGCGACGAAGAGGGTAATCCTATGAACTTTGTAGGTCAAGTTTTTAATGAGCATGATGTTGATAGTCGCGAATGGTGGGAAGGGCGATGAAGCTAAAAATTAACTTTGCGGACTTTTGGCCAAACTTCGTTCCGACAGACAATTACTTCTACCATCTCCTTTCGACAAAATATGATGTGAAAATAAGCGATAATCCAGACATTCTTTTCTATGCAGATTTCGGAACTTCACACAGAGCGCACAACCCCGGACAAAAGGTTTATTATACTGGCGAGAATAAAAGACCCAACTTCGATGAATGTGATTTTGCTTTTTCATTCGATTATTCAGATAATCCAAGAAATTATCGCCTGCCACTGTGGGTTCTATGGATTAACTGGTTTGGCGTCCCTCATTGTGATAAGAGAGATGTTTCATATTTGACTCCATTGAACAATTTAATTGGTCCGCGAAAAGCAAGTGACAAGTCCAAGTTTTGTAATTTTATTTTCTCTAACCACACAGGTCTTCGAGTTCCGCTGTTTAACGAAATATCTATGTACAACAGAGTAGATTCAGCAGGCTCTCTAATGAACAACATGGGTCAGAGAATTCCGGGCCGCGGCGACCAGAAGCCTAAAGTCGATTTTATATCAGACTATCGATTTACAATCGCGGCAGAGAACTCTTCATATCCGGGGTATACGACCGAGAAATTGTTACATCCCTTATCAATAGGGAGTATACCAATCTATTGGGGATCCCCAGTAGCTAGCTTAGATTTTAATAGTGAAGCATTCATCAATGTACATGATTTTGATGATTTGGAAGAAGTCGTTGATTTAATTGAGGAGATCGAACACGATGAGGTCTTGTATAAAAATTATGTCACAGCCCCAGTGTTTTCGGAAAACAAGATACCGGACCTTGTCCGACCCGAATCTGTGGTTAAATTTTTCGAAGAGAAGATATTGTGTTAATGGTCAACAAAGTTTATGTGGCTCACTACACTCCTCTGGAAAGTAGAAAGGAATCGTTGATTTCTAAACTTGACAGTTTTGGAGTTCAGGCTGTCTGGGTAGAGGACGAGCCAACACGACAAGACATAGACAATCTACATACAAATACACCTATTTTGTGGAACCATAAATTACAAAATTTAGATTATGGTGGGTCCATCCCACACAAACAATTAACCAGATCTGAGTTGTCCATAGCTTTCAAACATCTTAAAATATATGAGGATATCGTTAAGAACGGCATACAGACAGCTTTAGTTTTAGAAGATGATGTTGTATTCGAAGAAGACTTTGTTAATAAGTTTAATTTTAACCTTATGAACACTCCAAACGATTGGGATCTTATCTTTATAGGATCCGGCTGTGATTTGAGAATTCCGCCAAATAGGGTAATTTCGGGTAAAATAGCATATAAAAAAGAACACCCCGCAAGCAAGTGTGCAGATTCATACTTAATAAATCTTTCTGCATCTGATAGAATATTAAACACGATTATTCCGTTCACATTACCAATTGACTTTGAAATAAACCATCACATGCGAATACATGATATGTCTGTTTATTGGTGGGAACCGCCGGTAATAACGCAAGGATCCCAATGCGGGCTATACATCAGCGAGATTATAAAATGAAAATAGCATTCTATTCCCCACATCTAGGTCTTCGTGGCACTGAAGTTACAATGTATGATTTTGCACATTATAACGAAGAGATACTACAAAACGAATCGATTATTTTATACAACGACAACAATCCGGCCAATCATCCGACAGTGATAAAAAAATTTAATAAAAGATTTCCCGGAAAAGTTTTTGCACTAAAGGGGCCTGATTTTAATTTTGCATGGCAAGCTGAATACACAAATCCTCTTATGGATGAGATTCTAGAAGCTCAGAAGTGTGATGCAATATATATGCAAAAATTGGGCCTGAACGACGGAGTGGTATCTAGCGTATGTAAAACTCTTGTGCTATGCGCAGGAACACCCTGTGAACCTCATGGAGACAAATACGCATATATTTCTGACTGGCTGTCACAAAAAGCCTCTGGGGGTAAATACCCGGCAGTTCCAAGTATTGTTGATTTGCCGGATATAGATGGAGATTTTCGAGAATTGCTAAAGATTCCGAAAAGCGCAATTGTATTTGGAAGAAGCGGAGGCATGGACACTTGGAGTATTCCGTGGGCCTCCCAAATTGTCAAAGAGACGGTCATGGCAAATGAAAATATATTTTTTATATTTCAAAACACTCCACAATTTTTTAATCACCCGAATATCAAATATCTTCCATCAACAGCTGACATGGAATTCAAAGTTAAATTTATTAACACATGTGACGCCATGATACACGCAAGGACGGATGGAGAAAGCTTTGGTTTAAGCTGTGCGGAGTTTTCGATAAAAAACAAGCCCGTGATCACTTGGGCAAACTCTTCAGATAGGAATCATATCGAAGTGTTGGCAGATAAGGGGATCTATTATTCAACTCCACAGGAGTTAAGAGAGGTATTCCAAACCTTTACGCCACAACCAGAAAAAGACTGGAATGCATATAAAAGATTTAACCCTAAGGATATAATGCAGATTTTTAAGGAGGTGTTTTTAACATGATCGTAACAAAGTGTCCACTTAGAGTATCCTTGGCTGGAGGCTCTACTGATTTGCAAGACTTTATTGACAACAATCCTTACGGCGCCGTCATAAGCTTCCCTTCAACACTTTACACTTATATAACTTTGCACGAAAACAATCGTGAAAAGTATATTATTGATTATACGAGTAGAGAAGAAGTCTCGTGTCCAACACAAATTAAAAATGATGTAGCGAGAGAGGTGCTTAGCGAATATAAGCTTCCACCAGTAACAATCACATTCAATACTGATGCGCATGCTAGCGGAACAGGATTGGCAAGTTCTTCCTCATATCTCATTTCATTAATCAAAGCTGTCACGATGTTTAAGAACATAACAATATCTAATTTTGAAATATGTAAAAAAGCCTTAGAGTTAGAAAGGCGATTCAATCCACTTACAGGGTATCAGGATCCTTATGGATGCGGAATTGGCTCGTTCAAAAAGATTATATTTAAAAAAAATCAAGACCCAATAATAAAGTTTTTAGACCAACAATTGTTTGATGAAGTTGAAATGTATCTTATATACACCCATTCTCAGACAAACTCTACGAAAGCGTTAGAAAAGACCACGGGCACAGACAGGAGGGGACTGCTACCCGTTGTAGACAGTATGGAATCAGCAATATCAAAAAAAAGCTTGCACGAACTCACAGAACTTGTTAAGTTAGGATGGAGACAAAAAAAGAAAATAACACCGCATGTTGTAGAAGACAAAAGTATCCAAGATATTGACAAGGCACTGGAGAACGACAAAGAGATCATAGCACATCGTCTTTGCGGCGCCGGCAATCGAGGATACTTCTTAGTGTTATCCGAAAAGAATGCCTACATGCCAGTAGCGCTGAGCGTAGAAAACGCAATTAAGATAGGGATATGTCAAAACGGAGTAACGGGAGTAAAAATATGAAGATTAAAATAATGACTAAATATCCGATAGCAACAGCTTCGCCCGACTTCAAAATTCAGCAAGAAGAACTAATTCTTCCATGCTCCGCCGGCGAAGATAACAGCACAAGTCTAAAACTAATAGATAAGATAGGGGAACATTACGCAAAGACTATAGGCGTTGACAAAAATGACTTAAGATTGAACTGTCTAGACTTAGGCTGTGGTGGTGGCCAACTTATCGTCGACCTGAATAAACAGTCTTTTACAGATACTTGTATTGGACTAGATGGCATCGCCGGAACAATAGGGTGGCCAAATTGGCTAACATACCCTAATAACTTTTACAATGTAGACTTATCTAAAGAATATACGATCCTTAATGCTCAGACATCAGAACCGATGCAATTTGATCTAATAACCTCATGGGAGATGATAGAACACTTGCACCCACAAGATATAGACATATTTTTTAAAACTCTACACAAACATCTTTCACCGACAGGAATGTTCATAGGCAGTATTGCAATGTTTCCGGATACTAGAGATACTAATGGATTTTATGAAGGTCATCCGCATCATGATCCAACGACAGAGCAATTTGTCTTACATCAAACAGTCATGAGTCGAGAAGAATGGAGAGAGACTCTCAAAGACTACAATTTACACGAATACCCATTTAAAGACTCTCGATACAAATGTGGTTATCTCGCAACTCGCGATCACCCAGATAGTCCAACAGGATTGTTGGGTTCCTTTTATTTGATGATTACGAAATGAATTTAGAAAAATTAAAAGAAGAAATCGATAAGATACATGCAGAAGATCTTTCATACTTATATGATATGGTTATGACAGCAGATCAGGTTATTATAATTGGAAATGGAGGAAGTAACTCAATTGCTTCGCATACCGCCCAAGATTATACAAAACAACTGGGAGTCCCTTCCTATACTTTTTCTGATCCCTCTAGATTGACCTGCTATATTAACGATTATGGGATGGAGCAAGCATATGTTCAGTTTTTAACCGAGTTTACCGCTTCGTGTAATCTCGGTTCTTCTACTTTCGTGGTGTTGATATCATCCTCCGGCGCTTCTGAAAATATAATTAATTGCGCAAAGTATTGCCGCGCCGTCAACATTCCATATGCGATTTTAACAGGATTTCAAGAATCCAATCCGCTCAAAGTTGAACACGAAGACAGCGCAAAGTTAAGTTTTTGGGTAGACTCTACTGATTACGGCATTGTTGAAATAACACATCAAATTATATTACATTCAATATTATGAGCGAAGAAAAGATAACAGGATTTATTGCTGGCGCCTTTGATGTCATACATCCGGGCTATATTCACATGCTAAACGAAGCAAGAAAGCATTGCAATTATCTGATTATTGGCCTACACGAAGATCCTAGCTTGGCAAGGAAAAATAAACTTAAGCCAATATTAACAATAGAAGAAAGAAAAGAAATATTATTTTCGCTAAAACATGTTAATGCGGTAATAGTTTACAAAACCGAAGAAGATCTTTATAATATATTAAGGCATGTAGAAATTGACATAAGATTTCTAGGAACAGATTATGAAGAATCTGAATTTACAGGCAACGAGTTACCTATTCCGATACATTTTGTAGAGCGCGATCATGAATGGTCGACTACAAAGTTTAAAAGACTTGTTGCCGAAAGTTGGACTAAAAATGAAGCTAAATAAAAAAGTTATTTTTGTTGATATTGACGAGACTATTTGCTTTCATAATCACGGACATGCTCCGATTGGCAACAGAGATTATAGCGACATGTCTCCAAATTATGAAAACATAGGCAAAATAAATAAATTGTTTGATGACGGTCATGAAATTGTATACTGGACTGCCCGTGGATGTAAGAGTGGAATTGACTGGTATGAATTCACTGAAAAACAGTTAAAAAGCTGGGGAGTTAAATATCATAAGTTAAAGTGTGATAAGCCGTTTTACGATCTGTTTATAGAGGATAAAAGTTTGAGGATAGAGGAGGTTGAAGATGGATGATTTTCCACCGGCGATTTGCCATAAGACAGGAGCAAGACCGGATTACTATAAAAGATATAGGAGCAACACTTATAGCCAAAATGGAGAAGATGGAATCATCAAGAAGCTATTTGAAGATTTAAATATATCTGGAGGATATTTATGCGAATTCGGAGCCTGGGACGGTAAACACTTAAGTAATACATATAATTTGTTTCACAACAATGCGGCATATGCCCCGATATTGATCGAGGGAGACAAAGATAGGTACAGTGACCTAGTCGATAACCTGGGTCACATAGAAAACGCACACCTGATAAATAAATATATAGACACCAACTCTTCGGGACCCAACTCACTCAACAACATAATAGAGAGCCTACAGTTGCCAGATATTGAAGAAAACTTTCAACTACTTTCTATTGATGTCGATGGTATCGATTATGAAATATGGGAGTCCTTAACTGAGTACGAGCCCAAGATTGTGATTATTGAAGTCAACTCAGAACTCAGTCTTCGAGCCGCAGACCGAGGATATCCAGGTCAGCCTGTACAATTTTTTCATGACCGTTTATACGATCCGAAATTTGGGTGTTCTATAGCAAAGATGGTCGATCTATCTTACGACAAGGGTTACGAAATCGTAACTCATTGTGGGAACGCCATATTTGTTAGGGAAGATTTGTGCGATAAATTGAGCGCGAGAGTCAATAATTTGGATTTTATTTTAGATCGTTGGCTTCATGCGTGGAAGCATGTAGACTTTCAAAATTTGTTTCCCAATGGCCCAGCCGAAGGCGAGCCCGGAAAGACTATAATAATTAACGAAAGGATAAAGAAAGGTGGACAGTAAAATATTAGTTACCGGAGGTTCCGGAATGGTAGGGCACGCTCTAAAGCAGATTATACCAGATGCAGTATTTGTATCTTCAAAAGATTTTGATTTAAGACAAGCAACACAGGTCGAAACCATGATGGCGATGCATAGTCCGGACCAAATTATTCACCTAGCTGCTAGAGTCGGCGGAATCAAAGCAAATATGGAACAATTAGGTCAATTCTATATAGACAATATACTGATTAATACAAATGTATTGGAGGCGGCAAGAAAGCATGGTGTGAACAAAGTTGTGTCGCTGTTAAGCACCTGCATATATCCAGATAAGGTCATATATCCTCTAACGGAAGAAAAGATACACTTGGGCCCCCCGCATCAATCAAACTATGCATATGCACATGCGAAAAGAATGCTGGATGTACAATCCCGTGCATATCGAGAACAATATGGGTGCAACTTTATTACAGCAGTTCCAAATAATTTGTTCGGCGAAAATGATAATTATGATTTAAATGATTCTCATGTTATGCCGGCACTAATGCATAAAATGTATAATGCTAAACAAAAAGAGAAAAGTGTTGTATTATGGGGTGATGGCACACCACTAAGAGAATTTACATATTCACACGATGTGGCAAATATTTTACTATTTTTGTTAGAACACTATGATGATCCGGAACCGATTAATATTGGAAATACGGGCGAACACACAATTAGCAGTATCGCTCAAAAAATAGCAGCTGCAATGGAATATAATAATAGCATAGTGTGGGACACAAATAAGCCCGCAGGCCAATATAGAAAACCTTCATGTAATCAAAAGCTTGTCAGTTTAGGGTGGCGCCCAGAGATGTATACAGGAATAGACAAGGCAATTACAAGTTCGTGTAACTGGTTTTTAACAAATTACCCAAATATCAGAGGAGCATAAATGAGTTTAACTAAAGAAAAGAAAATTGCACTAATAACGGGAGTTACCGGCCAAGATGGCTCTTATTTGGCAGACTTATTAATAGGAAAGGGATACGAAGTTATTGGCATGAAAAGAAGAACTTCGCTAATTTCTACCGATCGCATCGATCATATTTTCGAAGATCCTGACAAATTAGATAATTTCCAATTAGTATATGGAAATATCAATGATTCAGGCTGCCTACACAGGATAATGAATAAATACAAACCAGACGAGGTATACAATCTAGCCGCACAATCTCATGTAAGAGTTTCGTTTGACACGCCGGAAGAGACAGCTCAATTTGTCGGCATTGGCGCGCTCAAACTTTTAGAAGCCGTACGCAATATATGTCCGGAGGCAAAATTCTATCAGGCATCTTCATCAGAAATGTACGGAGACAATCCAGAATATCCGCAAAATGAGTTAACAAGGCTTATGCCGGCATCACCATATGCGTGCTCTAAAGTATTTGCTTACAATATCGTAAGGAACTATAGGCACAGTTATAATATATTTGGCGCCAATGGCATACTTTTTAATCATGAATCCCCCAGACGGGGGGAAACTTTCGTAACTCGTAAGATTACAAGAGCCGCAGCAAGAATTAAGCTTGGATTAGAGAATGAGCTGGTGCTGGGAAATCTTGATGCCAAGAGAGACTGGGGATTCGCCGGCGACTATGTGGAAGCCATGTGGTTAATGCTCCAGCAAGACGAGCCAGACGATTTTGTAATTGCGACCGGTCAAACACACACAGTCAGAGAGTTTTTACATACCGTATTTGATTATGCGGGCTTAGATGTCGACAAGCATGTGCGAATCGATGAAAGATTCTTTAGACCACACGAAGTACCAGTTTTATTAGGGGATCCCAGCAAGGCAAAGAAAATTTTAGATTGGGAACCAAAAGTAGATTTTCACAATTTGGCTCAAATGATGTACGAGGCAGATTTAAAAGAATTGTTTCAAAGAGGCGTGTAGCCCGAAGGAGAAAAAACAATGAAAGACAGTACAATTAACGAATATACGCTAAGTGATCAGGCACTAGGCGCCATTATGATGGCACTACAAAAGTCTTTAGTAGAACAGTCGGACATAGTCCCAGTACTAAAGGCCTTCAAGCTGGTACAAACAGACGGCGCCGAGGAAGAATTATTGGTTATCAATCCTCCTGCTGTAGAGATCGATTTTGAGAATTTGTCGATCGATGGCGAATAATGCCCAAATACAAATATAAGTGTAATGCTTGTGAAGTTGTTTTTGAGCTTGTGCACTCTATGAAAGAAAGAGTCCGTGACTGCGATTCGTGTAAGATGACAAATGTCGTAGAAAGAATACCTTATACTGTAAGGGTGCAGAAGATTAGAGGCGGTAAGGAAAAGCCGGGCTCGATAGTTAAAAGGTTTATTGAAGAAGCCAAAGAAGAAGTTAAGAACGAAAAGGCACAATATAAAAAAGAGGAACACAAATGAAAACTATTATTATTTTAGGTGTATTCAATGCGCTCTTACTTTTGGCTGTGTTTGGCTTAGTTTGGTACGGAAGAAAAATTCTAACAAAACTTTTGTATGTCTCTGAGAGCATAGGAGATTTTATGATCGTAATTGATAATTATGCTCAACATTTAGACACAATTAATGCATCAGAGGCCTATTATGGAGACGAAACAATACAAAGTTTGGTTGATCATACAAACGCGGTTTTGGATGAGATACAAGAATTTGAATCGATCTATTCTTTGACTACCGACATCGATGCACCGAGTGAATATAACGACGAAGAGGATATGTATGACGAAGAAGCAGACAACATCGAAGCCGCCGGTTAAACGCCGGCGCAGACGGAGAAGGTCTAAAAAGGGCCGGCATTATTTTACGCAAGAGCACGAAGACGCGATCGTAAAATATACTAACACAAACTCTATAGAGGAAAGGACGGAGCTTTATGTGAGGTGGATCCAACCGGCATTCGATGAAATGGTTGATAAAATAGTATACACATATAAATTTACTACTTTACCTAATATAAATGAGCTTAAAGAAGAATGTAAAATATGGCTCACGATGATCCTCGACAAATATGATCCCAATAAGGGTTCTAAAGCTTTTTCATATTTTTCGGTTATAACTAAAAACTGGTTTATACACAAAGTAAAGAAGAATACCGCAGCGCTAAAACGAGAAGTACATCTAGATGATATCAATACTTGGGAACAGCCGGCTGTGTTGATAGCTGAACATGGTTATTATCAAAAAAGAAAACAACAAGAATTCTGGGAATCTCTATGGAAAGAAATTGACACTTGGGATTCGGTTAACTTAAAAGAAAACGAAAAGAAAGTGCTGGAAGCGGTCAAGATCTTATTATCTAATACAGATGATATAGAAATTTTTAATAAAAAAGCTATTTATTTATACTTGCGCGAGTTGACTGGCTTAAATACAAAACAGGTAGTCAATAATTTAAACAAGCTGCGCGCAAAATATAGAATATTTAAGGAACAGTGGAACGACGGAGAAATATGAAAGATTTAACGACATATCTAGAGGAAGCAATTGACAATATACGAGCAGATCGCGAAGTGACAAAAGAGTTATTAGACGATGTGTTACAATATATTGGAAAAAACGAGGCAAACCATCGAGAGGTTGGCGTAGTCGCCGCAAAATATGTCGAAACCCTACAGCGCTCAAATGAGCAGTTGGTAAAGGTATCCTCTTTAATGCAAAAAAGAGAAGTTCAATCTGGAGATTTTAAGATTGATAGCGAACAGATATATGATATATTGAACACGGAGGAGTCATAATGTCAGATCCTTCACCACCAGCGGCCGGCCATCTGAACCCGGACCTCGCTGCGAGCCCTGATGATCGTCCCACCGGCAAGGTAGCTACCCCGTCGAGCGTGACCGGAGGAACCAATACAAGCCCGATGACATCTATGATGAGGCACTTTGTGGAGCATGCCTCTGCCTTGGCATCTGGCCAATCTGATCCTTATGAAGGAGGTTCGGATAGAGAGTTTAGTGCTTGGGTGGTTGCAGCAACCACCGCAAATTTGTATGCAGTATATAAGCGGCTACAAAGAACGGGAAGGTTATCGTTTTTAGGTGAACTTGAGAATATTGTCGACGCCCGGCGGCCGCAACACGAATCAGAAGATAATCCCGAGGGCTATCTTGACTTTCTTAAAGGATACATGGTTCATATTTATCAGGCTTATATACCCGAATTGATGCCGCTTTATCCACATCCCCGTAACAGGGGGGACTGCGGAGCTAATGGAATTTGGTCGAGTTATGATATACCAGAGGGTTATTATTTGCCCGAGTTTGTCACACTCCCAGACGCACAACATTATGGCGAATCTCTTGTTTCTCCCGGTTCTGTAATTAAGGTTAGTTACGATAATGCACGCTGGTCACATCCGGTAGGATATTGCAAATCCGTAGTCGCCTCAACTGACCCGGCGACTATCGTAAGGGACTTCTATGAGGCCTGCCAAAGCGCCGCAGAAAATGCAGAAGACCCGTCTGCCGAGCCGTCAACTTTGCCCGCAGAAGACATTGCAGCTGCCGATGCAGCTGCCGCAGAAGCCCGCACAGCCGCGGCAGCACTGGCAGACGCCGATGAGCCCGGCTGGCTGCGAGGAAAGGTAGAAGACCGCTTCAACGCGCGCAATGAAGACGGGCAACGAGCCGTCACCGCCGGCGGAGTCGCCGATTTTGTATCTAACTTTTGGGGAAGCGCCACAGAAGGCATGCATGAGGGCGCCGAATGGGGAGCATCTCAAGAAGATAAAGATGCAGCAAGAGCTTCGAAGCCGTCAAACAAATAAAGTAAGATTACAATAGTTGTCGCAAAATAGAATAACTTATGAAAAAAGAAAATCCTCATAAAATACAGCCCTCTATACCGGAGCCCAATAATGGCAAAGGTCGGATCGATGGAGTCCGGGGAACCCCCGTTTCTGAAGTCAGCCCAGCCCACAACAGGTGCCCCGCAGAAATTACAGTCGGTGAATACAACAATGCAGCAATTATTTTGGGCCCGGACAGGTTTGCCAGTTGCGAGTCTGGCTATGGCGGACAAGGAGCGCAAGGCGCCTCAGCCATTGATTTAGTCGCAGGCCGAGCGGCATGGGAAAAAGAAGGACCAGATCCGGATATACTTTACGACACGAATTTTAAAGGAGACGCAGCCAGAATCTATATTAGCCAAAAGGCGGATATAGATCGTTATTTTGAATTAAACATAACCCCCAATGGTATATATAATTCAAAAGGACGCTCAGCAATAGCCCTAAAGGCAGATGCAGTTCGTATAATTGGCACCGAGGGTATTAAGCTAGTAACAAAGACTGTAAAGAGAAATTCACAAGGAGAGGTCATAACAACTATTCCCGGGATTGAACTCATCGCCGGCAACGATACTGAACCGAATGGAAGAAAGAAAGTAATGCAGGCAATTGTAAAGGCTGATAACACCGCGCGCGCACTTGAAGCCACATGGGATATGATCGGAAGTTTATCTAATGCTATGGTAAGCACTTTCGACATGATTCAACAGGATTTAAACTTTATGGCTAGTCATGTACACGCGGTCCCACCGGCTTCTCCTTTCGCACCTGTTCTTACAGGACCTACAGTCGGAGGAAGATTTATCTTCTCCATCGAGAATTCGGTAGCTAAAATGTGGATGAATCAAATGCGCAGCGCACACAAGCACTTTACTGGTCCACACTTTAGAACAACCTATACAAGTCCGCAGGGCGAATATTACATAGGCAGTGCGTTTAACAAAACCAACTAACAGACAAAACTATGCAAAAATCAAAGACAGAAATGACGGATGCGGAGACAGCTCAAGCGACCGCAGAGGAATTAAGCTTAGACGATCTCGAAACAGAAGTTGAAGCTGTAGAAGAGGGCGACGAACTCACAGCATCTGATATATTTCCGTGTGAAGACGACGACAAAGTTGACTGCGGAGATACAAGCGCCGAGATTTGTCCGTGCGAGCCAAATCCGGACTATCCAGATCATTTAATACCAGATTGGAAGTCTCGCATTCGGCCCTACTTTAATCCCAAGACTTGTCACTACTGCATTACACATTGGACCGATTTTACTCTTGATGACTGGGCAGAATTGACTGAAAATATCACTAATGATCCGACTCGGGCAGATTATACAGAAGAAGAACTATCTGAGGCTTTTGCTGAGTGGATTGAAGAAACAGTAAAGCCGACAGCAATCCGCCCGGCCTTAGCTTCTTTGGTAAAATATTACAACAAAGACTTGAACTGGGAGGGCTTACATGAATCTTGCGAGGATGCGCTTGAACCTTATGTTGCAGAGGCGAAAAACAGGCTTGGCGGCGGAATTGCCGAGTCTGATGATGCAGTAGACGATGTAGAGGTTACGAGAAGTGCGGATAAATATTATGATCCCGACGGAGAGGAATTAGAAGAATCACCTTATCAGGGAAAAAAGGATAAAGGATGGTCAGGGGACAGGTATTGGGATGAGACAACATGGGAGGAAGATGCAGGAGAAGAGCCGTGGGGATGGCTTAGCAAAAGAAAATTTTGGCAAACATACGATGTTCTAGAATATGATTTTTCTGGTACTACGATGGTAACAGAATCGAAATATCGAGATCTTAAAGTAAGTGATATTGACGGAAACAAAGAAAAGGGCACTTTTCTTGCAAATAGGCTTTCGGCTGTTTACGGACAATCAACAGCGTCCAAATTAGACGATATAATTGAGGAATTAGCAAAAACTCATAGCGAAGAGGCAGATGAGCAAATCCCGGCCCATAATTATGATACATATTATACAGATCGACAAGGCGAAATGCGAGATTTTGTTGTCAACTATGTACAGTCGTTTGAAAATCAGACAAATCCACTGAGAGTTGATTTAAGAGGAAACTTTTATATTTGGCATGCCGAAGATGAGTATTTTGTTCCCTTTCACGGAACAAAAGCATCAAAACAAAGTCAGCAAAGAGCAACAGCTTTATTTGAACTTATGGCATATAGAATTCTAATGCTATATTTTGAAGACAGCGCAATATCAGACTACGACAAAAAATATATTGAAAGTTGGTCGGAAAAAGCCCAAGAGATAGCTGAAAAATACGAGTTCCCGTTTGACACAACTGCAAAATATGATTGGGAAACTTGGGATGATATCGCAGAACTAGTATTTACAGAAGAATCAGACACCTCTGAAGCGACTGAAGAGACAGACGAATACGCAGACGAAGAAAGCACTACTACAGAGTGGTCATCTATGGTTGCGCCTACATATTCGGCTGAAGTCGGAGCATCAGAGTTTATGGAAGATATAACCCAAGATCAGGCTTGGATGTACGATGTTGCAGCCAGCCCTCTTGGGACTTATATGCTTGAAAACGATCTGGTTGAAACCTCAGAGTGGTATGTTTCTCCGATTGAAGATGCGAGAATAAAGGTGTTAGTTTGTATACCGGCCGCCGTATTTGATTTAATTGGCAATCCGTCGTCGGATCCGTCAGATTCGCAACCATATTCGGTATTCAACGAGTTGGCTGAAGAAGGTCTTGCTCCACGCTCCCCAGTCGAAGTTGAGTTTACCACAGAAGAGGTGGCTGATGGACTATTTGATCGTTCTGCTTGGCTGCTTAGACATTATGCGTCGAAACGCCTGCCAATGTCTTATACAGACGGCGCCACTGTTGTTCTAGAAACATTCGAAGATACAGGCATACCAGAAGTAGATGAGATACAACTTACAGAAGAGTTTTTAGAGTCGATAGGTTATGAGTTTGAAGTGCCGCTTGAATTACAAACCTTGGGCGCCGACGACATAGGAGATTATGAGCATGCTGTAACTCAAAAAAGATTAAATGCTTGGAACGAGTATATTAACGCCCGTGGTCTCGCGAACTATGGTACGATGCTAACATCAGCAGATCTCGAAGTTCAGGCCGATAATCTGAAAGAGTTTAAGGGTAAATTATGGGATCTGTTGCGAGCAAATACAGATGGCTGGGCAATATCGTACCTTCATGAGCATAATAAACGATCGGGAATAGAAAAAATCAAAATCAGATTTTCAGAGACATATGAGATATTATCTGTAACCTATAACCACCGCAGTTGTCCTCCCAAAACACTGACTAGCCACGAACACTATAAGGTGCTGGAACAAGAAATGTATGAGGATGAGGATTACCAACATAATCCGTTTATTAATCCCGAATTTATGGTAGCTGAAGGTTGGAGCGATTTTGCAGATTCCAAAGTGGGCAAAGATCCTAGAACTTGCGCATATATAGCCTCGCTTCCTTATATGGATTTTACGGCTCAAGCTACAACACCGATGGAGTGGCAAGATTTTATAACTCTGTTTACTTATCCTCGTGTCGCCATCGGAAACTTTAATGAAGCAAGAGACAACGACTTGTGTCGGGCTGAACTCGGCGACACTCTGGGTAATATATTAGAAGAAGGTTTTGATGTCTTTATTAATGTAATGACACAAAAGTTTGATCAACAGCTTTGTAAAACATTTGAAGAAGGTTCTGAAGAATGGTCGGAGTGGGTTAACCGCTATAAGTCAAAAGACTACCGCGACCGCAGAGTCCTTGGTGATCACAGCCATCTTTCTGGCACAAAGGTTCCATCTCCATTTTGGAAAGATGCCGACAAAGCTTGGGAATCCACCAAAAGAAGTATTCGAGCGGACCATCCATTTGTCGACAACTTTCTTGATAGTATAGACTTAATCAAAAATAGCGGAGATTTATGGGATCTTGCCATATTCCGCTTAGGTCGTTGTGGGCTATTACACTTTATTGATACAATGTTTCAATGTCTCTTCGCCGGCATTGATTTTGGTGATATATTAGAAAAAGCTCTACGCAGCGCCCTAAAAAACATGGAGATAGAATTTTTCAAGAGATTGCTGGTTGGCCTCCCGCCATGGGTACAAAACGAAATCGCTGCAATTGCTAATGAAGGCTTAGAAGATAACCTACAAGATTGGCGCCCATGGGATAGCGAAGTAGATGACAAATATCAACAGAGAACAGAGCAGTTTTTGAAAGACCGCGCCGTCGAAGTTGAAATGAACAAAGCAAACGAAGCCCTGCAGGAAAACCCGCAGACAATCGAAGAGCAAGATACCAGTCAGCAAACAGCGCTCGAAGCCGGTACCATGCCGGGCGAGGACAGCAGTACCGATACTTACAGTAGCATACGCTCTGTGCACGCTACCGATGAAAGGGCCGCTGCCATGGCAGCCGCCGAAGAATCAGCAGCAGACGCCTCCGAAGCAGTAGGCACATTCATGGGAGGCCGCGAACAAAGGGAAACAAAGACTTTGGGCTCAATATTAGTCGACTCCGGCGCCATGGATGCAATAAAAGAGGCATATATTGATGCTTTATTTGATGTATTCCAGCCCGAAGAACTACTAGATCTACTTGAACAGATTCCGGGAATGGTCTTTTTGAAACAATTGTTTGATCTAAGCAAGTGCCCGGGCGTTTCAATATTTCACCCGCCACTTAAAGGCTGGTTTAACGATCTAAACAAGGCATTTTCCGAATGGGATCCGGGCTTGTTGTTCTGGTGTACGAAACCGCTTTATATACCTGAATTAATACTAGACAGACCTTTCATGATTTGGGATTGGTTAAAAGCATTAGCTCAATTGCTCCTCGATGCTCTGGAAGCCGCGCTACTCAAAGCGGTCATGACAATGATCAAGATGCTTATAGAATATGTGCTTGAGCTGTTATGTAACCTCATGTCGGCAGTAGGCGCCGCAGCGATGACGGCAGTTGGATTAATGGAACCAAACGAGTTTCAAGATTTAATGAAAGACCTTTTTTGTGGAGGAGGAACCTCAGATGCTGAAGCACAGCAAGCGTTAGGCACAGCTTTGGCCGCAATGGGAGTAACTGGCGAAACTACAGAAGAGGAATTGAGATTTGCCGGTGAAGAATTCTCGGCATATACTGGAGACATCTTCTCGCAAATACCTGCAATTAGTGCGATATCTTTACTTTCAGGTACAGCTACTGATGAACAGGCGCGAGTTGTGGCGGACAAATATGCTAGGTCAGATACAAGATTTGCGTCCTCCTTGGGCAACCCTGCCGCAGTTAAGAAGTTTTTCCGCCAGATGGGACAAGCTTTTATGGGACAAGAAGCGATCGACGGTCTTCGCGACGCATATGTAGAAAAACTTAAGTGCTCCTTAGCAGCCCCAGACTCAGCAACGCCGTTGTGTTCATTAGACGCAGGAAAACAAGCGATCAAAGATGCATTTAGTGCTCTAAAGATCCCAAGTCCGCACAGTGATGACTTAGCCGATCAGGCTGTGTCGCCCATTGATGATGCTATTTCTTCTGCGCTCGAAGCCGGAACATCGCAAGATTTGGGAGATACTTTGGAAGCTATGGGATCCCTGGATCCGTGTTTCGCAGCCCACCCCGGAAGCATAGTTCCTAAGGATGACGAGGCTACTATGGCCGCTGCAGCCGGCGCCGCAGAAGGCGAGACGGATATGCTGCAGAATACATATGAACAGGAATTAATATATCATGGAGGGCTGTTTGATCGTATATTATCAGATAAAGATGGAAGAGGAAAGCGTTTGCACGATCAAAACATTATGCGCTTGCTGAGAAATCATATCGCAGGAAATCCTAAAAATATTGCAACTTATTTGCGAGATATTATGAGCGGCGACAGGAGCAGCATTGCTGTTGGCGAAACTACTGCCGGCGACGCAGTATATGATTCTATCGGCGGCAGTTTTGATTATATGAGGTTTAAGCCGGTCACAGGCATCGGAGACCACATCGTCAAGAACGCATGGAATAAAAGCTGGCCCAACTCTTTTGTTAAACTAAGCGATAATGCGCCCGGTTATTGTTGGGAATATGGCAAATATTATACTGACGAATACAAAATGGGCGAAGAGTTTGAAAGCGTATCAGACATTGAGAAAGTATATCAAGGAGATAACGCCGAAGAATATTATGGTTGGGCCAATGTGTCATACCCATCACAAATAGTAGCAGAGACGGGAGAGGATAACTATCCATCCGGCAGCATGTTCCGGAAGTATACAATTGGGCCCAAAGAGGGTTCCACGCACTACTATCCAGATCCGCATGCAGTGTTGGAATTTATGGGATCCGATCCATCGGGAGGGAATGCTTCTGATGAATTGGCAGGGTACCCTGCATTTCATTTCCATTATTGGAACGAAGAAAGAAACGGGGTAGATACCAACAATACCCACTGGAATAATGCTGATGATGAACTATCGATAGATATTGCTAAGATGCATATCATGATGTTGGTGCCCAAAAACCCGGGCGGAGGTATTAGTAGGAGTCAAGACGCTAGCAGTCAAGGCGAATATACGCTTGATTTTGATAGAGACCAACGCGGAAATATAATGTCTTGGGCTAATGCGTTTGGGCCACAGTCCGACAGTAGAAATACGAGCCAAAAAGGGCGCGTCACAGTGGATCCTATAATAAGGGTTACTAAGAAAATAGACAGTGATGTGCTGGAATATATAAATAATGAACTTGGAGTAGAGACTCCAAAGGACAAGATGCAAAAGCCTTCTGTTTGGGCTACAAAACTAATGAACTCTATTAACGATGGTTTAAGTTCATCCGGGCACGATGCATCGGAATTATTAACAACAGATTCTGCCGATGGACTATATAACTCTTTCTATCAAGATGAATATGATAAATTATGTCAAGATTTCATGGAACAGTATTCGCTTCATATAACTGAGGATGATGACATGTGGAAATCTGGACTGCTTAATTTTGAGTTGTTTGAAATGTCAGAGGAGGAGTGTCTTGATGTTGGACTCTCTAAACATAAGGGAGACGATGAAGATAAAAAAGAAGTTCCAATGCCACAGCGGTTTTGGAAAAAGAATTTAAAAGAGTATCCATATAATTCCAACAACAACGAGGATACGGGCTGGTACCGCCCGGAAGTATCTGAAGGAGACAAATCATTATCTGAAAATGTTGATTTACCAGCAGACCAATATGGAATGGCAGCATACTATATGCACCAACAGTACCAGAAAGGCTGGGCTCGCATGGCCGACGAATACTTACCCGGCCCCGGCAATCCGTGTGAAGAGCAGGTAAGCGCTGATATTTTTGACTGGCAATCGATCCGTGATCATAAAATGGCAGCATATGAATATCTAGATGATGATCCGCGAGTATCTGCGAATCCTCAATGTGCTTGGGATCCTCCATATAACAGGATTAATACTAGAGAATCTGTAGCGACGATGGAAATGTTGATTAAAGCGACGATGAGAGTATCAATATTTGAGAAGCTTATTAAATCGATACCTGCGTTTACAAAGTTCAATCCCAGTACCGGGTGCTACGGAGATCTGTTGCCAGCTTATATGTTTAAACATATGAGAGAGACCTTGTTTCATCTTTCTCGCAAAAGGACAATTTGGGGCAATCTTGGCTCTTTAATGGACGCTCATCGAAGATATGATTATGCATTCTTAGAGCAGTGTTGCAGTATGTATGTCCGCGCTGTTGCTCGCGGCGAGATCGATGAAGATGTCGAAATGATCAAACTTATCGACCAGATTGATGAAGCTAATACAAGAATTTATAGACAACCTCATGTCGACTGGTTTCATAGTGTTGAAAAGGCAACAAGAAGAAAAGTCCTAGAAGAAACAGAGCCGCAAGCAACTCAGATAGCACAACAACTTTTCACCAAGGAATTTGAGCACGCTACAGAAAAGTTTGCCAATTGGACAGGGGCAACTGTAGATAATCTACAAAAACACTTTTTGTATGGAAATTTAAATCTTAACGGCGCCTCAACTTCGGCCACAATAACCGATGTAGCTAAAAATCTAACTGAAAAAAGACTCACTGAATCCATTGGTCAGGACGGTGCAACCTTCACCGGCGACTTTGAATATCTACAAAATGGAGGATTTGTCGTTGAAAAATATTTAATTGTAGAAGAACATGAGACTCCAGTAGAGGAAGTGACGGAACGAGATTCCAACTTGTTTGGGATAGTAAACATGGAAGACTGGAAGGCGTGGATAGAAGAGAACGATAACTTTAGTTTTGTGGGCTCTCAGACAGACGAAGAAACTGGCGAAGAAAGTGATATTGAAACCAGCAGAGAAATCGGAGAATTATTTAAATCATGGAAATACGGACTCAGACTCTGCTATGTTCCGTCTATCCATGCCGAGAAACACCTTTTAGAGAAAACACAAAATATAAGTGACGAATATGCGAAAAATAATAAGGCTTTCAAAGTAGATCTCAATGATTCGCTCACTAACGCGTTTGTACCTCTCATTCCTATAGCCAAAACAGAGATTGAAATTCCAGCTGGATTAAGAATTGGCGACTTTGATGTTGTAGATGATTATGATTTTGATTGTTTGGTTGAACAGTTTTTAGAAGATCCTGAGTTTAAAGCACTTTTTGAGTATACTTTTTCTCTAGAAAGATTCTTGTCTGTTCCGACCATTTATATGGCTCACTGTTTTCTGCACTCTATTGGCCTAGATGATGATTGGTATACTGCGAACCGTCCCGGAGATGTTTCCGGCCTTGCTGGAGATCCTGTCGACGGCTGGTTCGATTATTTTATGAGGGGCTGGCAACATCGCAATGGCCCCGGCAGAAAAACCGGAGACTTCTTCTTGTTTACAGAAGGTTTAGAAAGAAAGTATGTTAGCTACAGAAACTGGAAAAAGATTCCTACCGATGCAAACCCTTCGCCATGTTTCAATGAAACTAGGGAGCTTTTAAGAGATATGTTTATGGGCGAATATGAGTTTTCTAATCGTGTCAAAGGTAGATTTAGGCTTCCAAAATTCAAAATAAACTTTAGCTTCCAATTTGGAATTGAAATGGGCTCGTGGTTCAAGAATCGCATGCTTCCCGGCCCAGACTGCGAAGAAGAGCTTGGCGCTAAAGCAGCTGCAGCTGCATATAATAGGCTATAAAACTATTTTGAGGCCTAATTAATTTGTAGCAACGGAGGTTCATCATGCCGGCATACGGATACTCACCTAGAATTTTGCCCTTTGCGCCAGATAAAACGACTGGATTTACGCAAAATATGAGCCTTCAGCAGGTCGCTAGTCAAAATTTAATAAACCTTATTTTGTGCGTCCCTGGAGAACGGATTATGCATGCAGGCTTTGGAGTTGGTTTAAGAAATTATTTGTTTCGGATGAATAATAGTAGAACCAGAACTCATCTAAAGACGAGAATAAAAGCACAAGTTGCAGATTATCTTCCTTATATCGAAATTGTGAATATTTCGTTTGACGGATCGGATATAGATTCGTATTTGTTAAAAATAGATTTATCTTATGCAATAAGAGGATTAAAATGTGCCCCCGGCTCATCGAGAACTATCTTTGGTATGTCGTTTCTTTTTTCACAAAATGGCGCCCTCGGCAAGATCGTCGAATACGGAGAAGATTTTGAAGGCTGGGCCGGATCAGCAGACACCATTGGTGGCGTTCACGAACCCGGAGGAGGATCCACTCCCTTATCCCCAGAAGCCGCCGCAGAAGCTAGCGGTGTAGGCATACCAGAAGAGGCTTGTTATAATCCCACAACAGGCTATTGGTCACACCCCGACACTCATGAGGAGACAGCGTTTGATGAAGATGCTTGGGAAGGGTGCTGGGATGAGACTCTCGGGGAACCCTGCTAGCAAATACACACATTAGGAAACATTCAGAATGTCAAGAAAAATAGTGCCAATTAAATACACAAGTAGAGAATTTAATTCTATCAAGAGAGATTTGACGGAATATGCCAAGAGGTACTATCCAGACAGCTTTCAAGACTTTAGTGAAGCCTCATTTGGCTCGCTAATGATGGACACTGTCGCTTATGTCGGCGATGTGCTGTCTTTCTACTTAGACTATCAAGCAAATGAATCTTTTCTCGATACGGCAGTAGAGTATAACAACATAATTAGACATGGCCGTCAGCTGGGATACAAACCGCCCGGAGTCCCGAGTAGTTTCGGAGAAGTATCTCTATATTTAATGATTCCGGCCAACGCCACAGGCCTAGGCCCGGATTTAAGCTACTTGCCAATAATGAAAGCCGCCTCCAGTTTTCGCTCGCCAAGCGGAACCTTTACTCTTATAAACGATGTGAGTTTTTTAGACACCAATGTAGAATTTGTAGCTGGAAAAATAGACGCGTCTACGGGAGTGCCAACTCATTATGCAGCCAAAACTACAGGAAATGTCATTTCCGGAGAAACAGTTTCGAAAACAGTTTCTGTGGGAGACTTTACAAAATTTAAGAGAGTTCGAGTCGGGACAAGAAATATCGCCGAAGTGATCTCCGTGGTCGATTCCGATGGCAACGAATATTACGAAGTTGAACATCTTTCACAAAATGTTATTTACAAGCCAGTGTTAAATACAAACTCTGACAATGATATAGTAACGAATATTTTAAAACCAGTGCTCGCGCCAAGGCGGTTCACTGTTGAAAGAAATGGAAATTCGATGTTTTTACAATTTGGACATGGTTCCAGCGAAGAACTAGTTCAGAAAAGCGTAAAAGATCCTAAAAATATTATTTTGAACCTACATGCAAAAGATTATTATACAGACAGAGAATTCGATCCCTCAAAGTTATTATTAACCGACAAATTTGGCATCGCGCCCTCAAATACGACTTTAACTGTGACCTACAGGGTTAATTCCGTTAACGGTACTGCAGCAGCAGCAGGCGCAATTAATGCGATTCGCAACATAAATCTAGAATTCGCCAATGTGGATGTCTTGTCTGCAAATAAAATAAACCGGTTAAAAGGAAGCGCAGAAGTGATAAACGACAAAGCAATAACAGGAGTGTTAACGGAAACATCATCTTCAGATTTGAAAAGAAGAATTATGGGCCACTTCGCCGCTCAAAATCGAGCAGTAACTAGACAAGATTATTTGGCATTGTTGTATACCATGCCCGCAGAATTTGGTTCTGTAGCTAGAGCTAATATCTTGAGAGATCCGGACTCCTTAAAGAGGAATTTAAACCTTTATGTAATTGGCCACTCTTCTCGTGGATTCCTACAGACGCTGACTATCACAGCAAAAGAGAATATAAAAACTTGGCTCAACGAAAATAAAATGATCAATGATACAATTGACATTATGGACGCAAAAGTTGTCAATTATGGTATAAGGTTTGTCGTAAAAGCACACCCCCAATCAGATAAAAATGCAGTATACAATCGTTGTCGAACCCTGTTGGCTAAAAAGTTCGCTGGCACCAACAATGTACTAGACATTGGAGAGCCGCTGTATATATCAAGCATGTATACTATGCTGAATAGAGTCCGTGGAGTTTTGGATGTTAAAAGCATAAAAATCGTTCCCCGCTGGGGAGCAGGATATTCAGATAAGCATTTTGATTTTGATGGGCGGAAATCAGCCGACGGAACATATGTTTCGACACCCGATAATGTAGTTCTAGAGCTAAGATTTCCAAAAGCAGACATTCGAGGAACAGTTAAATAATGGCAATAAAAAGATATGTCGCAATTGCAGACACCACAATAACAAACGCCTTCAAGTCAGATCTCACAACTAGAGGAACCGGCTCGAACATGGGCGCGTCTGATATATTAGAATGTTTTGCCATATACGCACAAGCGTCTTCTTCATCGGGATTATCATCCGAAGTCGCCCGGGCACTAATAAAGTTCGATACAGCTCAGGTAGCATCCGATCGGACAGCTGGTGTAATCCCAGCCAGCGGATCGGTTAGCTGGTATTTAAAGCTTTATAATGCTCCACACTCGCAAGGCACGCCTCACCACATGTTTGTGGAAACACATGCCCTCGCCACTGCGTGGGACGAAGGCCGCGGCCTTGACATGGAAGACTATGGTTATGATGGATATGCAAACTGGGTGGTTGCGAAGTCGGGCTCTTCAGGAATTGGAACGGTGGCTACGGCAACCATTACAGCCGTGGCCGAAGCGTCGATTGTCGATACTAAAGATTTCACACTAACTGACACCGCTGGTACTACAACAACATATAATCTTTCTACAGGAACAGCCACCGGCGGAAACACGGCCGCCTATACTCCCGGAACCACTGTTACAGTTGGTCTTGTTGGAACTACTTCGGCAGCAGATGTTGCCGCTCAAATCATTGCAAGAATTAACGCCGGCACCTCCATAGGGTTTTCGGCTTCCGCAGACGCCGGCGACATAACTGTAACGCAAAACACACCAGGGGTTTCCGGAAACAGAACAAATACAGATGAGGGCACTGGCCTGACTGTCGGTAATTTCACTGGCGGCGACGGAACAGCAGAATGGACTGCGCAGGGCGGTGACTGGGTCGCCGCTAATGATAATGGAAAGTACGGACAATTGACAGCCTCGTTTGACTCTGGGATAGAAGATATAGAGATAGATATATCTGATCTTGTAGAAGTGGGCTGGCTAGCCGGAGGAATAACAAACAACGGCATAATGGTGAAAATGCCAGCACACACGGAAACTGCGAAATCTTCTTCTTATACCAAAAGATTTTTCGGTAGAGAATCTCACTTTTTTTATCGCCGACCACAGATTGAAGCAAGATGGGATAGTTCGGTAAAAGATGATAGAAGCAATTTTTATTTAAGCAGTTCGCTAGCCAGTTCTGAGAACATTAATAATCTCTACTTATACAATTATATTAGAGGTCAGATGAAGTCGATCGACATTCCGGCTGGAAAATCTTTAATTGTTAAAATATATTCTGGCTCTTCGGGCCCATCCGGCGACGCACTCAAAATTAAAAATATTAATAATTCCTCTCAATATTCGGTTTCTGCAAACGAATCCACTACTGGCGTTTATAAAGTTCAGCTTCAGTGTACAAGTTCGATCAAAACAACAGAATCATTATATGATGTGTGGCTTTTTGGCTCAGATGGAGCATGGGAAGAAGTGCACACAGGTTCAGCGATTAGTCCAAAGAAATTTGATTCTGGATGGGCATACACGGCAGATCCGACCATCGACTATGTGATTAATTGTGTTAATCTTAAAAGCGAATATTCTAGAAATGAAAAATCACGATTTAGGTTTTTTGCAAGGAAGAAAAATTGGCAGCCGACAGTTTACACAAAAGCAACATCTACTCTACCCAGCGAAGTAATGGAGTCTGGCTCTTATAATATTAAGAGAGTTGTCGATGATCTAGATGTGATTCCCTACGGAACGGGCTCTTTGGCCCATACACTTATGTCCTACGATTCGTCGGGCAGCTTTTTCGACTTAGACATGTCTTTGTTTGAACCGGGCTATTCATATTATATTCGGTTAGCATACTATAATGGCTCAATCGGAGATTGGATCGAGCTTAATAACAAGTTTAAATTTAGAGTTGAAGAGTAATTATAAAATATGAGTGATATCAAAAAACTATTCAATAAAGAAAGCAACAAGAAAATTCTTTCCAACCAGACTGGCGAAACTTTAAGTCAAGAAGTTGAGTCTGAGCGCCTTGTCGATACTGCGATAAAGAGGCGGGAAAGGTTCTTAACACATGTTCGATATCATCCGGCCTCTGCGTCGAATTTCGCTATATACGGCTCAGCAAAAAAATATTATGAAGATGCCATTTCGTATATAGCTCAAGAATATCCTTATGATGGTTCTGCGGCTGAAAAAAATGAGTGGCACCTATCTGCTTCGCAATTGGACCTTTATATTTTTAACGAGATGTATCCAAAAACAACTGGATATGTAACTCTTTCTTCCGATGGTTGGGGAACTCGTTCAGGCGCAATAACCTCGGACTACGGTACTCCGTCGACGACTGAGTATATACAAATAAAAGGTTCTCTTAACACAGGTTCGGCCGATACTATGGTTGAGCATTTCCACACGCATAAGCCCGGCGTTGGTTCGAATATTTACGAAACTGCGGCGGAGCTTAGCGCCTCGCACGGTACCGGTCTGTATGGGTCTAGAGAAGCAAATTTAAAAACAGATTTGGATGAAGGTGTGACGATCGAGTTTTGGCTTAAAAAGTCGGCATTCGATGTATCTAAAACTACAAAAGAAGTGGTTTTTGACCTGTGGAATGGCCGGAATATAGCTAATGCTGATTATGGCCGGCTAATCGTTGAGCTTAAAGGAGACGCCGGAGCTTCTCCATTTGTTATCACTTGTGCCTCTGGTTCTGACGGATTTACAAGACAGACAATCGGAATCTCTCCCACGACAACATCGGTTCAATCGTGGAACCATTATGCAATATCGGTCAAAAATCACGGAGACAATGTTCGAACCAGACTCTATATAAACGGAAGTTTAGATGATGAAAAATTACTCGGCACAGACATTTCCGAAATAACCGGCTCTTTGGTTGCTAACATCGGAGCTTTACGAACTAGTCCCGTTTCTGGAGTAAGCATATCCCAAGGATCCGGCAAGCTGATAGGCTCTATAGACGAGTTTAGGTTTTGGAAAACCGAAAGGACACATAAAGAAGTTGGTAGACACTATTGGACACAAGTTAACGGAGGAACAAACACAGATCCTTCTAATACCGACTTGGGACTATACTACAAATTTAATGAAGGAACCACAGGATATGCAGAAATAGATCAGGTTGTTTTAGATTATTCGGGACGAATTACAAATGGTTATTGGTACGGCTATCCGGGCTCTGCTGCCCGAGCCTCTGGTTCTGCAATCGTTGAATCCTCAACCGCGCCACTGGAGACGGCAGATCCGATTATACATGCAGAGCATCCGGATGTAATTACGCTTAAATCAAATTTGGCCGCCAGCGGCTCTTTGTGGGATGACAGCAACAATTCTCTTCTTTATAATTCCATGCCGGCATGGATTTTTGAATACCAGGAAGAAAAGAAGAGTAAAGATCTAGAAAATTTGGTCCAAACCATGGCTTCTTATTTTGATAAGCTTCACGGCCAGATCGCAAATGTTAACAGGCTTAAAAATGTAGTATATCCTAGCTCCAGCGTTAAGCCATTGCCATTTGCTAACAAGCTTATCGAACATATGGGACTTTCCTCGGGCGAATTATTCGAAAATGTAGAGATTATAGAAAAACTATTAGCCAGAAGTGAGACACAAAAATACGATCTAGAACTTCATGATATTAAGAACTCGATATATCAGAATGTTTACAATAACTTATCCAACATCTATAAATCAAAGGGAACAGAGAAATCATTTAGAAATTTGATTAGATGTTTTGGTGTTGATGACGAAATACTTAAGTTAAACTTATATGGCGATAACATAACATATAAGCTAAGAGACAACTATAAAACCATCAAAAAAACAAGGAAATATGCCAATTTTAATGTAAAGAACCGATTTGATGCAACAGTGTATCAATATACAGAATCTGGCAACTCGAACTCAGTCAACTACATAACGGGCTCCGATACTGACGATAGAGAGGCTTACCTTGGAATGTCTATGGAAGTAGAGGCTCTCTTTCCCAAAAAGTTTAAATTCGGAGAGCCCGGATATTTTAAGGCAGACTTCACAGATGTTTCTATCTTTGGATCCCACACAGTAGGTTCGGACGACACAAGTTATACAACGCCCACTCCTGACCCTGCGGCATTCCATGTAATGGCCGTAAAGACTGATACAGAGTCGAAAGATGTTTATTTTAAACTCACTTCTCCTGCAACCTCCCCAATTCCAGAACTTACGAGTAGTGTGTTCGGCAATGTATATGATAACGAAAAGTGGAATTTTGCACTTCGAATCAAACCGGATAGCTACCCCATAGCAGATGGCGTCCGTCGTGAATTCACGCGCGCAACTGCTACTTTTACTTTTTCTGGAGCGGCCACCGTTAACAGTACAATTGCGCTCACTTCTCACGATGGCACATTTAAGACTTATAAAGCAGCCACTAACGGCTCTACAACAAATGGAACAGTTTCTGGTTCCGACATATTATATAATGCCGGTACTTCTGCATCGACCGCGGCAACGAATTTAAAAGAAGCAATAGAGCATGGCAACGGGCATGCCGGTAAAATAGCGGTTATTGCAAACTCTTCCGCCGGCGTCATATTAGCAACGCAGAAATCCCCCGGAATCGCCGGAAACACAGCAATAACAACCGCAGCATCATTTAATTCGGCCTGCAGCGTTAACCCACCATCCTTCTTCACTGGCGCCACAGGCGATTCATATACTTTAGAATTTAGAGGTGTTGCAAACATACTCGATACAACTTATAGGCAATTTAGTTTAACTTCGTCTCTCACCGCACAAGAAGCGATCAATTTTCTATCTTCTAGCAAGAGAGTTTTTATTGGAGCACACAGGACAGATTTTACAGGCACCTTATTAACATACTCTGATGCCGAGATAGGAAATGTGAGATACTGGGGCGAATATGTTGATGACGAGACATTTATGGCCCATGTAAAGGATTTAGATAATTACGGTACCAAAAATCCTTATAAAAACATAACTCTACTCAACACAGAAAGTGAAAAATATTCAGTTCCTCAGACAAAAGCTTTGTTGTTAAATTGGGACTTCGATACTCTCAACTCCTCAGATGGCAGCGGCACATTCACTGTGCCCGATGCATCTTCTGGTTCAGCAACTTCCGTTGATTATGGGTGGTTTGGCGACAGAGCAAACAAGCAACATACGGCCCGCGGCTACGGATTCGCCAACAGTTCAGACGGGGCAATAAGAAAAAGACAGATAAGCTCTGCCAAGCAACAATTACCAGAAGTGCTTAGCAGCGCAGATATGATTGAAATAAGAAATAGCGATGATGAGGTTTTTACAAAAGACCATAGACCAATACAGCACTATTTTGCAATTGAAAAAAGCATGTATCAGACAATTTCGGAAGAGATGCTAAACATGTTCGCCACAATTGTCGATTTTAATAATCTAATTGGTCGACCAGTTAACAAATATAGACAAGAGTACAAGGAATTAGAAAAATTAAGACAAATGTTTTTCGAGCGGGTAGAGAACACTCCGGAGCTTGATAAGTATATCGATTTTTATAAATGGATTGATAGTAGTATAAATACGATTATTACAGCCCTCATTCCGGCATCTAGTGATGCCTCTTCTGGAATGAAAACCGTTATCGAAAGTCACATTTTGGAAAGAAACAAGTATTGGAACAAGTTTCCGACATTAGAGATGAAAGCCGAGCCGCCCACCGCAGGGATACACGGCATTAACGAGGCCCTGTACAGTTGGCGTCACGGCCACCGCAGTGTATCCGAACCGGACAACCAAGATGTTGGCATAGAGTGGTGGTCGGAGCGCGCAGAGCGCGCCGTAGCGGCTACTTCCGGAGATGCCGAGATTGACTCTGCTCGCGAGGAATTTAAAGATCTGATCGGACGCCATCGGAACGAAACCCGTAGAGTGTCGACGCTCGCCGGGACTTCTTATAGCGGTTCAACTTTTGCTATTAGTAGATTTAGTAAGCCCTATAGAATGGTTCTCGATGAATCAACAACTGTCCACGGCGGCGCTAATGTAGATAGAAAAAAGAATTTAGATATATTAAAAGCAGCAACAACTCCGTTAGGTCCAGAGAATAATTCGGGATTCCCCGTAAATGTTGTTATCTTTGATGACATATATGTTGATAAAACTCGTCCACATCGTGTAGACTTGGATCCTTCCCGGGCAGTCTCCGGTAAGGTCGTAACACCATCAACTGGCAGCATTTTCTCAGAATATCCACACAACAAAACAAAATACAGTTTCAAGGGGCGCCTGCTTAGAGATTATGGGTTTGGCAAATATGAATCAGGAAGTCATCCCCCGGATTACCACACAGTGATGCCCGGCGAAATGGTAGCACCGTTTAGTATATATGGCACAGATGTCACCAATACTTATCACGAATATATACAGTCGCGACTTTTTCCGAATATTACGCTGACTAATTTACACAGCGACACATATGGGATATCAAATGAGCAGCCAATCCAAGGTCCGTTTACCAACGCTCATGTCGGTGGAAGGCAAAATAGACATGTGCCGCTGAATAAGGGCGGAGACAATTTCGATAATCGACCAGAAGCTTGGAAAATATTAATTGGCCCAACATCAGCATCCGCCGCCCCAGTATCAGGCTCTCCTTGGTTTGTTGATCCGTTTATGTTAGGCGTAGTAGGTCCGGATTACCCGTGGCCGCCTATGAGCGATTCCGTCCTAGGAATCGCTCCGTATGAGCGCCCACGCGCAACTCTATTGAGAGACGAAACCGCAAAGAGACCTCTAAATCTTAGGAATATTAAGTACACAACCGGCTCTGCAGTGCTGGGTAATTATAGATTTGATCACAATATCGTACAAGTGCCCGGCCGGCACATTAACAATTCAGCTATGGTTTATGCTGGTGGGTGGAGCACGGGCTCGATACCCGCAGCACACATGACCGTGCATGAATATACAAAGCCCGAGCGCCCACGAAACGAACATGTAATAGTTTCACGCTTTTCTGCTCCCGGTGGACCTGCGCAGGCCGGAGATTCCGATGCCGGATATGGGTTAGATGTTGAATCCGCCCAGTTCTCGATCCATGATACATTAAATTATCGTAATCTACTTGTCCGCGGAGCAGGAAGGTGGCCAAACGGACAAAGAGAGTTGCTTACGAATCACACAAAACAATTCGGATTCTTTAGCGATGTTATGAATATTAAAAACGGCGCCGCACCGGAAAACATATTCTCAGGCTCCGTTTCGGCTCTAGATTATACCGGCCGACTAAATTATCACAAGACAAATAGGAATACCAGAAGAAGAGTAGATTTTGGCAATCCCATTTGCTATCAGGACGAGTGGGAATTTAACAGAAAAGCGGCAGAGTGGCCAACAGACACCGAACAGACCCAGTCCTGCGCGCAGTATGTGGGATACGCAAGCTTTTCTTTACCGGCTATGCCAGCTACAGGTCCGCGGATCGATGTCAATACCATCAACTATACGGACAAGATCGACACAGACCCGATTTCTGGCAATAAAAGGAGAAGGCACAAGGTTAGTAACAAACTTTGGGCCGGCACGGGAGTGATTAATACCGGTGATGTTCGCGGGTTCTTGGCACAGAAAGGTCCCAATCCGAACGCGCAACGAAATCTTATTGGCGGCGCCGCCCGACGGAAAACCGACAAGCAAGGGAGAGAGGTATTAGACCTACCTAATAAAAACTCGCCGAACAATTTGAAGGATAATCCCAATAGACAATTGTCTCTCAACGCCTTTATGGAACAGTTTTCGGTATCAGTGTGGACCTGGCCCTCAAATCGTCCGAACTCTCATGACACTTGCAAGAGAGCAATCTTTTCCATAGGTTCGGGGAACACTACGCAGCAGTATGCCAACGCATCAGGAGTTAACATTCCCGTTGATGCCCGCCGCGTAGCTTACTTGACAGCCGCTAATAAAGTAAGATATGAAGCCTCATATCTTGTAAAAATTCCGTTATCCGGACTTGCCGATTCAAATTTGTTTTATTGGGGTACTTCGTGTGGCATATGGGAAACTCAACAAGCCGTAACAGAAGAACAATGGTCCAACATTATAGTAACTCATAATACAACAAGAATTAGTGACGACGGAACACCGTTTGGCCCAGATATCTATATTAATGGCACAAAGCAAGTTATAGCCACAATAGCTGTACCAGCAGTAGACTCTTTCGCGGTCTCGCCAGAAAATGACAGTTATATCGGCCGTGCAACAGATTGTGAGGAAGTGACTCACCATTGGAATGGATATATGGATGAATTTTCTTTGTGGCCCATCGAATTGGATCAGGCTGCGGTTGATCAAATTTATAGTGCCCCGTACCCATCTAACTTGGCTGACCATACCGATTATAATAGTTGGTGCGCAATTTGGTATCGAATGGGAGACGGACAAGGGTTTCAAACGGGCACTATATATCCTGATGCTATCGATGGTTCTGGAGCCAGCATACCACAAAATTGCTGGTGGGACTTGTCTGTGTTGGGCGGACATACTCATGCGACTCCATCACAACAACTATCGCAAACTTTTGTTAATGTTTCCAATAGCCAATCTTCTGCGAATAAGCGTCTGCCCGGGCAGACTTACTTTAACGAGGTGTGCCAATACAGCACCGGCTCACTTTATGACAATTGGTATGTGACACATGAACTTCCTCGTTCCAGTGCACAGTATACATGGATTTCCGGTTCAGTACATCGAGATCGATACGGCTCTCCGCAAGACGGAAACGGAGAAGGAATTTTTGGACATACGCATCCATCAGGCCTCGTCCCCCAACATCCCCAATCTGCAACCGGTTCAAGCTATGTACCTGCGATCATGTTTAGTTCGGCAAGCGAGGCAGGCTCAGTCGTCGCCGGAGGACAAAGAAAGTTTGGTGTCGATGTCGAAAGTTCGACAAGCCAGCCAGTCTATACACCTTATAATAGTCTAAAAACGAATATAGCCGAGCCACTTAGTGCATCCGATAATACATTGGGCTATCCAATGTTCGACACAAGAGGGCCGGATTCTATATGGTCTATAGGTCATACAGCCGTCAATGCCACCGATATTGTAGCTTATATTAACAAGCCTTTCGTCCCCGGAGGTCCAGTCTCATATGGTGGCTCGAAAGTTTCAACGCTTCTTAATGCTATCTTGCTGAAACGACAGGGCCCATATGGATGGCCATCTTGGAAGCAAATTAGAGGAGCAGAACATCCAGCCTCCATATACCAGAGAAGAAATAACATCCTTAGTGTAGTCAATGCCGCGGCCGAACGAACGATAGTCTTTTCGGTACCCGGCGCAGAAACTTGGGTACCTGGAGCAGTGCCGGGCGTCGATGCTTCCGGAAGCGGCCAAGTTCTCTTAACAACTACGGTAAGAGGGCTTCCTCGCGGAGATACTTTTACCAATTATACAGAACCGCCGATTGTCAACAACCATCCGCTAAGGCATATCTTAAATGATAGCACGGTTACAAGCTATACTTATAGAAACAATACTTGCAAATATTCCAACGAAGCGATCAATAATAAACTAGGCATCTCTGATAGCGAGCCAACGATGTATGACAGCTTGGTAAGCGAATATACAAAAGCAACTAAAACAGCCAAGCTGGTATTTAATTACTTGGCTTATAAAGAAGACATATACCCTCAAGAAATTAACAAATATAACAACATTGTCAGATCTCGACAAAATTTTCAGTTTGATTGGAGTCGCGACAGAAAAGAGAGAAGCCCATTCGTGAGAGAAGGATCTGGGTTTTATCATCCAAAATCGAACACCCCTGTTAAAAATTCGCAGGGCTGGCCTTACAGACACACTGCAGACCAGACACCGCTTGTGCAGATTGGAAACTCTGAAAAGCACTCCTATAGTATTTGGCCACTAGACTCTACGCTAGACAAGGGCCCCTTTGGCCAAAGTGCCACATGGAACTCTAGGTGGCCAATTGACGAAGATGCCGACGATAATAACATATTGAACGATATACCGTTTCAAACTTCTGTGGGAAGGCTGCATGGCAACGGAGAGCTACAGAACTATACGGTGCAATTAAGAGGAGGATTTAAATTTTCAGGCTCTGCACAGACCGATAGTTTAGTCCCGGCCGCCCAGTATGCCCGTAGACACACTATTCCAATGACCGGCTCTGGGTGTCAATGGAGATACGGTACTCGGGGAATGAACTCTATACTGAAAAACCTCTATGTAAGAAACGATGCCGGCAGCCGATACGGTCGTAAGTTTGCGATAAGTGGTTCTTCTTTAGACTGGTATACTTCTGTTGGAAAGTCGGTTGGCCAACACATGTATGTAGGCGCCGGAGTAGCTACGATCGCAGGCGACGCCGCACTCTTTGGCGGCGAAACTCCGTGGGAAATTCCTGCGGTTGAAGGAAAGTATCCCTTTTACAACAACTACGAAGACTATGCATATGAAGATATAAGACTCAAAGCAAAAGATCACAGTATCGTCCCAGAATTCAGAATAAGTGAACATATTGATTATTATATTAGTCGCAAGGGAGGGGACTTCTTATCTTCGAACACGGGCTCTCTATCTCTAACTGGTTCAAGTTATGCTAATTCTGGAGAAGAAGATTTCTTCACAATTTACAGCAATTCGGATTTTATGAAAAAGTTTGGAGTTATCGATAAGGATCATGAAGCGTTCGGTGGCGCCCAAAGGATAGAGCTTAATTGTTCTGCGTATTTAAAGCTATTGCCATATAATGGCTTCTACCCAGCCCAGAGAACTGTACAGCTTGCCAACTTGTTCTCTCAATCATACGGGCCCTCGATGTATCGCGTAACACCAACGGCGTTAGCTACAACAACACCGACTGATTTTGGAGGCGCCAACTCCACAGCCGGCACCGGCGCCGGCCATCGTCTGGATGCTAATCTGTGGTCTATTTACATGCGCCCATATTTTGCACCTGGAATCATGTTTAATTCAATTAAATCCGGTATAGCTGTCGATTATCCGATTATGACCGGCTCATTCGGAGTAACAAAAGATCCAAACTTTGCGACGATACCAAGCAACAATCCACACGGCTTCAAAACCGTTCTCAATAGCGGCATGGTAGATGCAAACGACATAGCCACGACTCTGACTGCTAGCGGCTACTATCTTACTGAACCCCGCTTCCACCACAGAATTCCTTTTGAGGCGATCGTCAATCCGGATAAATATATTACAGACTTGAGTATTTGTAATATGGAACCACACCCCTCCGGCGCGTTCGGCTTACACTTGACAGCTTCTGTTGGCTCCGCAGCGTCTCCGCTATATAGAATGGCGGCAAACAACTTCTTTGCAGAGGTGCCTGAGTTTTTCTTGGAAAAAGGAAATCTTTCTTCAATAGCTTCTCTTCCAGAATCTGATTCAAATTTTGGAACGGTTGGGCGCACTGACATTTTGATTGGTAGAAAGTTTTGCGCGCTTGTTAAGTTGCGCAAGAGTACAATTCGACATGACAATTTTAACCCTCTGAGCGCCAGTTGGAAACCCAGCAACGCACAACACGGCACCTTTAATGTTAACAGATTGCGTACAGACGATCCGGTACCCCACCCGTGGCGCCTCGATGTGCCGACTATCAATATGTATAGCCGACCATCCGCGTTCGGTCCTCCGTCTGCTGGCTTGTGGGGTTCTAATGCTGGATTTAATATGCCGTTTACTCCGCCGTACTACGATGGCGCTGCATGGGCATATCTTGAGTTTGACCCAGTAAGCGGTTCTAAAAAGTATGATTTAGATGAAATCCTCGCAAACACAAAAGTGATTTACACAAGAGCCGGCAAACAAGCAGTGTGGCAAGGAGAGTTTGGCCTCAATGCCGATGACGAGGCTGATGAACAATCTTTGACCACCACTCAAAACTGGCCATGGTCACGCCCAGCGAAGGCCGATGCAACCTCTCTTACAGACGGAGTCCAACTCGGATCCGACCGTGTAGCAGTATTTGCGGATCCGTATCCCCAAGGAAGAACCTTCATCGATGATAACGCAATGCAAATTACGGCATCTGTTAACTTGTTCCAAAAGTCTCAATTAAGAGCCGCAGAATATAATGCGATATCCGGCAAGGTAGAAAAGTATGTAGATAAGCCTGAATCGAAACTGAAATCTTGGGTTATTCAGACTAAATTCGAAACTCCTATTTTAAACTTTTTAACTTCCGGAAGTACCGGCGCCGGTTACGCGCCTGAAGCTACAGCGTATGGTATGTGGCACCAGTACGGAAATTATCCAGAAGATGACAATACTGGCGTTTTTCTTGAAATTACCGATGTTTCCCCCGATTTTCTAACAAAAGCTTTGGGTAAATCGTCACAGGAAGCAACTGTTTATGGCTCTTTGGCAGATCTAGTGGGCTTCAACACAGAGCCTAAAAAGCTTGGAGTACCGGCGACAGAAAAGAAAATATCTGAAGCAATTATTGCTGCGCCATTTATAGAAAAAGACGGAGAGAGGCACTTTTTTGAAATCCCTAGAGAAAAAATTAACAGCGCGAAGCTTCACTTGGCAGCAGAAGAAGCGGGTTCAACATTCCAGTCATCCAGTAAAGCAGAGGCTGGCGACAGTATAATTGATATGGTCGAAAAAATGCAAAGATTCGTGTTTCCGCCAAAGATGAGTTTTCTCGAAAACGACGAAATTCAACCGTTTGCTATGTATGTTTTCGAATTTTCAACAACACTTGATCGCGAAGATTTAACCGATATTTGGCAAAATGTACAGCCAAAAATTGCTAGGAACTTTGAACACCAAACGGCTACAGTGGCTCATGAACTCACGCCAAACGAGTTGATGGGTTGCGACTCAACTGTAACTGGCAAAAAACTTCAAGACAAACTACAATGGATGGTTTTTAAGGTTAAGCAAAAGGCCCAAAAGAATTATCTAAACAAGGTTGTAGGTTCAAGTCAGGCGGCTTATAAAAATTTACTAAGCGATTTTATCAAATTAGAGGGTGATAGCGGATCAAAATTAATTCCACTTGATTATACTTATAACTGGCCATATGACTTCTTTTCTCTAGTCGAGTTGGCTAAAATTGATAGCACGGTCGAATATGGGGATGATCCGGCGGAATTGGTAGAACTTTCTGTCCAAAAAAGATTTAAGACAGCTACAGATAAACTTGTTAAACCCGGAGGCCCAGCCTTGATTGATGAAGATTAATAAGAGCGCAATATAATATGTCATATTTTAATAAAAAAGAAGAAGTACTTCAAATAAAGCTAACTCAATACGGAAAACATCTGCTTTCCAAGGGCAAGTTTAAACCAGCATATTATGCTTTTTTTGATGATGATATTATATACGACAGCAGTTGGGCAGGTTTCGAAGAGAGACAAAACGAAATCGAGCCACGGATACAAGAAGAAACACCATCTTTAAAAGTGCAGCACATCTTCGCCGGCGCAGAAACAAATATAAAAAAAATGACAACCAGTGCGAATCCGCTCGACTATTGGGAGAAGGACTTACCATACCCCCAGCACACGGAAGACCACCACTATTCTTTTGGAGCCAGCCCGTTAGGAACTTCGACACACGGTATACAAAAAGCGCCCTCATACTCAGTCAACTTTTTAATAGGAGAAATGACTGGTTCATCTTACTATCAGACAGGTTCGCACCAAACTCTAAAAATACCTCAGTTAGATATAGATCTGTTCTATGAAACCTCTTTTTCGTTTGACGGAGGGGAGGAAACTACAGTATCGCTCCGCGGCCCGGGCGGCCTAGAATTAGGAGGTACTTTTCCTGACGGTAGCAAAATAAATGTCAAAGAGAATCATATCTTAATTGAAGTTGTTGAAAACAATACGGAGTTTTCTAATAAAAACTTTGATATAGAGGTGTTTCTTATGGAGGACGCTGATGCGCTTAATTTTAAAACTCCGGGCATCGATACAAATAGTGTAAATAAAAAAATTGATTTAAAGCCTTTATATTTCGTAAAGACAGTTGAAAACATTGTAGACAATATTCTCCGCGACCCGGACCCCGCAACACGGGAAACAAATTTAGATTTAGATTCTAATTATGTACAGCATTATTTTGATTTATATGCCGATGCGGAAATAGATCCAAATGTTATATGTAAGGCGATTACTGCAGACAAGGTTGAAGACATGTATGACGAAATGGGCTTCGAATGCCCTGATAAGGACAGCAACCTCGTTAATGAGGAAGAAATGTCGACATATGTCGCGGAAGAACAGGAGTGTTGATAGATGGCTCTTAAGAACAACATAAACAGCGAAGGTCTTGCGGTGAGTAATGCCAAAAAGCAAGAGCTTCTGACGCGAAAAAGTAACAGCGCGCGCCAATTAGAAAACAATAATGTCCGCGACGAGCACGATTCTCAAGAAGAAATAGCTACAGACAGTTTTATTCCGAACTTTACTTCATTGGGAGTTTCTTTGCCCTCAATAATGGTTAGTAAGATTGTGCTTGAGCCCACCGGTGGCGATATAATACCCGAGAACAATCCACATGTTGACGATGTTCAGGGCGCAAACATACAGTATGACAAATATGGAAATGTACAGTTTGTATCCAAGACGCTTGATTACTTGACCAAAACTACAACCCCAGCAGGCCTGTTAGTAAAGCTATCTCTTTCAATAAAAGAGGTACTGAAATCGACTTCGGAACAGTCGCTTTATACGACGGTCAACGATTATGGCACTTGGTTTGATAATGACGACTTTTTAAAATATTTAAACATAAGGGTGGTACAATCTACAAGCTCAAAACTTACAAATTTATTTAAAGAGGGTGAATCCGGAATCGATACCGCAACTTTTGAAGATCAAAGTCTTCACAAGCACTATAAAGAAAACTTAATTTCTGTAAAAAATGCAATCACAAAAGAAATTAAAGATTATAATTCATACACCGATTCAGATGGAAATACAATTTATGATATAGTGTTCGAAACTTCGTTTTTTCACAACACAACAACTCCTACTCATCTTTCTTACTTTGTGCAAACTTTTTTAGATGTTGAGCAGATATCAGCAGACAACGGCTGTGGCGCCGCAAATCTTTCAGCAGCAGAACTTGGCAAAGTTCAAGGATACACATCTGCCGAACTGGTTGTCGATAAATCAAGAATATCCGAAAATGGATTTGCGTATAGGACATCAGAGAATAAGTTGTGGCTTGGCCCGGTGTATTATCGAAAAGGAGCTGGTTTTAGCAATGTCAGTGATCCCTCAGCTCTTAATTTCATTTCTCTTAAAAGGTTGGTCGTGCCAAATACAAAGATCGAAGACCAAAGAGACTCGTTAAATTTTGAAAAAGCCGAAATTGAATTTTCTTTGATGGAATCAGAATTACAAAATTTAAATTTATCATTTTTAGAAAAATCAGTTGTCGATGTTAAAAAAGTTACTGAATATTTTTCAGAACTTTACGGAACAAGAAGTTCGGATGGAACTTTTCGAGGAATGATTGGGTTTAATTTTCAAAAATTCCTCAGAGACAATAGTGAGTTTGGAAAATTATTCACCAATCCAAACTTAAGCGTTGTTGACGACATAGCCGATACATGTAGAATATCGATGGTTAAAATTATCAGAGAGAGAGTTGAAAACATTGACTCTTATAACGCCGTCAATTCGATCGTAGAAGGAAGGGTGCCGTTTGGAACCCATCTTCCCGGTATCGTAACAAACTCAGAGCCGGTACATACAGTGGTGTATTCTTCCGCCAAAGCCGGCGAAATATTGAAGCCATATGCTAGGAATGTCACCATTTCTGGCGAAACGGTAGAACCCACAGAAAAGAACAAAGCACTGAAGTCTTCCTTAATAAGACGGGGCTATATAGCCGAGATAAGTGTGCATCCAACAACTGATAAAAGCGTAAGGCACTTTTCATTTTCAGACGATCAGATAAAAACAGCAACAGACGGCCTATATCGGTATGGTATTGAAATAACAGTTGAAGACGGTGCACAGAAATACCTACAATCTGTTGCTGCCAAGTTGTTACAAGCAAAAGATAAGTTGGAAAAGTATTATAATCATTGCACATTAAGAACAAATGGAAAATTAAACTATAACGCAAAAATAGAAAAATACACACAATCGTTCATTAATTTAAAAAAGTCGCAATACCCCACTCCGGTTTCTGGTCGACTCCGCGGCAAAACCCAGGCAACCTATTATTCCTCGACAAGAGAAATTAATCCGCCCACTCAGAGAAAACACCATCATCAGTTCTTGATTGATAAGAACGGGAATGGAAGAACCTCGACAACTAACGGCCACTACCACAGGGTGAAAAATTTTAAAATTGGCAAAGCCATTAAAGAAGGAAAACGAAAAGTAATTAAAGACTCGCACAGTCATGCGACAATAGTACAAGGTTCTTCATCTGGCGCCCCGTGGATCGAGCCAGTCGGCACCTATATAGAGGTATTAGATTTTTTCTCCGCCGGTCAACATGGCATGGACACTCTCAAGCTAGCTTTCATGTTATACAAGATGTTAAATCCTGAATCGGGAAAGCCGGAAAATATTTTAAGACTTGTAAAACTTATAGACAATCTATATCACAAGATACAAGCCGTATTCGGCGCACCAATCCAAATATCTAATCCCACGGCGACCCGATCGGGACAACGGGGCACGAAAGTTGTAAAATTTGTAAAAATGTTTGACGAAATTTATGATTCAAATGTTCAAAAGGAAGTGGGATATGATTATTTGGATATTGGAGATGGCAAAATGTTCAAAAAGGACAAAGGATTATATGTGATCGACGGTACAAATTATGTCCAGCGTGCAAAACAAGAGACAAGCAGATTCTTTTGCCCAGAGCACGCCGGCCAGATTTCAATTTCAGCAGGATCTCAAAGATATGTTTCCGGAGACTTAGTCGCTAACAATGAATTGTCGTTTCTTTCACCAGCAAGGGCCAGCCTGGGTCCCGGAAAGAGCTATGACTTTCTCACCAGCTGCAACTTTAATGAAAACATATGGACAATCTATGAGTTAGATTCAATTATAACAGGATACAATCTTAGTACGGTTATTTACAAAAACTTGAGGCCTTCAACATTAATGACGGCGGTATCCAGCACAAAAGAGAATTCAATGCTTAAAGTTCAGAACAACGCAGCTTTATTATTAGGTGGATTTAGTGCTGTAGCTAGCGATATTTCGGAAACAAGTTTAAGCGGCATGTTAAAAATATATCCGATAACAATACAGCGCTGCCTAGAGAAAGTTGAGAATTATTTTGAGACAGAGTCGCCTTTTGTTCAGCAATTAGCGGCAAGAAGCACTGAATCATCGCCGCTCCTCCCGGAGAGCTTTATGATTCAAATCGCAGAAGAAACAAACGGAACTCTTGACTTTCTGGCCAGCCCAGTTAAAAGTAGCAGTCTGTTGTCTTCCAAAACTCTTGATAGTCCGTTCGGATCCGCGTCACGATCTACAATGTCGACCACGGCTCTTGACATCTCACAGCCATACAATATTTTATCGACAGTGCCGTCGACTGAGTTCGAACAGTACCCCAATCAAATTAAGTCACTATTTATAGGAAATAGTCCTTTGAGAAAAATAATAGATCTATCAGAATCGGAAGAAGTAGATAGTACGACGAAAGCCGCGGCCGAATCGGTTGTCAAATTTAATACCCAACTGCTTAGGAAAATTGAAGTTCTGGCCGGCTACAACATTAAAGAAACCGGAGAGGTGCTCATAAAAGATCCACAATGGACCGAGCTAACCTATGATTTATACAACAGCAATACTGGAAAAGTCTTGTTGTGCCGGCTTAAACAGTATAACAATGTTAATACAGGCACCAGCACTCAAGCCTTGTCAGAGTTGCCAGTTTATAATGAATATTTTATGCTAGAGCCAAAAAAGCAAGAAGCAACTAAAACTACAAGAACTACAACGCGGAACCCAAACAATTATCGTTCTCGCATGCAAAAAAGAAGAACAAAAATAACGAATCGAATTAACACCAACATAAGCACCCAAGTGCTATCAGGAGATAAACTTGGTTCAAATATGTTGGTCTTAGATCCAGACTCAGCAACTGAACCTGCAGTTACACAACCAGTCGAGGCTCGGGATTCCAGTTCTTCATACAATACAGGAGGGAGAAAATAATGGCAGTTGGCAAAAAGAAAATATTCACTGACCGCGAACATTATAACAGCTCAGCCGATCCGTTTCGCGACATAGTGAAAAAATATTGGGACAAGCAAAATTCCTTTAATATTAGTAAACAAGACAACGATTCAGAATACGGAGAATCATTCTCTGATCCCGGCGCCCCATTTGAAATAATTTTTGTTGGAGACACCAACAGAATAGAGCATGAAAAGTTCTACGAATTCGAGCAAAAGATTATTTTTAAAGGGAATCAAGCGCGCTCTGATAATGAATCTCAACCCGCTGCGGCATGGTCAGAGCTAATAAATGGATTGTATGAAAAAGCGCAAGAGCAAAAATATTATGATCATTCATTTACTATGGATCTTCCATATAGTGAAAAAGAGCTTAAAATCTTAAATTTGAGCCAAAAAGTAAACACCGCTAATATAATACCAAATTATAATTTTTATATTGAAGGTTATGAAGAACAAATTCAAAAACAAGCAATTTCTGAAAATTTATTACCAAACTTGTATGTTTTCGCATTGGCGGAGCTTGAAGGCGAAGAAGGGTACAATATTAAGGATGATGATTTGGACGGACTTATTTCCTTAGGCGGAAGAGTTGATAAGAATATGTTAAAAAGTAGAAATCGTCCCTTAAAAGAAGAAACAAGAGTAGAAGACTCGGATAAGAAATATTTTTCAAATTTTGGCAAACACTATAAAGCATACTCGAAAAATAGGAAAAGAAAGCTTAAACGGATGGCAGACAGGTTTTCGGAAATGTCTATAGACAATAGCGTTATAGATAACATCGGCAGCTACAACGAAAAGACTTATATATTTCCAATGTACACTGATATAGAATTTGTGACAGATCGCTCAACTTATGTAGCGGAAATCTTAAAGGCTGCAAATCTCAGCAGCAAACTTATGAGCTATGTGATTGATAATAAAGGTTCGTTTAATAAGATTCCGCTAGCTGAAGCACATAGCAAAATAGTTCAGCCTCCGTCAAAAGAATTAGAAAAGGTTGCAAAATTTGAATCTAAAGTGCGAACAAAGGAATATCAGACCTTTGATTTGTTGGGTTGGTGGGAAAAGAATTCAGATAACATGTATTCCGATAATCCGCTCAACGCACTCAATCGAATTATGATATCTCAAAATGTGGAGCCTGAAGACGAACATAGTAAAATTCGTCAAGGATATTTACAACACATCAATAAAACCATATTTGTTAGCAAATTTAGAAAGTTTATTAAAAACTATACTCGGTCATATAAATCAATAATTAACGGAGATCATTCATATTCAGAAACATTGATGTATAGAATTGATAAATACCTTGGCCCGCCAACTGGTCGACCAATACAGTCTTTCTATCTTTGCAATTCAAACGAGGTCGAAACACTTAATGTGATAGATACCCAAGTTAAGTACGACACTGAATATACATATGTTATTGTTGCATATGAACTAGTACTGGGCACAGAATATTATTACAAAGATCTTCTGGCAAACACTAGAGAGGCAGCCGACGGAAAAACAGAGTGTTTAGCTGAAGCCACAGTAGTGTCTAGGCCCTCGCTTAAGGTTATACAAGTGCCGATATTTGCAGAGAAAGAGAGAATAATTGATGATCCTCCTGTTTCGCCTGATATTGATATTGTTCCATATAGAGGAGTGAACAATAGATTGTTGTTTAACTTTATGGGGAATGTTGGCGAGTATTATTTAGATCCTATATTCTTCAACAAGGAAGAAGAGAGAAATTATGAAGAGATTCGAATGGCACAAAAGCTTTTTCCAGATGAGCCGATCAGATTTAGCAGTGACGACCCGGCTGCAGTATTCGAGGTGTTTAGAACAACTATAAAGCCAAAATCATACCAAGATTTCAAGAACGCAAAAAGAGTGACAGTCAAAACTGATGTGTCGGAGGAGACAATACAGAAAGCTGCTACAGCTTCGTATATTGAGTTTTTGTCCCCAAACACGAAATATTATTATATATTTCGTTCTATTGACATACATGGACACATTTCATATCCTTCGCATGTTTATGAAATAGAATTGGTAGATGACGCCGGCGCAACATATTTACTTATAAAGACAGTTGATTTCGAACCAGAAACAAAGAAACGACCAAACCGAAACATGAAGAAATATCTTCATATTATTCCGTCGCTAGCGCAAGCTTTAGTAAATCCAGAAAAATCTGGTCTTGTTAACGAGGACGGCATGCCAATCGACAGCGCACTACTGTCAGATGGAAATATCCAATTAGGGTTTCAAGAGTCGCCAATTTGGGGCAAAAGATTCAAAGTACGACTGACATCAAAACAAACCGGTAGAAAGCTTGATTTAAATATAAAATTTGATCAGAAGCACATTACTACTGAAAGCGATTATACAACCGGAGAAATAATCGAAAGAGGACAGTCAACAGATAGAAAAATCAGAGCAAGATCTTATTATAAAAGAAAAGATAAAAACCTAATCGAAGAAGAAGACTTACAAGATCTATTGTCTTAAACCGATTGGTATAAAAAAAATCGACATTTATAAACTAAATCACTAATTATTTAACAGGAGAACATACAAAATGGCATTTTTAGATAACTCGGGCGATATTATATTGGACGCCGTGTTAACCGATACTGGAAGAATGAGACTAGCCCGGGCAGATGGCTCGTTTAAAATTGTAAAATTTGCTCTCGGAGATGATGAAATAGACTATTCAAGCTATAATTTATCGCACGCTAGCGGGTCGGCATATTATGATTTGGAAGTATTACAGACTCCTGTATTGGAAGCATTTACAAACAACGCCTCTTCTATGAAGTCAAATTTAATTTCAATTGCGCGCAACGACTTGTTGTATATGCCAATTATTAAACTTAATACTCTTTTTTCTAGTACAAAACAAAACTTATCCGGAACCTTTCTGGTAGCAGTCGATACGGATACTGAAAAATCTTTTTCCGGTGGTACCAGTCCGCCCGACGGCCTGATTAAAGGCGCTTCTAGAGATAGCGTCTTCCATGTCCGTTGTGATCAAGGCATTGATGCGAAAGATGGCACAGGTTCGCCAATCATTTCTCCCGTACAAGCTTTAGATGCAGATTTGGTAGAAACGCAATACATGATTCAAATTGATAATCGATTTGGAACTATTCGTTCGATTAACGATAATACTGCAACAGTTTCGTATGTCGACGATGATAATGTGGCAAGCTATTACTTATCGCTTGGCACAGACATGGAGTATGTAAGAGAGAACACTGAAAGATCTCAAGACGCTCCAAACGAAACTATTGTTGGTCCACGAGGAACGATATTAGAATTTAGAATCCAATCTTCGCTGGAACTCAATACAAGCAACTACTTATTTTCACGACTGGGCAGCACAATTAACATGTATGACAAAGAGAGTGTCGTTCAATCTGTTTATTATATAGATTCTACAGTCAGAGTTCAGGGAGCCACGACAGGGTATTCGGTTGACATACCCGTTAGGTTTATTAAATTAGTTAACTAACAGGAACATATAAATGGCAACAACATATAAAACTTTAACAAACAACGACATTGTCTCGACAAGAACCTTGCTTCACGAAGCTGTGCCCGTTACTGGTGCAATCTCATCGGGTTCTTACGAAGAAAACAATATTAAGAACTACGCACATGGGATGTTTCAAAGCGTTTATGACTATCCGTTTCTAAGCTCTTCTGCAAATCATATATTTGATATTACAGCAGGATATTCAACGCAGGCACCGGGATATACCGCCGGCGCAATGCTCTCAGCGTCAACAAATACGCAGAACGCCAAAAAGATAAATATTTATAATCAAATGGCTCAAGTCTTGATGGGTTATGACATGACTGGCTCGATTCAAAGATTTGACGAGGACGGGAATATCCTCGCCGGCGGAAGTAAGCTTGATGCATGCTATTTTATAAACCTTTCCAGACTTTTGACGAAGGACGAGATTAAGAAAGGTTCCTTTCAGATGGAATTAGGAGTGGATCATGGCATCGGTGGTCACGCCGATCCGTTTTCGAAAGGCGTACGAATTTTAATTCACGATGTATCGGCCTCTAACGATTTTAGAATAAACTCACCAGCTGGAGAGTATGGAATACTGCAAGCAGTCAATTCGGGAACCGGCTCAGCTCTAGCTGCCGAAAATGTTGCATGTGGGCTTATTTTCTATCAGGCGGGCATCGCAGTAGTGTCCGCATCGGTATTTAATTCGAGTACTGACGGCGGAATTCTGGCAGCCAGCACCGCAACGGCCGCAAACTGGGGCTTCAGAAGCGATACCACGGTCATCATGGGCGTCAACGGCGCCGCAGACGGACATGGTCATATGTGTTCATGGCAGCAGTTGACTGCGTCTCAGATTTCAGGCGCCGCAGACAGTTTCCGTCGCCGCATATACAATCTTCAATTCAATAACACGACTGAGCTAAATTCAACGATCTACTTTTGTCGTGTAAATCACAACGATTTTAATTATAGTGCAAACCCAACTTATTTAGATGGCAGTCAAATCCGAGTTAAGAACACGAGATCCGACATGCCCTCCTCATATATAACAACGGTTGGGTTATATTCCGCCGACAATGAGCTTCTGGCGGTTGCGAAGCTTTCCGAGCCACTGAAGAAAGATCCGACAACAGAATTAACATTGCGCGTTCGCCTTGATTATTAATTGTTTTTAAAACTAAACTATTTAATATCAAATGCCGCTTTATAAATTCAAACAAAACGATATACTACGACATGTTGTCGAAGCTCATCCTTCGGCAGAATTCTTTATTTATAATGGAAAGATATATCATAATAAAGAAGGCACCGTCCCGGGACAGTTTTCAACTTCAACTCCCGTAGATGCCATAGGCGGAGTTAGCTTATATGAGTTAAATATCGATAGGACTGAAGCCGCGACAGGACTAGTATACCCCTTTTTAACTAAGGATGGAACGCTTAGTGCGTTTAAATCTGTTTCGACTAGTGCCTTCAGCAGTGATTTTGGCTACGGCGACACGATAACAGGAAGCTACCCTTTAACTGCCAGTATACGCAGAGATTACCTTGCGTCGACTCCTTCGAAGAAATATATTAAAGCTCTCAGAAACACGCTTGAGCATTATGTACCGCTAAGCCCACATTTCCAATACTCTTCTAGTTTAGGAGACAAGGCAACTCAAGAGTTATCTCTTGTGAGCATACCGTCAATTTTTTATGGTTCTTCTATACAAAAGGGCTCAATTAGTCTACAATATTATATAAGCGGTTCGTTGGTAGCCGAGTTAAAAGATGAAAATAAAAATGGCGAACTCATACAGGTGGGCCCTGAAGGTTCAAACGGATCGGGATCCGTCGCCGGCATCGCGTTATATACAGAAGGATTTTTAGTATTAACAGGCGCATGGACTGTTGAGAATGATTCTACGATTGAAAGAGACTATATCGACGACGGTACAAACTTGAAAAAATCATCATGGATTTTCTGGGGCTCCGGCGCAAATGATGGCGTTGCCGGCACCGGCGCCGGATATCCGACAGTGTCAGCTAGTTATGGACTTTCCTTTAAGGGTACAACATATACTCCCGTTTTAACAATGATGGCTCATGCCGATATCGGCGAGTTAAACTATTCGAACAATCCCACATTTTTAAAATACGGGCAAACAGGCTCAATGCAGCCGGCCACCAGTTCCTTTCAATATCAAGAGAGTGTTGATTTGTTAATTAAAAATACAAATTCCTCATCATATCATCAGTATGAGGATCCTTCTTTTGAGAGACAAACTTTCATTAGTAAAATCGGTATATACGATAGCGAAAGAAACCTAATTGGGGTTGCGAGCTTAGCAACTCCTGTAAAGAAAAAAGAAACACAAGAATACACATTTAAACTAAAGCTAGATATCTAATATGGTAACAATAGGACTTGACATAAGTTCTTCTAAGATTGGTGTGGCCGTTATAGACGCAGGCCACAACATTAAAGTAAGCGAGGTCATAAAATTTAAAACCAGCTTGTCTTTAGAAGAGCGCGCCGAAATATTTGCAAAGAAGATGGCTCATCTTGAAAAGCACTATGTAGCGATATCCGTGTACATAGAAAGTCCAGCATTGATGTTTAAGGGCGGAAAGACAACTGCGCAAACAATGGCAAAGTTACAAAGATTTAACGGCATGTGTTCTTACATAGCTTACAGAATATTCGATGTAATGCCTACGATGGTGAACGCGAGTTCTGCCCGTCGCGCCTTAGGGATAAAAATCCCCAGAGGACAAAACTCTAAAAGGATTATAATTGATTGGGTTAAGGTCGAATACGATAAAGAGTTCGAATATAAAATAACAAGGCACGGAAATCCGCAACCCGGCACTGACGACCGCGCTGATGCGATTATTACAGCTTTGGGCGGATTAGCGCTTGACAAAGAGCACTAAATATATTATATTTAACACATGCAGAAAAAATTAAAAATAATTAACCAAGTGCTCGGTCCGCATGTGTGCCTTAACGACGAGCATCTGTTCTTTTGTCCATACTGTGAACACGATAAGAGGAAAATGTCGATAAATGTCGACAAAAATGTATACAAATGTTGGGTTTGCGATACGAGTGGTCGAAATATAAGAAGAATTGTTCGACGCTTTGGCAATTATAAACAACTGCAAGATTGGGACGAACTAACCAGCACAGTAAATCTTTCTGGATTCGATAAGATATTTCTCGATATGCCAGAAGAAGAAGTGGAACAAACTATATCGTTGCCTAAAGAATTTGCTTCATTGGCGAACAAGGCAATACCGTTCACCGCGCTTGCGGCCCTCAAGTATCTTACAAAAAGAGATATATCTAAAGAAGATATCTTGCATTGGAAGATAGGATATTGTGATAGCGGTCCATATGCAAACAGACTTATCGTACCAAGCTTCAACGAAAAAGGTTATGTCAACTATTTTGTTGCAAGAACTTATAATGGAAACTCGTGGAGGTACAAAAACCCACCAGCCTCTAGAGATATCTGCTTTAATGAACTCTACATTGATTGGGACGCTGATCTGGTTATAACAGAAGGTATATTTGATGCAATAAAAGTTGGCCCAAATGCCATTCCGCTATTGGGGTCGACTTTGCGAGAAAAATCTAAATTATTTCAAAAAATCGTACAGCATGACACTCCCATTTATTTAGCCTTAGATGCTGACGCAGAGAAAAAAGAAACGAGAATTATTAACCTTTTGCTTAAGTACGGAATCGAAACATACAAGATTGATACAACGGGTTATGAAGATGTTGGAGCAATGACTAAAGAACGCGCTCAGGAACGAAAAGAAAAAGCAACTTTTATCACTCAAGGGGACTATTTATTGAGGAAAGCTTTATTACAAGTATAGAAGTTTACTAACGATATGGGAGTTGCAAATGAAAATCACGACAGACAGGCTACGCCAAATTATTAAAGAAGAGCTTATGAACGAAGTTGGAGAACAGCCGTTCAGAACAGGTCTCGCCGCAGGAGATTGGCAAGGAGTCGGCGATCCGCGCGGATCAGGTGAAGACGCGTTTCCATCGACAGAGCCAGAAAGACTGGGCGATATGATTGCTGCCAAAATAGAAGCAGGCATCCGCGATGCGCTTCAAACAGAATTTGGCGACGACAAAGGAATGCAAATTTTCGATATGTACCTGTCGGAGGTAGACGAAAGTATATTAGATATAGCTATGAGAATGCGAGATCTAGCAATGGACCTTTCTGGTGAACCAGAAGGGGTGGTCTCCGCCCAACCAGAAGAGGAGGCCATATAATGAGCAGATGGGGAAAACCAACAAAGAACAAGAGAAGGGGAAATCCCAGATATCACCTTAAAGAATACAGGGTCAATCCGAATTTAGCAGCAAACCCCGCATTTTCCGATGCAGAAAATGCCCGAGAAACATACGACTACGCAGATTACCAAGGACCTATGACTCTACCAGACTCGGAAGGTAGAGTATACAGTGATGTTGGAGCAGGAGTTTACAGCAGTCCCAGCAATCCTAAACAGAAGTTTAGAAGCGGCGTAGAGATTTTGAATGTCCCGCCTCCGGCGCCCCAACAAGAATCTCGCGATATTAGCAGATTTAAGCAGCTAGCCGGCGTAGTATCCGAGTCCCCCGGCTCGCCAATAGTAGTCAGCATTACTGATGAAGGGTTCCCGTTCGCACATCACGAATCCGTACCCGAAGAAGAACCACCTCCAAGCGCAGCCGAACTTC
>Ga0163180_10000044_pt1 | contig 58373 bp, 51 predicted proteins | sample AtlANTMetagenome_2_FD_109647 | JGI IMG/M metagenome (GOLD analysis project Ga0163180, IMG submission 109647) | Marine eukaryotic phytoplankton communities from the Atlantic Ocean - Atlantic ANT 4 Metagenome | ecosystem: Environmental > Aquatic > Marine > Oceanic | place: North Atlantic Ocean...
AGGCGCTCAACAAATCATCGTCATCAATTTTGGCTCTTGTGTGGGCGAAGAGGTGGGTGCCTACCGGATCGATGTCGAAGGCGATGGCGCCGACACCCTCACCTTGGTCGGTGATGATGCCGATCGGTACATCGATTTCACTGAGACCCCTTACTCCACCGCTCTAAGTGCATGCGGTGAGATTTATCGTGAGGGAATTCCCGACGATTCTGTTCAATGTGAACCCGCAACATTGAGCGCCGATGCGGATGCCGATGCAGACGCAGACGCAGACGCAGACGCCGATGCTGACGCGGACGCCGACGCCGACGCGGACACAGACGCGGACGCCGACGCTGACGCTGACGCCTGATGTAGAAATCTGTAAAGGAGCCGCAATGAAAACGGTTTGTCTTTTCCTCACCGCATCCTTAGCGATTGGCTGCAATAGCAAGGATGACAGCGCATCCGATCCATCCGATTGGGACGACAACCGATCCAATGACACCGGACACACCTATTCCGGCTACTGGGCGTCCGATCATTTCCCACTCACTCCCGCTGTTTGGACCTATGCCAATGAGAGTATGGAAGACTTCATGGAGGTATCGGTGCTCGCCACAGAAAGAGTCTCTGGCACTGAGGTGGCAACCTTCCAATACGTCAACGTAGATGAAGACAACACTCTCCTCTTCCACATCAAGTGGTCTTCAGACAGCGTCAACGGCATTCAAATCCATGGCTACACCCTCTCCGATGCCTCGTGGGTCAATTTCAGCCAACCCTTGCAAATTGTGGAGCGCCAAGACGAGCCCTACGCTTCCATCGGAAACACTGTAGATGGCCACTTCTATACCTCCACTTTCGAGACCTATGAGGCCTGCCCCAACCTGTGGACTGAAAACTGGGATTGCATGAAGGTCGTCATCGCCAGCGAAGAGCCCAATGCAGCGCCTTTCTTGGGCACTTGGCACTGGGCAACAGAATACGGCACATCCCTCTTCAAGCCCGAAGGGGCCGAGCACCCGTGGAAACTTGCATCTCACGATTGGATCCCCGAATAAACCACTCCGATTCACCATTGAACATGGGCGAGTCAAATCCAAAAACACGCCGCATTCGTACCAATCACGCAACGACCTGACTTTTTCGCTGGCCTGAATCTCAGGGGCCGATATCAGGGTCTCACCCAGGGGGTGGTGCGTTGGCGAAGTTTGTGGCCATCGAAGGTCTGATCGGTGTTGGAAAGACCTCCCTATGCCGCATCCTTGAGGAAGACCGAAACGCTCGCTTGGTGCTCGAACCTTGCGATGACAATCCGTTTCTCGCCTCGTTTTACGCCGACCCCGATCGCTTTGCCTTCCCGGCTCAAATGTTCTACCTGGCCAGCCGATTCTCTCAGCAGATGAACCTGCAACAACTCGATCTCTTTTCCGATCTGATCATCAGCGACTACCTCTGGGAAAAAGACCGCATCTTCGCCGAAGAAACCCTGCATGGCCACGAGATGGATCTCTACGATCGGTTCAGCGGACTCCTTCAAGGGGCGATCGAAACCCCCGACTTCGTCATCTTTCTCGACTCTCCGACCGAAGTCGTTCGCAGCCGAATTGCCCGACGAAACCGAGAAGGAGAGCATGTCATCGAGGCGGAATACCTCGACTCCCTACGCGAGCGGTACTACCAGCTGTGGTCCCGGTACTCCGCCAGTCCCGTGTACGTCATTGACACGAGCGAAATCCACTACGTCGACTCCGACGAAGACCGCGCCTATATTCTCCGAATGATCGATGGATGGCTACAGGGTGAACCGATTCCAGGCGCCCCAAGACCCTACCAACCGCCCACTCATCAACTCACGATGTTTGGCTAGGGCCCGACTCCACACCTTCATCGGAATCGGGTTCGACCTCGGTATCAGAATCGGGGTCAAGTTCAAGATCGGCCGGTATGCCCAGAACCTCGTCGGACGGTCCTTCGTCGGTTTCTGGCGTCAGCGCCAGCGTAGAGTCCGACACCCCGCCCAACTGTTCATACAATACCGGAGCAATCAGCGTGGACAGCATAATCGCGGGCACCAGGCCGATAAAGCAAACCAATGTGCCCACAACCAACGCGATTCCGACCAGAAAATAGTTCAACATCAAGAACATTTTCTGGCCCCGCATCATGTGCCAACTTTCTTTCAGCGACTGGACAGGGTCCAGGCCCTTATCCACCAAAATCAAACCACTCATCGTAAAGCCCAGGCTCAAAATCATTCCCGGTACAAAGAGCAGCACAAAGCCTATCGATGTGACATAAAAAACGACATTAGCCAACGCCACCATATAGGCCCATTCCAGCCATCCATGCTTGAGCAGGCGGCTCCACCGAAAAGGCTCGCCTCTCAGCAGATCCAAGAAAACCTTTATGGCACCCACCGATGCATACGCTTGCAAAAGCGAGGTAATCGGAAAAATTAGAAGGCTAACGGCGTAGCTGATGATTCCAGGCACCAAGGCCTTGAAAGGAGACAAGCTGATCATCTTCAATGGCGCCGAGAAAAACGGCGTCAGGGAATCCGAAACCGTATCGGAAAAGCTCGTGATCACGATGCTTGCCAGCACTTGAAGCAACAGCACTGCGAGCAAAGCCGCCCAGCGGGCCTTGACCAGCCCCCACGCACGCTGCCAAATAATCTCTATCGTCAGCACAGGTCTGCTCGATTCCATCAATGTTCTCCTCAGGCGTGGGCGACAGCCTCAACCAGAGCACCGGCCAGTAAGGTCTCGACCATTTCAACCCGGTCGGTAACACGACTAATTTCTAGAAATCGCTGACGCGCATCAACATCCGGCAAAATCAGGTGAGCCAGCGCATTCAAAAACGGAATCGAACCCATTTCAGGGTTGATGAGCGGCTGAACACGCTCAACCAACTGAGGTCGCCCAGCGGCAACCTGAGCCAACATCATCCGAAGTCGACGAACTTGTGAGTCCAAGGTGGTTCGACCACCCTCGGGAAACTCATCGGTCAATAACGATCCTTCAGCCACGCGGTACAAACAGTCCTGTGGAATCTCTTCCCGAATATGGATCCGACCCAAACCCAGGATCACAATATTCGCGCGCCCATCCGGGAGGGGGTCATACCGCACGATCTTGCCAAAACCGGCGGTATCAAAAACCGGAGGCCGCCCTTCGTATCCCTTTTCCCATCCCGGCTTAAGTCGAGGTACCGCCAAATACCCAGCGCCCTTGATGGCATCATCCACCATGTCCCGGTAACGCTCTTCAAACACATGCAAAGGAAGCATGGTGTGCGGAATGAATACAGTACCGGGCAACGGAAAGAGCGGAATCGCCTCCACAGCGGTCATCAATTCGCCCATATCCGCGACTTTGATCACGTCCCCAGCCTCCCAGGAACACCTACACAGTTCAGGCCTTGGCAACCGCCGCGGCCCAAGCGGCGAGGTGACCCTCAACCTCATCATCTCGCATATCTGGGAAGAATGTAGAGTCCACCGCCCAAGCGTCGCGGACCCGATCGGGTGAATCCCAAAAGCCCACAGCCAGCCCAGCGAGGAACGCAGAGCCCAAAGCCGTGGTTTCAAGAACAGTTGGACGAATGGTTGAGGTCCTCAAAATGTCACATTGGAATTGCATCAACAGATTGTTGGCCGCGGCGCCTCCGTCGACTTTGAGTTCTTTTAGGGACAAATCCGTATCCGCTTCCATCGCCGTCAAGATGTCCGCGATTTGGAGTGCGATACCCTCCAATACTGCCCGTGCAATGTGAGCCTTGGTCGTCCCACCCGTAATCCCCGTAAACAGGCCTCTGGCATCCGGTCGCCAATGGGGTGCTCCCAATCCAGCCAGCGCCGGCACAAAAACAACGCCTCCGGAGTCGGGGACCGATGCGGCCAAGGCCTCGATTTCATCCGAAGACTTGATGATGCCCAAACCATCCCTGAGCCATTGAACGGCAGCACCGGCAATAAATGCACTGCCTTCCAGCGCATAAGTGGTCTCTCCGTTCAGCCTCCAGCCCACCGTAGTCAACAAGCCATGATGACTCTCAACAGCACGACTACCGGTATTCATCAAAATGAAGGCTCCGGTGCCATAGGTGCTTTTCGCGGCACCCGATTCAAAGCACGCCTGACCAAACAACGCCGCTTGCTGATCTCCCGCCATACCTGCAACAGGAATGCCATCGGGCAAAAAACCCAGACCTTTGGTGTGACCCAACACCTCGGAGTTGTCACAAATCCGAGGTAGGCATTCGGACGGGACTCCAAGAATATCGAGCAACTCTTGATCCCAGCTCATCGAATGGATGTTGAACAGCAGGGTACGCGACGCATTGGAAGGATCCGTGGCGTGAGCTCCACACAAACGCCAGGCCAACCAGGAGTCAATGGTGCCAAATAAAATCTCTCTCTTAGCCGCCCGTTCACGGGCTCCCGAAACGTTATCCAGCAGCCATTTCGCCTTGGTTCCTGAAAAGTACGGGTCCAACAACAAGCCTGTTTTGGCTCTAAATTGATCCTCTAGACCTTGGGCCTTTAGATCCGCGCACAAATCCGCAGTGCGCCGATCCTGCCAGACCAGAGCCCGATGTATGGCCTCCCCAGTCTCCGCATCCCAATACAAGCAGGTTTCCCGCTGATTGGTGATGCCGATGGCCACGATGTTGACCGGACCCGCCTTCTCGAGTGCGGCCGAAACCGCAGCAGCGACACTGGTCCAGATCTCTTCGACGTCATGCTCGACGTGGCCTGGCTCTGGATAGTGATTTGGGAATTCGACGTTGGCGCTCGCGACAACGGAAACAGATTCATCCAGTAAAAGGGCGGTTGTTCCGGTTGTTCCCTGGTCAATGGCGATCACACAATTGGTCATGGTTTCTCCTTAGGCCTCGGCTGTATCACGATCAGCGAGTTGTTCGCGGGTAGACAACGAGCATGCTAACTTTCAGCCATTGGGAGGCATTATGCGCACGACTCTATCCATCTTTATGTTGCCATCATTGGTGGGCTGTGGGCCCGCCGCGTACACCTATTCAGGCTACTGGGCGTCCGATCACTTTCCGCTCACCCCCGCCGTTTGGACCTACGCCAATGAGGGTGAGGACTTCATGATGGAAGCCTCGATCCTCACCACTGAAAAGGTCTCCGGCACTGACGTGGCGACCTTCGAATACGTCAATATGGACGACAACAATGCGTTGCTGTACAGCATCAAATGGTCTTCCGACAACGGAGACGGAATCCAGATTCACGGCTACACACTGTCCGATGCCTCTTGGGTCAACTTCAGCCAACCCTTGCAAATTGTGGAGCGCCAAGGCGAGCCCAACTCTTCCGTCGAAAGCTCCGTGGATGGCTACGCCTATTCCGCCAGTTTCGAATCCTATGAAGACTGCCCCAATCTATGGACTGAAAACTGGGACTGCATGAAGGTCGTCATCGCCAGCGAAGAGACCAACACAGCACCGTTCTTAGGTACCTGGCACTGGGCGACAGAGTATGGCACATCACTCTTCCAGCCCGAAGGCGCAGAACACCCGTGGAAACTTGCATCTCACGATTGGGTCGCCGCCAACTAGGCTGTCCGTTTAAAACTGAATTTCGGTCAACATCAGCCTTGTCGCTTGGAGCGGCACACGTAGTATGACTGAGCCTCACGACATGTTTCACGTGAAACCGTACGCAGTGATTCGACTCCTGCTGGAGCCAAAGTAATGGAAACCAACGAACTTCTCGACTCCGCACGAGTTGGTTTCGCGGGTCTGACGGTGGTACCGAGCACTCAAGAGCGGGCGCTCTCCCATATGGAAATGTGGCTCGATGACCCCCGCTTCATCCCATACCGCGCCCAAATTGTAGCCTTGATCCAGGCTGAACATTGGACAGCCTTACTCGACAGCTTCTACCGTGTTCTTCCGTTTGGTACAGGCGGTCGACGGGGTCGTGTAGGCATTGGGCCCAACCGTTTTAACCCTTGGACATTTTCGGCTTCCATTGAAGGTCATGCTCGATGGCTAACGACGACATTCCCCGACGCATCCAACACCATCGTGATTGGCTATGACGTCCGAAAATTTAGCGATCATGCCGAAGCTTTAATCCCTGGCGCACCCACACCCGTCAGTGGTATTCGCAGTCGCGATTTCGCGGAAATCGCGGCAGAGATTTATGCCGCGCACGAAATCACGGTGTTCATTCCTGAGGCGAGCGAAGTCCTGAGTACTCCGGAACTATCCTTCGCAATTCGCGATATCGGCGCGCAAGGGGGGCTGGTCATCTCCGCCAGCCACAACCCTCCCGACGACAACGGAAGTAAATTTTATCATGCGCACGGAGGCCAACTGATTCCTCCTTTCGATCAGGAATTGGCCGAAACCATCGCCGGTGTGGACCGAATCGATCGCATGTCTTTTGACCGGGGAGTATCCAACGGCCTCATTCGAGTTTTGGATACCGAGGTTCACGCCCGGTACGTAACGACAGCCATACGTTCCACTCCTCCGATCCAAGCCAAGCTTATTCCCATCGTATTCACGCCCCTGCATGGCACTGCCGACACATCCGTGGGTGATGTGCTTAAGGGGGCAGGCGTTCCTCTGACCTTGGAGCCCAGCCAGACCGAACACGATGGAAGTTTTCCGACCGTTCCTTTCCGGTCACCCAACCCAGAACGACCAGAAACGCTTCGTAAAGCCATCGAAACAGCCGACTCAATGGGTACCAGACTGGTCATGGGGTGCGATCCGGACGCGGATAGATTGGGCGTTGCCGTAAAGCATAGCGATGATTGGGTCACTCTGAATGGCAACGAAATCGCCTGCCTGGTCACTCATGCAGTACTCGAAAACCACACCCACAAAGAACCCCTCGTACTCAAAACAGAGGTCACCTCATCACTGGTGACCCGCATCGCCGAAGCGAAGGGGGCTCAGATCATCGAAGACCTTCTTGTGGGCTTCAAATACATTGGTCATGCATTGTTTATGCTGGAACGCAAAGGGCATTTTCGAGGATTCGAGGGCGATATCGATCGGTTTGCCGTCGGCGTAGAAGAGAGCCACGGGGTTCTCGTCACACCCGAAATACGAGACAAAGATGCTGCCGGTGGAGCCCTCGTCATCTGCCAACTGGCCAGTAACGAAGCCGCAGCGGGCAGGACGCTAATCGACACACTCAACACATTGATGTCTCTTCATGGAGTCGTCGCCAACCATCTCGGTAATGTCGTGCTTGAGGGGGCAACCGGACGGGCCCGTATCGATCAAATCATGGCCTCATTTAGGGCGGAGCCTCCCCAACAATTCGGTGGACTTCAAGTGCTCAGCATGAAGGATCGGCAAGAAACAAATGGCCCTGACGGACCTCATCTTTCCGACACCGATAAAATGAGTCGGAATCAACTGTCCTTCCAGATCGAAAATGAAGTACGCCTGCTATTGCGCCCCAGCGGTACAGAGCCCAAACTGAAGGTCTACATCGAGTTCGCCGCCCCTCCACAGCCCCAGGCCCACAGTGTTCGCGAAACCCTGAAACAGAAGGCCGAACAACTGCATCAAACAGTCGTTGTCGAGATGCTGGAGCGGATCGACATCAAGATGCCTCCGTGGGCCTTTGATATCGACGACAGTGTAAATCTGGACACAAAAATCGAGTGGGCGACAAAGATCGTCCCCGCCCTTCTGGAAAAGCTCGAAATGGAGCCAGACACCGCTTTTGAATGGTTGCAAAACAACCTCGATCCTGATGCGCGATCATTATTGAAACCAGGAATCACTTCCCTCATCAAGAATCTGGGTTTTGACCACCAGGCTCTTCGATCCTGTTTCGAACGGTCTTCAGAGACCAGTGCCGGTGATTAGTCGAGGGCCCTGCTCTTTAGGCAACAACACCGTGATGCCTTGTACAGGACGCTGATACCAACGCATGTGCTCCAAATACCACGCCAGGGTGTGGTCGCGAACAGCACCTCCCTGCATCTTCGATGCATGTCTCACCCGAACGGGATTCCCATCAAGAGAGGGGATCACAAAACCCACGTGCGACACCACGATGGGTTTCCAATCTTTAGGCTGACGTACCGTCAAAATAATGGCCCCGGCAGGAATATTGTCAATGGCCGCCTCCGCTGCATCCAATGACATCACGTTGAGACCATAGTGCCCAACAGGGAGCTCATCGAGCTTAAGGGTGAAACCATTCGTGCCTTGCCAATTTCGCCATATCGCGCGGGTGATCTTCTTTTCTATCCGGTGAGTTTCACCCAGCGTGTGGGTGATATCCTCGACAAAGCCTGCAGCAATATTCTCTGGAACCCACTGAGCCATCATAAAGTGATGACGATGGCTATAGTCGACCTCTCCATTCTTGTAGCGGAGAGCCTGCCGATAAAACGGGACAGAAACCGGATCGCCAGCAAAAGCCAGCGATAAGATTTCTTCTAGAAAGGTCAAACAATCAAAAGAGTCATATCGGGCTGGCGGGTCGGCATCCGGACCGATTCCCTCTCCATGACCATCAATCAAATAGGGCAACCCCACAAACGGGTCGCTCACCGCCTTCATTCGATACGCTATTGGCTGGTTGGCGACTTCCCGAGCAATTTGAGCGACCGGCTCCGGCAGAATGCCCATGCTCACACCGTCTACAGGTGTGGCGAATGCTACAGCCAGCCAGAACAGAATGCTCATTTACCAACCCATCCGCTGACGATAGCCTGAAATCTGGTTCAACATGGTGTTGAGTCTATCCTCATCAAGACCTTCCACCGCACGCGCCAGCACCCTGTCTATCAAGCCAGACAACCCTTTTGTGACCAAATCTCGTCGCTCTCCTTCCGGTCGACGATCGAGATTTTTGAGGATGACAGAAGCCCCTAAACGGCCCTTGCTATCGACCTCAACACCTCGCAATAGAGCAACAGAATCAAAGGGGGCGCCATCCACCAATAGCTGGGCAATATGTCGAGCATCACTTGCACCATGTTGGTCCGCCCACACGTGCACAAAGGCGGTCAACACTTCATTGCAAACACCGATGCGGCGCACCACCTCACTGGATTGCAGAAGCGGTGCAGACATACGAAGGCCAGGAGTTCGAATCGACGCCGATGGACTCAGTTCTACACGATCTCGATCACCGCGAAAATGGCCCTTCCCCATTCCCCGATCATTTCGTTCATGATCAGCAAAAGCCGGAAGATCGGTATTTTCAGGGACGGGAAGTGATGTCCCCTGCTGCTCATCGCGAGAGGCCCTGGCTTCAGCCCGCCGCTCCTGCTGAATTTTAGCCATCTGAATCGCATGGCTGACGGCACCAGGGTCGGGTCCATCCCCTGGATCATTTTCTGCAGCCATCAGACAACCCGACTCCACCATTTGCGCGATCAGCACCAAGGTTTGAGCCGGGAAAAAGGGGCTGACTGTAAGAAGACGATCGAGGCGCAAGCCGTTGGAGCATAACGCTTGAATGTGACGCTGCTGCGGAGAGCCCGGCGTATGTTCACCGAGTCCCATGACGCGCTTCCGTTCGACACCGATCCAGGGGCGGATCCTCTCGTGGACGATCTCCAACTCACGAAGCAATCCCGCGCTGTCGTGACCCATTTGTAGATGAGGAACTCGAATACTCTCCATCGGCTCAAAAACAAAACGGCCCCCATCAAATAAGTGAAATACCAGATTGTCTCGGAACCGACCCCCCATCAATCGACCCACAAGGGCCGGATCCACAATCTGATGCAACTGATCGAAACTCATCAACTGCCCAGATGGGATTTTCATTTTGGCTATTTTATCGGATTCAACCCGGGCCCTTGCCACAAGACGATCAAACACGGAACGAGGGTCTCCATCCGTCAAGGCACCAATAATTTCGCCATCCATCAGATAGATCGAACACTCGCCTCGAGCAGGCACATGCACCCGCAGACGACCGGTTTGGCACCGAACCATACGAACACGAACCCCATCTATGGCCCGACCTGTCTCGCCTACCGCGTGCTCCAAGGAAGTCTCCTGGTCCCCCCTTAATGAGCCAGCATGTCACACATCAATGTAAGGATGTGGTCGAAATCAAACGAAGCGCCGTGTCTCTCTGTAAATCTGGCATCCTGCCACTCATTCCAACAGGTATGGCTAAATCGCTCGATTCAACGATCACATTGGGTACCAAGCCACGTTCAGACCAGTTCGTCCCGCTCGGCGCAGAAAGATGAACATCAGCAATCTGAAGCACAAAGCCCCGTCCTGCATTGTAAACGCTGACGTCCACTGATCGTCCACCTGTGCGGGTTCCCACCAAAATGCAGCGTCCATTGTCCCGCAGGGCGGCGGCAAACGCCTCCGCCACTCCCTGTGTCCCTTGATTCACCAAAACCACAACATTTTGAAGCCACAGCGGATCATTCGCAGCCGTGAGAGGCTCCATCGCGTCCCGATCACGCCCCCGATTCACGATGATGGAGCCCGGCTCAAGAAACAAGTCCGCAGCATCGATCACTTCGTTTAGAGATCCACCCTCATTGTCTCGTAAATCGATGACGACAGCATCGGAGCCACGCTGTTTCTTCAACCATGCAGTCAGAGCCGCAGCCGTACCGCGCCCGAAAAATGGAATCCGAGCAAAAGGTGTCGATGTATCCTCTTCCACCTCACGCACTGTCGGTACCCGATAATCTCCATGAGGCACAGTCAGCCGACGAATGCTGCCCTCTTTGCGCCGAATATCCAAAATGCTTGACGGTGATTTAGACCGACGAACCTGACTGTGTATCGATGCAGGGCTCATTCCCGTGAAAGGATGGTCATCAATCGAAACAACCAGATCGCCAGACCGTACACCCTGTGTTGCAGCAGGGCCTCCATCAAAAACCTGAGTGATCATCAATCCTCGTCCGGCCACGATGGAAAACTCGGCTCCAATACCCGTGCGGTGTCCTTCCATCCAGCGTGCATGTGCGGACTCTTCTTCCGCCGTCATGACTCGGTTCCCATCCGTACCCATCACCTCACCCAGGTGCTGCACAACACCTTCTAGCGCGGCCCTGTACAACGAATCCGAGCCGACATTGCCTGGAAAGCGATCATTAATTTCTGATAAAGCAGCTTCTAATCCTGCTAAATCCTCTGCCTCTGCGTTCTGAGGCAACGCGACCATTGCGATAATGAGACACCACATGGTTCGTTAGAAGGTCCCACGTTCTGGGGTATAGGTGACCACTTTATAGGTGCCGTTTCCTTGGCCCTTCGGGGGCGTGACTGGCTGGGCGGCAAGGCGCTTCTCCTGTTCCAGTTGTTGCCCCAGATGTTCGCTGGCCAATTCGGCGACTTGCGCTCTGTCTTGCTGCTGCAATCCCCACGCAACAGCCAGTAGCATCGCCGCTGCATACGCCACAAGCATCGGTACAGGCATCCCGACCCGACGTTTATGCCACGGGCCCAGACATGCCGTCTTTGACAACACCATCTGATCCATGTGGGTCATCAAAACAGAGTCCATATCGGTCCAAAAACCATCACGACCACAAATGCCGGCCTTTTCTTTCTCGTTCAATGGCGCAAAACGCTGCGCTTCCATCTGGATCACAACCTGAGTACAACGGTCACACGATTCCAGATGAAGCGAAAAGCGTTCGTGGTCAGCTGGCGCCAACTCGCAGTCCAAGAAAGCTGCAACTCGGGACGAAACTACCGTACAGTCCATGTTGAAACCCTCAGTTGGCCAGATCGCTGGATTGCATCACTTCCATCAGCCGCATGCGAGCCCGAGAAAGCCGGGACATCACCGTCCCCAGTTTAACCTGAAGAACATCGGCAATTTCAGCGTAAGAGAGGTCGTCATAGTAACGCAAGAGCAGAATCTGTTTGTGGTCTTCGCTGATTTGCTCGAGTGCAGTCATGACTTCGCTTCGTTGTTCGCCCGCAAAAATCGACTCTATTTGATCGGCACCAAATGCCTCAGGTTTCATCATCGTGTCTAAGATCGCTCCACGACGTTTTCTATTTCGCACCTGATTGAAGCAAAGGTTGGAAGTCACACGGAAAAGCCACGCCTTTATCTTGAAGTCTTCATCAAAAAGACGATCTTCTCGCATCGCTTTGATGAACACCTCTTGAACAAGGTCGTACGCTTCTTGGTGATCTTTGACGATGTAGCGAGCATGAAAATAGAGCGGCTGCCGGAATTTGCGAATGACCATTTCCATGGCCGTCCGCGAATTATTCGCTGCAAGCTTCTTGATGTCGGCCTCAGACCATCCGGAACTGTTCTCCGGGTTCATAAGACGAAGACTGGCGGGCATGTTGTCTCTCCTGTCATCGGACATGGCATAAACTCCCACAGGGTTAGTACTATTCCCTCCTAAGAACGTATTTCCTTTAATTTTCTTTCAAAACAGCGATAAAAGTTTGGAAGAAACCCTCAGATAATGGGTTCATAAGGCTCACACAGTTGACTCCATCGCAGTGTTGATCGATGCTGTAGATGCAGAGGGTGGGATTCTTGGTGCATTCGTGCATCCAGAAGCCCCAGGGAGCAGCAGCAGATGGAAGTGCGGGAGCTGATCGAAGAGATCGTAAAAGCCCTGGTCGATAATCCCGACCAGGTTCAGTGCGTGGAGATCCAAGGGACGCAGTCGTGCGTTCTTGAACTTCATGTGGCACCCAGTGATGTGGGTAAGGTCATCGGCAAACGAGGCGTCCATGCCGACGCCATTCGTCGCCTAGTGCATGCCATTGGTGGAAAAAGAAAGCGCCGTTACGTGCTCGAAATCATCGAGGATCACTAGGCCAATCTACCCAATGCGCCAACGCGCCTAACAGTTGAAGCCAGGGACTCGTACTCCCCGTTCATTGGCAATGCGTTCTGCCTTCTCGTATCCGGCATCCACATGCCGAAAGACACCCATAGCGGGATCTGCAGTCAAAACGCGCTCAAGGCGCTTTGCAGCGGCTTCCGTTCCATCCGCCACAATGACTTGTCCCGCGTGCAAGCTGTACCCCATGCCCACACCACCGCCGTGATGAAAGCTCACCCAACTCGCGCCATTGACAGCATTGATTAGCGCATTCAATATCGGCCAATCAGCGACGGCATCAGATCCATCTTTCATGCCCTCCGTTTCTCGATTAGGCGAAGCCACCGAACCGCAATCTAGATGGTCTCGACCAATGACAATGGGCGCTTTCACCTTACCGGTTCGCACCAACTCATTGAAGGCAAGGCCTGCACGTGCACGCTCACCGTATCCAAGCCAGCAAATACGGCTGGGTAAGCCTTGAAAATGAATTCGCTCACGGGCCATCTTGAGCCAGCGATGAAGCGCTAAATCTTCTGGAAACAGCTCCGCTATTACCCGATCGGTCTCATATATATCTTCTGGATCACCGGAAAGGGCAACCCATCGGAAAGGGCCCTTACCCTCACAAAATAAGGGGCGAATGTACGCGGGAACGAAGCCTGGAAAATCAAAGGCGTTGTCTACGCCACCCTCTTGAGCTTCTGCTCTAAGGTTATTGCCGTAGTCGAAGGTGTGTGCCCCTTTGGACTGAAGAGACAGCATGGCACGAACATGGTCAGCCATCGTCGATCGGCTTTGTTGAATGTACTCTTCAGGATCGCTTGTTCGCAGGCGGTCCGCTTCATCAAGGCTCATATTCCGCGGAACATAGCCTTTCAGAGGATCATGAGCGGATGTCTGATCCGTGAGCAAATCCGGGACGACATTCCTCGCCATCAACCGTTCCAAACCATCGACAGCATTGGCCACCACACCGATGGATTTCCCCACCCCCTGCTCTTTATAGCGAAGAGCACGGTCAATTCCATCGTCGATAGAGTCCGCTACCTCATCCAGATATCGATGTTCCAATCGCCGCTGGACCCGCTCTGAATCCACATCAAAGCCCAGAAAAGTACCGTTGTTCATGGTCGCGGCAAGGGGTTGAGCGCCGCCCATTCCACCCAAGCCACTGGTCACCACCAGTCGTCCCGTCAGATCATCGGTCCCAAAGTGTTGACGTCCAGCCTCAGCAAACGTCTCATAAGTTCCCTGCAAGATGCCTTGCGTACCGATGTAGATCCAAGACCCAGCGGTCATCTGGCCATACATCATCAGGCCTTTCTTTTCGAGTTCACGGAAGTGATCCCAATTGGCCCATCGACCCACGAGGTTCGAATTGGCGATGAGTACCCGCGGCGCATCGACATGCGTCCGCACGATTCCAACGGGCTTACCCGACTGAACCAAAAGGGTTTCGTCGTCTCCCAGTTCCTTCAAGGAACGACAGATGGCATCGAAAGCATCCCAAGACCGTGCCGCTTTGCCCGTTCCACCGTAGACCACAAGATCATCCGGGTTCTCGGCCACTTCCGGGTCGAGATTGTTGCAGAGCATACGAAGCGCCGCTTCTTGGACCCAACCGCGACATGTGAGACTGCTGCCGCGAGGTGCCAAAATTTTGCGGCTCATAACCGGCTCCTGAGACGTGGTGATCGGTGCCCTTAGGCCTCGTCACCGTCGGCATCGACGTCTTCGTCAGCCACATGAAGAATCATTTGCGTCTCGGTCTCGTCAGCTTCGTCAGCGCTATCCTCAAGACCCTCAAGGTACTTTTGGTACTCATCTTGGCTCACTTTTCCAGCCTTAATGTTGCGTTCAACGGTGCGGATATCCAACAGTCTATTTTCATTCATGATGGTTTCTATGCCTCTGCGGGAAGCTCATCGCCAGAATCGGCGGGAGGCGGAAGAACGTCAGCCTCATCGTCACCGTCAATGGCAGGAGGAAGATCGTCATCTGCGACAGGAGGAAGGTCGTCGTCAGCAGCAGGCGGCAGGGCATCGTCCAATGCCGGAGGCAAGGAATCCTCTGCTCCTGCGACTGCAAACGTGTGAAGAATCTCGTTTTCGTCGAAATCACTCATGTCCGCTTGAACCACGTTCGCGGCAATTTCCCGAAGGGCCGTGACCACTTCCTTGTTGGTGCGCTCATCCTCAATCAGACATTGCTCGCCCTTGAGAAGTTGCTTGGTACGCTCTGCGGCAACCAAAATAAGCGAGAACCGATTGGGGATATTTTCAAGACAGTCTTCGACCGTAATGCGGGCCATTGGGGCCTCCTTCCAGGTGCGTTTCGCGCGCATACGCGAGTGCGGACTAAGATTTGGAACACCCGCGGATATCGGGTCTCTGCAAGACAGTCAAGGTCTCATTCGGTGTACGAATCGCCTGTCAGGCCACAATTAAGAGACCATCAAGCCGCCAATCGACGCATGGTATCTAAGCGTTTGGCGCCAGATGCTCGCCAAAAACTCCGCAATGTCCGCAGAATATGATCCACATTTGGAGCGTCGTCCAGCACCGCACAATACCCACCTGCCAACCGAGCAGCCTCCTTGTATCGGACCACTTCCTCTTCTGTTAGCCCATCACAACACTCTGCTTCTCGGAACAATCTCCGCCATAAGATCGATGCATGTTCTGGGTGATGAAAGCGCGCACTGATGAACTTATCGACCTCTGCTTGTGCCTCCAACTCGAGCAAGCTGACAGGTTCTGATCGGCGAATTCGCTCAATCAACATGAGAAAATGACTGACCCCCTCCGTCGCCGCACAAAATGCTGAGAACTCCGTGATTGCCGCGCCCCTCAGGTCCCCGGCAGATTCCAGCGCGTCCATATGGTCATCAGCAACAAACACGGCCAGGTCCAACACTCCAGACTCTTCCCGAACCAAGACCCACTCATCAGCATCCCGAAGACCCGGCCCCATAATCTCGACCAATTGCTTAGCGTCGATTTGAAATCGCGTGACGTCCGGCGCATCAATCCGGTAAATCGCCTCTAAATGTGCTTGAATCCGGCGCAACATCAAACATCCTCGCCAGGCCGCATCGGTAAAACACCATATTCGGATAACTTTTCGGCAATCGAGGGGTCTGGATGCTCAACCCACTGCTTATACAGGGCCAATATATCGGCATTTGAATGCGCTCTGACTTGATCACGCACGCGCTGAAGAACCGACGAGCACGTCATAAATTGATGAGCCAGTTCCTCATAAATATTCTCAAATCCGCCGCCCGAACCCGTCCATCGCATCACAGTAGCCAGCTGATCATAGGCCGCAGCACCCATCGACAAGTAGTAGTCAAGGCTCACATTTTGTCGGTTTAGGCTCGCACGAAAAAAGCCGGAGATGTACAGCGCTCGATCGCCCAACTCTCTCCACGATTGAACGGCAGTGACTCCGCCCTCTTCTTGAGCACGAATCTGTAGATCCACCAATGTGGTGGCTTGAGTCTCTTCCGATGACCGTCCGCGCTCCACCAATAAATTGCTGAGATAGTAGACCCCGTCATCGCTGACGCGTCCACCTTCTGAGTTCACAGCCGACCCGACGGCTTCATGAAAGAAATCAAACAGGTTTTCTTCTCGACTCAACAGACGTGTTGACATCCGGTCTCCTCAAGTAAACGGTAAGGGCTGATTTTCCTCTCGAGTAAACGGAAGAGCAACGGCTCCTCGCTAGTCCACATCGGACCGAAACCTCGCACCTTGACTTGACTGTCAGGCATAGAGCGATACACCGACGGCCGTTCACCCCTCACAAACACACGCGCGTGTGGGGCGTCTCTCACCTGCCGGGGGGCAGAAGAGTCCCTAAGCTGGCCTTCAAGCCAATCACTCCCGGTCCATCCATGAGGAACCGAAATCATGATTCGTCCCCTTTTTGATCGCATCGTTATCGAGCGCACTGAAGAAGCCACCCAAACTGCATCCGGCTTGTTTCTTCCCGAAACCGCCAAAGAAAAACCCGCCGAAGGTGTCATCGTCGCCGTAGGGAATGGACGGATAAACGACAAAGGCGAAGTGAAGGCCTTATCAGTCAAAGTCGGCGACAAAGTCCTGTTCGGCAAATACGCCGGCACAGAGATCAAAGTCAAAGGCGAAGAACGACTGATTCTTCGCGAAGACGACATCCTCGGCATCATCGAGGACTAGTGTCCCCCACGAACCGCCTCGGGTGCAAGTAGCAGCCCGAAAATTAAGGAGAATTAAAATATGTCTGCCAAAGAAATTCTGTTCGATGTTGATGCACGAAACAAAGTGCTTGATGGTGTCGATACATTAGCCAACGCCGTGAAAGTGACTCTGGGCCCTAAGGGTCGCAATGTCGTCATCGAAAAATCTTGGGGCGCTCCTGTCGTCACTAAAGATGGCGTGACGGTCGCAAAAGAAATCGAACTTGAAGACAAGTTTTCGAACATGGGCGCACAAATGGTCAAAGAGGTCGCATCTAAGACCTCCGACACCGCAGGTGACGGCACAACAACGGCTACGATCCTTGCCCAGAGCATTTACCAAAACGGCCTTAAACTGGTCGCCGCCGGTCACAGCCCCATGGAGCTCAAGCGTGGAATCGACAAAGCCGTCGATGCCATCGTGACTGAACTCGGCTCACTTTCAAACCCCATCGCAGATGCGAAAGAGATCGCCCAAGTCGGCACCGTCAGCGCAAACGGCGATGAAGACATTGGCGCGATGATCGCAGACGCCATGGACAAGGTAGGTAAGGAAGGCGTCATCAGTGTTGAGGAAAACAAAGGCCTCGAGACTGAATTGAAAGTCGTCGACGGTATGCAGTTCGACCGCGGCTACCTCAGCCCCTACTTCGTGACCGACTCCGAGCGGATGGAAGTGGTTCTCGAAGAGCCTTACATCATCATTCACGAGAAGAAAATCTCTAGCCTACGTGAGTTCATGAAGCTTCTTGAGAAGCTCGTGAACACCCGTAAGCCCATCTTGGTCATCGCAGAGGATGTGGAAGGCGAAGCCCTGGCTGCATTGGTCGTCAACAAGCTCCGCAACACACTCCAGTGCGCTGCTGTGAAGGCACCTGGGTTCGGTGACCGACGGAAGCAAATGTTGGAAGACCTCTCCGTGCTGACAGGCGGCAAACTCATCGCTGAAGAGCTTGGACTCAAGCTGGAAAGCCTTGGAATCGAAGACCTGGGTACTGCAAAGCGCGTGGTCATCACCAAGGACAGCACCACGATCATCGACGGTGCAGGTGAAGCCGAAGCGATCGAAGCCCGCATGGCACAGATCCGGACTCAAATCGAAAACACAACGTCCGACTACGACCGTGAAAAACTCCAAGAACGCCTCGCTAAACTGAGCGGTGGTGTGGCGTTGATCCGAGTCGGTGCTGCCACTGAAATCGAGATGAAAGAGCGTAAAGCACGCGTCGAAGACGCCCTTCATGCAACCCGCGCTGCTGTTGAAGAAGGCATTCTTCCAGGCGGCGGTGTCGCCTTGATTCGCGCTGCTAATGTGTTGGACAACCTGAGTGTTTCTGACAGCCAACAGTTTGGTGTCAACATCGTCAAAAGCGCTATCGAAGCCCCGCTTCGTCAGATTGTCTCAAACGCTGGAGGCGAGCCCTCCATCGTCCTTGAGAACGTCCGTAATGCTGAAGGCGGATACGGGTACAACGCGCGGCAAGACAGCTATGAGGACCTCATCGCTGCTGGCGTCATCGACCCGACCAAGGTGACTCGAAGTGCACTGCAGAACGCAGCCTCAGTGGCTGGTCTACTGCTGACCACGGAAGCGTTGGTTGCCGATCAAGCCGAAGACGACGCTGGGCATGAAGGACACATGCACTAAGCTCAGCCCTTGAAACGAAAAGGCCCACCGATTGGTGGGCCTTTTTTGTGGGACGGGTCTGGACCGCTCGTTGACCTAAAAGAACACCCTCGTCCCTATGCCCCCATCGAATCCCCCGTGAGACACTGGTGCTACAACCCAAACGGGCGCCATTTCAAAATACACCTCCATGGGCAGATCCTGGGGCTCAACCACGACACCAAATGGAAACCGGAGGCCTATTTTACCTCTCTCTTTTCCCGCTGTTGTGTCGTCTCCCAACATCCGCATGCGCAAACCAAGCCCCACATAAACAGGGTATTTCAGTCCCATATGGTCATCGGACTCTATCTCCGTCGGGGTGAATAGATAATCACCCCCCAAATGCAAGCGCCGCTGGCCAAAGCTCCAGCCGGCAAGCATTTGAACGGCATGCTTTTCCGACCAGCGGTACAACAAAGAAGCCGCTACAGGCTCGCCCAATATGACGCCTGCCCCCATGCCCATCGATCGGGCCGAAGCAGGGCTGGCCATGAATAGGGCATATACGATTAGAAGTGTTCGAATCAACGGTCACCCACCCAACTACTCAGCCGATCATTACCATAGAGGACCACAAGTTTACGAAGAACAGGCCTCATCGTTTCATCGACAACAAAACGATTCCAGTCCGGATCGGCCATCACAATCTCCAAGTCAAAACCATAGCGTAGCGCATCCATCAGATGCTTCTCAAACATGACAGCATCACCGGATAAGCCCGCTAAATGGGCCAAACGAAAATGTCCGCCCCAATGACTGGGTTTAAGTCTGACGACGCGCAAAAAGTCAGAACTCGCTTGCTCCTGATTTCCTTGAATAAGGTAAATTTCGCCCCGATCGTAGGCCGCTGCCGCCTGGTTTGGATCACGCTTGAGAGCCACACCATAATGCCGGATGGCGGCCTCAAATTCTCCTAACTGATAGTGCGCATAGCCGGTTTCGTAGGCCACAGGAGCCAGGCGGCCTACGGCACGACTCAAACGCCCCGACAGCTTTATCGCCTCCCGATATTGGCCAGCCTGATTGAACTTCTCCACATGCGCGGCCAAACGCTCACCAAGCGTCGAGCGATAATCAGGCAAAGCTGGACGCGCCCAACCGGGACCGCCCAACATCAGCAGTAGAGCCATACGAAACAACACGAAGCGAGTTTAGCGCTCCCGGCGCCTCGCCGCAGAGAACATTCCCATCAAGAGCAAACCAAACCACCCGGAAACTCGAGCATTGGAGCCGGTAGAACAGGAGCACCCCACGCGCTTCCCTGGAAAAATTCCCTGGGGACCCGGTGAAATATAGTCGGCCGATTCGTCCGCGCCGTCCGATTCACCACCGGGCACTCCTTCATCGCCTCCACCTTCTGAACCCGATCCCGAACCCGAACCCGAACCCGAACCCGAACCCGAACCCGATCCCGATCCCGATCCCGAACCTTCATATTCGCCCTTGGCATAAACGCAGACATCATCGATGTTCCATCCTCCCATGGTCAAACCACGGTCGGTCTCAATATCCCAGGACAACACCAGCGTACCCGACCCATCGGCTTCCACAGGAACAGAGTGAAGCACCCATTGATCGTCTTGATGGTGCTCATCGCCAATGCTTCCGTTTGTAGCATGGTTGGTCCACACTACAGCTTCATTCGCAAGAATACTGGCCTGGTCATAATATCCGTCTTCTACATTCAACCAGCGACGGTATTGAAGAACTAATTCTTCGTTTTCGCCGACATCGATTTCTATCGAACGGAGTCGATTGTGTTTCCCATTCTGGTATTCACCGTTGTACTCACCGCCTCCGAGATCATTGCCCCAAACATGATTTCCAGATGCGGCAAAGTCCGGATCTCCACCCAATCCAATCGGTGTTCCCCACATCCAATCGTCCGCACCCTCTTCCCAACCACCAGAAATTAGATCGTGGCTATAGCCACCATCATTCTCCTCAAAGTCTTCACAGTACAACTCCTCCAGGACGCCCACAAAAACCGTATACGGATTGATCGAGCCTCCAGAAGGGGCCGTCGATGTGCCGGCTCCATCGGTATTGAGCGTGAAGTAGTACAAAACCAAGGTCCCATCCGGTTGAGGCGGTACCACACCCTTCAGGTCAGACATTTCACCGGTCAGCCCAACACTCGACCAAGAGTCTCCCCCATCCACGCTGTAATGAACTTTGGCCGACTCGACGGTGGCATCCACACATTCTGGAGCCATGTTGAGTCCTTCTACCTCCAAAACTATCTCTGTTTCAGGCTCATGGTTCGAAATGGACTCGTGGTCCAGGACAATCAATGCCCCCCGCTCCCCGCCAGGCCCTAAACCATGTCGGCTAAAGGCGTCGATAATCGTACAACTGTTGGGGGTGCCATCCCCGAGATTGACATTATCGTCATCCGCGATCAGAACCGCCTCAAAAGACTGGGGAATAGTAGGGCCAGACTTTATGGCCCGCGCCAGAAGATGACTCACGGTTTCATAGGCTTCCTGTTCTGAACTCTCCTCTTTGAGAAGCTCAAACAAGTCCCACATCGCACCCGCAAAAATGAGTCCATCGGTATGCACCTGATTCACCCAGTCATCCGGATACACTCTGTCAGAGGCCACTTCCCGAATCGCACCGCCGCCGGTGAAAAAGCCAGGAGATATCGTCGGATCGCCCGTATTCAGGACGGCTACGACATCTGAGATACCTTCGGAAATCGACCCATCAAACTCGCCGCTAATCAAACTGTAGTAATGAAACGCGTGACCCCACTCATGGTAGTTGACATCCGCTATACGGCCCGTGTTGTTGCAGCCTGATCCGGCACGCATGAAGTTCAAGTTGCCATCAAAATAGGCATTACAATTATCATTGATATTGACGTAAACATCGAGCTGTTGGCTCATCAATGAAACATCGGAGGCAAACTCTAACCCCCATTGACGCACATGAGCTTGATGGATGTATGCGCTCAGTTCTGCTTGATCGGCATCCTCTTCCGTCAAAACCACATCTTCGCCCAACTCATCAAAGTCGGCATCGCTCCCTTGTTCATTATAAATTCGAGCATAATCCCCGTTTAAGTCTCCAGATGGCCACCCATCCCCCTCGATAGACCATTCGCCATCTTCGTCGGTGTACACGGTGTCCCCGTCCGCTTGAATACGCATCCACGGCATCGGCGATATGGTCATTTCACCATCCACAGATCGGATATCGTGCTCCGCATGAACCGTGCCCGTTAAAAATCGCACCGTGTTGTGAACGTTGATCAAGTCTCCAGTGTGGGCATCCACAAAGCTGACCCAATGTCCCTTGGGCCGCTCTGTTTTCGATTGAACCTCCCAAACCAGAGGAGTATCCAGCCGTCCCTCACGCTCCACCGGCAGAACCTTGAGCTTCGCTACAAGCTCCTCATGCACCGACTGACCGGCAGGGCCTTTGTGTATGGCAATAGCTTGCGCATCCTCGATATTGATCGACGGTACCGGATCCACCCGGTCGAGATGCGGCTGGGTATCCACACCAAACCCCAGCAAATACCCTTTCTGTATCTGTAGCCTTACACCGCCTCGCCACACCGGAATATCCGTACCGGGAACCATTTGCTTCAAGAGCAAAAACCAGGTTTGCGATGATTCGTCATAGCCCGAACGCCCCAGGCGCAAATCCTCAAGGTCGACACCCAGAAGTCCGGGAGAGTTGGCAAAAAAGTCCCGAACGATGGACTCTGCCTCCGTCAGCGTCTTGGGTTGCCCCACGTAAATGGAAGGACCCCATGCGGCCGTGGGAACGCCCGTACGCTCATCAAACCGAGCCAACCAGTCATGGCCGGGGCCAGAGACAAAGGCGCGCCAGGCTGATCCCTTGCGCAGCATCGCTTGCCTCTCCTTATGAAACCGTCGAATGCGCTCCGGCTCGGCGCCAATATAGATGGAAGGATCGGGCCGAATCGCGAGAACAGGTAAGGCCAGCAACCAAAGACCAATCATGGAATCCTCCAGCGTCACATCAGACGAAGCGTATACGATGTGTTCTGTTCCCATGGTGGGGCGACTAAACTGCTGATGTAAATGCTTTTGCGTACACCATACACCTTCTTGACAGTGGCCTCCTGGCTACTGCTGTGCCTTGGCATGGCATGTTCATCCGGTGATTCTGAGCCTTCTATTACGAAAATGGAAGATTTACCGTCGCTCCCCGAGGAGCCAAAGAAGCAAGAATTGCCCCGATCGGTATCGATGGAAAAACGTGACGTCACGCTCGCGTTGGTTGGGGAGGTCCGTGGTGAAATTGAGCCTTGCGGTTGTCCAACACTCCCTTTCGGAGGGTTCGAACGCCGGGGAACCCAGTTGGGTAAACTTCGGGACAGTGGCGCAGGCCCCGTCTTTCACATTGATGCGGGAGACACACTGGTCAAAGGCTTGTCCACCAAACGGATCGACAAACTGGAAACTCGAGCTCGAGAAATATTGAAACTGAGCAAAATGGTCGGCGTTGATGTTTGGATTCCAGGTTCCAGCGATCTCATTGCATTGGCGCCCGATGAACTGGCTGCTGCACCTGGGCCTCACCGCATCAGCGCCACGTGGATCCAACCCGACGGAGAGTCCCTGCTACCCGCCACAGCCGTCCTGGAGCGTGACGGATTTAAGCTTGCCGTCATCGGCCTTAGTGGGCCTCCACCCAGCCACGTCGAGTTGGACTACATGACTCCGCTAAGGGCGACCGAAAAAGCAATGAAATCGATACCCAAAGACGTGGACTGGATCATTGGGGTGAGCAACTTGAATGACGATGAAATCGCCGCTCTATCCCGCGAAAAAACAGGGCTCAGCGCCATTTTCAGTACCCGCGGAAACCGCTACGACACCCCCACCCTCACCACTCAAAGCACACCCATCATTGAGACGCCTGATCGCGGCCGATACCTTCAGGTCATCCACGCAAGGTTGGGCTCCGCAGCATCCACACCGCTGCTATTGCATCCCGATGCACCCACATGGCGAGCCCGGTTATCTGCCGTTCGACGCGGAGAGGATGACAAGCTGAATGAGGACGGAAAAGGGCGGAACCTGGGCCTCATTAATACTGTGCCGTTGAGCGCAGATTTGGACAAAACAGGGGCAATTTCAGATCGATTGGTGAAGTACAAGGCGGACAGACGAGTAGAAGCGGCAAAAAACGCTGGGCATACCAAGCCGCACACACCCACCTACGCGTCGTCAGGAGCTTGCGTCAATTGCCACTCCAGTGAATTCGCCCGATGGGCCCTGACCGGACATGCCCAGGCCTGGCTGGCTCTCGTCCAAAGAAAAGAGACCGAAAATCCCGAGTGCGTTGGATGCCACACAACGGCATATGGCGAACCCGGAGGACTGGGTGAACTCACTGCATCGAACATTCGAAAGTTCAAAGGCGTACAGTGCGAAATGTGCCACGGACCACTCGCGGGTCATCCTTCAGATCCCAATGTCACAGCGAAACCCATTCAGGAGTCGGACTGCATTCGATGCCATGATGAAGCCAACAGTCCCGACTTTGATTTTGAGACCTATTTACCCAGAGCCAGCTGCCAAGGTGGCGCCCCTTCCATCATTCCAAAACCACCGGATCCCTAAGCTTTACCAAGCAGCAAGAAAACGATCGACCTCTTCGCGCTCAAGCTGGCCTAAGGACAAGTCCAGACATTCACTACAGATTTCAACGCCGTTGTAGCTGTATACCCCGCGGGCCTCAAAAGCAGATCGAGAACAAAGAGAGCAGCACGCGTGTTCAGGCGCCTCTAATGTTCGCCGATGTTGACCGACCTGAATGACACAGCGGTCACATACGACGGCATCACTGCCACTCATCAAATAGCCGACCTCATTGGAATCTCGTCCACATGTGCTGCAGCGTGTGATTTCACTTTTCTCCACTTTTCGTGGGGCCGGACTTTGGGTCGGAGGAACGACATAAGACAACAATCTGTCGACCTGTGAGGAACCGCCTTTTTCGTTCGCTAATGAGGCCAGTTTAGCCGTAGCTATCGGCTCACCGTACATCGCCAGACCGGCCCAAGCGGCGGTGGCAAGGTCCGAATCGGCATCGACAGCCCACCGAGCCAAGAGAGCTTTTCCTGCCGTACTTCTGCGCACACCGATAGCCAACAGCAATAAGGCCTGGTAAGCCCGCGCCCGACGACGTTCTGTCGTGATATTTTCGCGGTGGCCCGACACATCATCTGCTGGACCATGTCTGTCGACAGCGGCCTTCTTCAGATCCGACTCCTCCAGTTTCAAACCCGCCGTAAGAACTGGGTCGGGCAGTACCGCCGCTGCACTCAACGCCTCAAGCCCGAGGCCAGGCCCATAGTGCTTGGATGGATCTCGGAGACGAGAAGAGGCCGCATCAGCCACCGCATTCAGCACCATGGTGCACGCCGATTCCCAAAGCTGAAAACGCAAGCCTTCATCTTGAGTGCGATCGATCGATGTCAGGACTGTCGATAACATCGACGGACCCACATCTCTGACCTCTTCCAGAACCGTTTCTATCCGTTCACGCGTGACGGCACGGGCATCGACTGCCCCTCCAGGAGGAAGCCGATCAAAGGTTCCCACTTCCGCATCCAACGCTTTACTGAGCCAACTCGAGTCTTGAGTATGGCGCCGCGTTCGGACCATCTCAACATAGGTCGGCATGTGCTCCGGATGATCGCGTAAAGTTTCGCGAAACACCTTAGTGGCTTCAGCTGGGTCGCCTTCTTCAAGCAAAGTACAGCCCAAAGCATAGCGCGCCTCAAGATGCTCGGGATTGACCAAAAGCGCCTTGTTGCACGCTTCACGTGCCTTCGAGAAGTCTCCCATTTGAAACCATGCCATCGCCATACGGGCCAAGACGTTGGTGTCATCAGGACGCTCTCGCAAATACGCACGGAAGTGCTGGATAGCGTTGTTGTACTTGCCCGACTCGTATGCCACCTGGCCAAGATGAAACTTGGCGATGGCCGCATGATCAGGATTCTCACGCAAGCGAATAAAGAAACGCTGAGCCTCTTTGCTGCGTCCGGTTTGCATACAACACAAGCCCATGTCCCGCAGAATTTGTGGATGTTGGTCCGGCGTGGGATCGAGACGCATGGCGCGAACGAGATGATAGGAGGCACGCTCTATGAGTCGCTGATGCGCATTTTGACGCGCAAGGAGCATCAACGCACGACCCAGCAAGAGGTGGGTTTCCCAGGCTTCTGGGGCCATTCTGCATCCAGACTCATAGTGCCGAACCGAAGCTCCGTAATCTCCGCGAAGGGTCTCCAGCGCACCAAGAGCAAGGCACAAGTCCGGTCGTTCGGCGTCTGCAGCATAGGCTTGTGAAAGGTACTTTTCGGCTGCTTCCAACCGTTCCATGCCCACCAGGGCAGCTCCGGCAACAATCAGCGCACCGACAGAAGTCGCGTCATCTTGAAGCACGCGTCGAGCCAAGCTCAATGCCGCAGTACAGTCCGGCTCACCACCGTTATGCATCCATCCTCGGGTCAACAAACACTGACCCAATTCAAGCCTTCCACCCAGATCATCTGGTTGCGAAGCGACCCTCTCCTCCAGTTTGGAGATGGTCCAATCGAGCTTGGCGTGAGGGAAAACCGAGGAGGGCATGAAGAATACTGAGGAAAGGTTGGGTAGTACACCCTAATACATCTTACAAAGCCCGCCATATTGGCGCCACAGTGATAGTCCCCGAATCATGAATCCGGAACTTTCCTCTTTTCGTCGCGAAAAAGCCGTCCGCTGGCTTACTCCTCTATTCTTGGCTTCGGGGGCCACCTCTCTGGTCTACGAAACGGTATGGGAACGTCAGCTGCACCTGATATTCGGAACCAGTCAGCTGGCTGTATCCACGGTCCTGGCCGCTTTTATGACGGGCTTGGCTTTGGGTGGCTTTGGCGGCGCAAAATGGGCCGATCGAGTCAACAGACCCATTCGTGCCTATGCCATCTTGGAAGCCATGATTGGCCTGTATGCCCTGGCCTTTCCTTGGCTACTCGACCTCATCCAGCCGGTGTATCAGGGCTTCTACCACCTTTTTGAGCCCTCTCCGACCGCGTTTGGGGCCTTCCAATTTGTGATTCTCGGTCTCATGCTGCTGCCACCCACCTTTTGCATGGGTATGACCTTGCCGCTGCTGTCACGATTTGCGACAACAGCAAAAGAAGACAGCGGTGAACGGATCGGTCGCCTTTACGGCGCAAACACGATTGGCGCCGTGATGGGAACAGGTCTTGCGGGCTTCTATCTCCTGCCCACCATTGGGCTCAATCTCACCACCTGGTGCGCAGCTGGGGCCAACATTTTGCTCTGTCTGGGCGCCTTGTCGCTGTCCAATACGGTCGAGGCACTGCCCCCGGTTGAAAAAGAAGAACGCAAGGAAGCGGGCTGGGCTCCCTCGATTTTGGGAACCATTGCTCTACTCGCCGGATTTTCCAGCCTTCTGTACGAGGTGGCGTGGTTCCGTCTGATGTCGCTCATTTTGGGAGCGTCAGCCTATGCGTTCTCTGTCATGCTGTTTAGCTTCCTTCTCGGCATTGGGGCAGGCGGATGGCTCGGCGGACCCCTGGCTGACAAATTGTACGCCAAGGGCGGCCTTAAAAGCGTCTTAATCGGCCTTGGCTTTCTCGAAGCAGGCATCGCCGTGCTGACTTGGTCAGCCATGTATTTGTATGCAGAACTCCCCTGGCTCTTTGTCGTGGTCTACGACATCATGGGTGTCAGCGCTCTATTTCTGTGGATGGGCAAGCTCCTTCTGGCCATGTGTGTCATGGTTCCTCCCGCTCTTTTGATGGGTCTAGCCTTTCCGCTCTTGGTACGGGCCGCCGCTGGAGAGTCCCTCTCTTTAGGAAAGCCCGTGGGCAAGCTGTACGGGTGGAATACTGTGGGTGCTATTTTCGGCGCCGGGCTGGGTGGCATTGTTTTCCTCCCATGGCTGTTCGTGCGCGGTTCTGTGCTGCTGGCCATCACCGTAAACGTATTTCTCGCTTGTCTCGCGTGGCACCGAGCGTATTCCAAGGACCGCAGTCAACAGATCAAAGTCATCGGTTTCGGTGTGGTGCTATCGGTGGTCTTGGTGGCATTTGCCTCCCCATGGAACCCCCTTCAAATGACATCCGGCACCTACAAGTACGTGTACAATATGGACGACCACAGCCGTAAAGGCGTTTACGAGTCTCATGTCGCTCCATACGATTTGATGTACTACGCCGAAGGGGTCTCCAGCGTCGTCACCGTGGCCAGAAACCGAAACACCGGAGACGTCTGGCTGGCCAATAATGGAAAAATCGACGCGTCCAGCAAGAGCGATATGCCCACCCAGGTGTTGGTTTCGCACATGCCGTTCTTTTATCGCCCGGAATCAGAAACGGTGATGATGCTGGGTCTCGCTGCCGGGTATTCGGCAGGATCGGCCGCACTGCATACCCATCCAAAGGTGATCGATCTGGTCGAAATCGAGGAACGCATCATTGATGCCAGCCACTACTTTGACGAGTGGAATCACAAACCCCTCGATGACCCGCGAATGGTCATGAAGGTCAATGACGCCCGAAACCACCTCAACTTGACGCCCGATAACCATTACGACCTGATCATTGCTGAACCCTCCAATCCTTGGCTGACAGGGGTCTCCAATCTGTTCACCAAAGAATATTTTGAGATGGGTAAACGCAAACTGAAAAAGAGTGGGATTTGGTCCCAATGGATTCAGATCTACGGTATGGACACAGACGATCTCCGCTCCCTTTTGGGAACTTTTTCTGACACCTACCCCTATGTCCACCTGTTCTCGACCATCTCTGACGCCGACTTGGTTCTAGTGGGGTCGGAAACGCCATTAGACATGGATCTGGATCAATTCCAGAGAGTGATTGATGGCAACCCCAAAGTCCGAGCAGATCTGCTTGAAATCGGGATCGATTCCGCGACCGATCTGCTTGCACGCTACCGTTTGGACCGGGAAAAATTACAGGAGCTAGCCAGCGATATTGAGCGAAACACGGACGATAATATGCGGGTCGAATACTCTGCTCCTCTCAATCTGTACGTGTGGACCGGCGACGAGAATGTCTTGATGCTGGAGGAATCCGTAGGCAAGGTACCTCTGGTACCCTTTGAAGCCACCGAGGGCGCGGACGGCCTGATTGAATTGGCAAAGAGCTACGAAGAGCTCAATTTGTGGGTACAGGCACTGATGTGCTTAAAGGAAGCCGAAAAGCGTGAACCCGGACGAAACGACGTTCAAGCGCTCTACATTCAGTACCAACATGAGTTGTCCATGGAGATGGAAAAAGCCAAACAGGACGCTCAAAACACCAATTGAAATCGTTCCAATTGGTGAAAGTCCGGAGCTTCTCCTTCCAGAGGAATCCACGACGAATAGGTCCGATTACTTCCCTGACCATGAATGGCCGTCGCGTTGACCCGAATCGGGCCCTCGGGAACCCACTCACTGCTCAACACCGCTGTCGCCGTCCAGCGCTCACCGCGAATCACCGGGCGAAAATCCAACGGCAATAGAGTGGCTATAGGATTTCGGGTCCCATGCAGCTGCAAAACCAAGTGATGCCCTGAGGGCGCCATTTCCACTTCTGTATAGTGCCCGTCTTGACCCAATAAAAAAACCTCCACGACTTCGTGCTCCCAGAGTCTATCGGTAGGACCCGGCGGGCCCGACGGTGGGACGGGATCTCCATAAAAAGGCGCATCCAGTCGAATCTCAATTCCCGTATCTAAACGCAACAAATGAAGGGTGATCCAAGCCTCGGGAGGAAGCGGTTCACCATTCCAAGTGCTCTCAATCCGCAATGAACGTATGGGATGTGTCATGCCTCTCGGTTAGCACACGGAAACGGAGGACATCGTGGCTCGGCCTTGCGTAGTGCAGAAATATGGGGGCTCATCGGTCGCTGACGTGGCGCAAATCCAGTCGGTCGCCCAGCGCGTCGTGCAGACGCGCAGAACCGGCGTTGATGTCGTTGTCGTGGTGAGTGCCATGGGAAATACCACCAACGAACTTCTCTCTTTAGCTTCCGAAATTTCGACGAATCCCGGCCGGCGAGAGCTTGATTTACTGATCAGTGTTGGCGAACGGGTCAGCATGACGTTGTTGGCCATGGCGATTCAAGAGTTAGGCGAGCCTGCACAATCTTTCACGGGAAGCCAATCGGGAATCATGACCGATACGCATCATGTCGCAGCACAAGTCTTGGAAGTACGCCCCCACAGAATCAGACGAGCACTAGATGAGGGCCAGATCGCCATCGTCGCGGGCTTCCAGGGCGTAAGCATGACCGGCGAAGTCACCACATTGGGCAGAGGAGGTTCAGATACCACCGCTGTCGTTCTAACTGCCGCACTGGGCGCTGAATATTGTGAAATCTGTTCCGATGTGGATGGCGTCTATACCGCCGATCCTCGTCAAGTTACCGCAGCAAAGCGACTCGAAAGCCTATCGATCGGCTCAGCGCTAGAAATGGCCAGTGCGGGTTCAAAAGTGCTCCTCGCAGAAGCCTTGGCTCAAGCGGAAGCTCATGGTGTCACGCTCATGGCGGGAGCCACCAACAAGCCGTCCGGGACCGGAACACGTGTGGTGCCTGGAACAGTCGCAGACGATGTCGTAGGCATTGCTCGAGACAACTCCATGTACATCGCCGCTCCCGGTTCCGATCTGTCCTCGGTCAAAGGTGCAATTATGGCCCGTCTCCCTGACGGGTCCGCCCTGATAAACGGCAAAAACCTGCCTCCTCCGCACAGCTGGGACTTGGGTGCAGACCCTCGCCCCGTCAGTATAGTTAGCGCTATTGGGCGATCGGTGGTGACCGATCCAAACGTGACCGACCTCGCCATTCAAGCCATTCAACAGACAGGAAGCGACCCGCTATGGTGGGCCACCGACGGACGTCTAACGGCCGTCCTTGAGCGCCATGAAGCTGCTGCTGCGGAAACCGCTCTACACGACGCCTTAATCCAACCGGCTACCGAAGGATAAGGTCGTCGATCAAAAGCGCATTCGTTCCCCGTTGAGCCGTATGCAAAGCCGTGACATCGCGCAGAATGACCCACTTTATTCGGGATCCATCTACCCTCGACCGCTGCCTTGAATCATCGGTGCGCACAAAGGCACTGATGGGTAGCGAGATATCCGCCCATCGATCGGTGGAAACGGATTGCAGCGGAGCCGCCCACGTGCCCCCTTCATCGTCTTCGAGAAGAATCCGGTATCGACCTTGAAGGCTTTCGGATCTCAACTTTATCGACACCTGATTGAGCGATGCACCATCCAGACTGATGCCGAAAATTATAAAATCAGATTCGCCTTCTAGGACTTCTGTGCTCCATCGAGCGCTGTAACCATCACTCCCATCGAAGAGTTTCAAATCGGACTCTTTTCCACGCTTCCAGCCGCGCACCCACGGGTCCACACTCAGTCGAAAGTCTTTTCGATACGGAAGCTTTTTGACGGCCTTATCTTCGGCATCCATACGTCCGAGCAAAGTCCGCACCCGCGGTCGTGCGCTGCGGTATTGTCGAGCCGACTCCAAGCTGCGTCGAGCGCCGGCTAAGTCTCCAGCAGACCACCTCGCTCGCCCCAGCCAATACAGCACATCTCCGCGTTGGTCGTCGTTCTGAGGAATTTGAGCAACCAATGCTTCGTAAATGGCAATGGCGTCCGAGGGTGACGCGCCCATCGCCTGGCTCAACCGGGCATCGTAGGCACTCGACCAGTTCTCGGGGCCACCGGCAAGAGCCGCTTGTCCCAATAAAAACCAGAAGCAAGCGCCCACCCGTCTAGCTTTCCTCAGCAATGAACTGGTAGCCCACCCCATGCAGGGTCCGTATAAATTGCGGCTCTTGAGCGTTGTCTCTCAACTTTTTTCGCACTGTGAGCACATGAGTATCCACAGTTCGTGTTGCCACGCCTGCGCGATAGCCCCAGACCCGTTCCAGAAGGGTGTCCCGAGACAGGATCAGCCCTCGGTTTTCAATGAAAAACTTGAGTAGAGCCGCCTCGCGCTTAGAGAGTGGTTCATCCCCATTGGGATGATGGATCGCCATATCATTGGGACCCAATTCCACTTTGATATCGCCAAAATGGTACAGATACCGCGCGCCTCCAACCCGTTTCAGCATGGCCTCGATGCGCTTCTCCAACACCGGAAGAGAAAACGGCTTGGTGACGTAGTTATCGGCGCCCGCATCAAAACCAATGATCTTGTCTTCTTCGCTTGTTCGAGCCGTCAAAAATAGAATCGGCCGATCGAAACCCATGTCACGAAGGGCTGAACAAATTTCAAACCCATTCATACCATCGGGACCCGCAGGACCCTCTTGAAGCATGACATCCAACACGGCCACATCGGGCTGAAACTTCTCCACGATAGCCAACGCATCCTCTCCGGTTCGCGCGCCATGGACCGTATTTCCCTGACGTTCGAAATATTTGGTAAGGGTGCCCAAAACCTCTGTTTCATCTTCAACGAACAGGATTCGCGCCATGTCATACTCCTTGTCTTTGGATAGGATCCCCAGACAAGGCTGGGAACCACAGAGAGAATGTACTCCCCTGGCCTGGTTTGGATACCACGTCCACCGACCCCTTGTGAGCGGAAACAATATAGAAGGTGATGGCGAGGCCAATCCCAGTGCCCTTTCGACGACGCACTGAAGCATCACCTCCGCGGAAAAAAGGCTCAAAAATCTGCTGCACATCTGCTTCCGGAATGCCGATACCTTCATCGATTACTCGAATGGTCACCCCTTCTCTTTCCCGCACCATCTCCAGTCGAATCGGCTTGTCCGGATCAGAGTATTTTGCCGCATTCGACAACAGGTTTATGACACACTGCGCGATCGCATCAGCGTCATGAGCCACGATCGGGAGGTCGGGCATTATGCGCACAAACAGGTCCCGTTCCACCAATTCAGCCGAGGTCTCAACCGCTTCGACAGCGGTCCGAACGCTATCGCCTAAATCACCCGGAACAAGGGCATACGTCTTGGCCCCTCGCTCAATGGCGGAAAAGTCCAAAACATTATCAACAAGACGACTCAAGCGTTCAGATTCACGAACAATCGAATGATAGTCTCGAGCTTGCTCCTCTGGCGTGTCCGACAAACCCAGCATCAAACTCTCCGCCTTGAGTCGAATCTGTGTGATAGGCGATCGCAGTTCGTGAGACACATTTGCGGCGAAGTCCGCCTTCATACGCGCCGAGTCCAGCTCCGTCCGAACAAATCGAGCTGTCGACATCCCCCCGACACCGATCAATACAATCGCCAAGAAAATGATGCCGATGCGTCGGTTGCGGCGCATCGTCAAATTCTCCTGAAGGGCTTGGGCATCACGAGGCACCACCACCATGGACCAGCCCACCATCCACGGCACAAGCGAGCGGCGACTCAATGCCTCTTTTGGAGCGGTCACATCAGGATTCAGCAACATGCCTCTCACCGGACTTCCTGGTTGGCTCACATCCTTCGCCATCGAACGAGCATCCGCGATGAGGCGGCGCCGATCGAGCGCGAAGGCATAGAGATCTTCTCCCCACCAAGTCAGCGCCCAAAGACCTCGATCTCCCTCCACCCATCGAAGCTTACCCTTGTCCACGCTGAAGTTTCGCTGCCCAGCCAGCACAGCGTCGAGCTCAGGAAGCAGTTTTTCCGCCCAGAAGAGCATGCGCATGCGGTCATCGATCCGTTCTCGTGTGGCCGCCACCCATTCGGTGTCGGCAAAAGGCTCCAACCGCGAGAGCGCTCGGCGTGCCACAGCCCCTTCTCCGCCTTTACCAATGGCCCATCGCCGCCCCATGACACGATCGACCAAAATGCGAAGATCATCAGCGCCGATCAGTGGGTTTTGAACCATTCGCCCTTCAGCACGGTACAAGCTCACCAGGTCTTCCATACGAAATCCCCATGGGTCGCGCACATTTCCGTATTTGGAAACCACCTCATCCAGAACCATCCGGGAATCGCCCACCCGACCGGACTGTTCGAGTAAACGAGCTCGATCGAAGAGCATGCGCGCCTGCGTTTGCATGCTCTGAGTCTGCCGGGCAGCCTGAGCATATAGCCGAGAGACAACGACCGAGTCCTCGTCCCGTCTGTCCGCAGCGACGGCACGCTGAACGGCCACATCAAAGAGGAAGTCGATAGGCTCCTGCGCTTTGAACGCACTGCGGTAGAACGGGGCCACAACCGTCAGGTCGGAATCGAGTTTCAATCCAACCAGAACGCGAGAATGAAGCTCCTGGGGTGCTTCCAAGGGACTTCGGCCGGCCTCCAACCTATCCAGCACAGAAGACTCAAAGTTGGTGAAGGGTCTTTCCAGTTGGCTCATAAATGCCGAAGCGGAACGCTCAGCTTGAGCCTTCACATCATCCATGACCGCCAACTCTTCTCCCTGAATGCTCGAAATCCCAAAATAGGCAAGAAGCATGGAGGGCAGGAGAATCATGACCGAGCCCAAAACAATCATCCGCATCGAGCGTCTTAGGCGCAACGCATCCGTCATCGCTTGAACACGACTTCCACGGCGAGCCATTATCCACCTCAACAGGCGAACAATTGATGACTGGTTTTGGTCTGGTCGTTTGACGGCCATGATGGACATCATATGTCGCCTGCATGAAGGCAGTTCGAATCGATCAACATGGAGGTCATGAAGCGTTGCGGGTGGTGGATGTTCCCGAACCCAAAGCGAGTCCTGGCCATATTGGTGTCCACGTGACCCACGTGGGCCTAAATCATCTGGACATTTGGGTTCGAAGAGGCGTGGATTCTCACCACTTTCCTTTGCCCATAATCCCCGGTTCAGATGTCGTCGGAATTCGTGAAGACACGGGCGAAACCGTGGCGCTTCATCCGGGTTTTGGTTGTGAGCAGTGTGAGACCTGTACAAGCGGACGACACGATCTCTGTCGGCACTACGCCATCCGAGGAGAAAGCGTGGACGGCGGAATGTGCGAACGGGTCGTGGTTCCAGAATCTCACATCTTGCCCTGTCCCATAGCCCCCGAGAAGGCGGCCGGAGCACCCCTCAGCCTACTGACGGCCTGGCATATGTTGGTGGGGCGCGCACAAATACAAGCCGGCGACAGAGTATTGATACAAGCGGGCGCCTCCGGCGTCGGTGTGTACGCCATCCAAGTGGCCAAACTCATGGGTGCGGAGGTCGCCATCACCGCATCCACAGCCAAAAAACGGGATCGTTGCCTAGCCTTGGGTGCTGACCATGCCTGGCCCTATGAAGACGCCCTGGCCGAAGCCAAAACCTGGACTCAAAGGAAAGGCGTGGACATCGTTCTCGATCACGTGGGGACCGACACATGGGCGACCAGTATAAAAATGCTCGCCCGGGGAGGCTCGCTGGCCACTTGCGGAGCCACCACTGGGCATCAAGCGACCATCGATTTGAGAATGTTGTTCTTTAAGCAACTCAACCTTTTGGGAAGTACCATGGGGACTATGACAGAAATGCGTGACGCCTGGGCAGCTTTATGTTCAGGAAGCATCTACCCAGTAGTAGATACCGTGTTAACCATGCGGCGCTTGAGTGAGGCACACGCACTCTTGGAAAACCGTTCCATTGTAGGGAAAGTTGTGGTGGAGCAAGACCTGTGAGAGCGCTGGTAGCCATTGTCGCGATGGGATGCAGCGACTCGATTCAAAAAGATACAGCCACTGAAGCCAGTGCTGCACCCGACTGCTCAGTCTCTGTGTACCACTCGCCATCGGGCGAACCCGACAGCGTTCGAATCATGGGAGACTTCAATAACTGGGATGCTGAAACCCACCCGTTGACATCGAATGCTGATGGCGAATGGAGTACAACGCTCAACCTTTCCCCCGGTGCTTACGCATACCAATTCGTCGAGTACACGGCGTGGGAACAAGATGGCGCCCTCATCGAAGTGTGCGATTCCACCGCTGAACTCGCCGTATGCGATGCGCCCACCCATGGAGAATCGGATTGGCGTCAAGAGTGCAGCATTCAGTCTTCTGACTGCGACAGCTTATTGATCGTGCCCGACTGCAATCAGCCTTCCATCGATGTGTCCTCCGTTGACCATGCTGGAGATACTCTCCGTGTGGAAGGAACCGTCAGCGGAAATACCGAAACGATACGCGCCACCCTGAACGATACCGCCATTGATGTCACCATATCTGGGGATATGTTCCACGTGGAACACGTTCTCGATGACGCTATACGCCATCACTTGGTCCTTGAAGCCACCAGCACATCCGGAGTGGTTTCCGAACCTGTCGCCGTGCCGATTTGGACAGATGGCTGGGATTGGGATGAAGCGGTCATTTACCACGCGATGATCGATCGTGTGGCCAATGGCGACCCGCTCAACGATAGCCTGTCGGGGGCCTCTTCCATCAGCTCTGAATGGGCGGGGGGTGACTTTAAAGGTTTGACGTCGTCCATCCCCTATCTCCAGTCTCTGGGGATCAATACCATCTGGATTTCCAATCCTCAGCCCGCTCCGGAAGGAGCCTGGCCGGGAGATTGCGACGCCACTTATTCCGGTTTTCATGGCTTTTGGCCCACCGCAACCTCCGGTGTCGATTCCCGCCTCGGCACCGTCGATGACCTGGATGACTTTATCGACACGGCCCACGCAGCCGGCATGCGGGTCATCATGGACTGGGTCGGCAATCACATTCACTCGGACCATCCCGACGCCGATGACGTCGATATGTTTCACGCCATGGCGGGATGCAAAGAGGCATCGACCAATGGTCAATCAAACTGGGACACGATTCCTGAGGAATGTTGGTTTACCGACTACCTTCCCGATTGGGATCACAGCCAACCCAAAGTCATCCATGAGGTCGTCCAAACCGCCGTCGATTGGGCCAGAGACCGAAAACTGGATGGCCTCCGCGTGGACGCAGCAAAGCACATGTCTCACGCAGTTCTGTACAACCTAAGAAGCGAATTATCCAAAGCGCTTGAGCATGAAGGCAGCCACTTTGATTTCAACTTGATCGGTGAAACCTTTGATGGCGCCGACAAAATCAACAGCTATATCGGCCCCCACTTGCTCCATGGTCAGTTTGATTTTCCTCTGTACTGGTCTCTGCGCAGTGCTTTTGTCGATGACACCACATCCGTTGCCGACGTCGTGTGGCAAGCCGCCCGTACCGAAGACATCTATCCAAACGGCCGTATGTCCACCTTCTTGGGCAATCTGGATGTGGGTCGATTTACAACCACAGCCAGCGAATATACCGAGGCCGCCTGTGGAGAAGACGGTCTCCGGCAGGCGTCTGCTACGATCAACGATGAAGTCTACGCTCGGATGATTCTGGCCTGGACAGTCCTCTTCACCCAGCCCGGCATGCCCATGATTTATTACGGGGATGAGGCCGGCCTGCCTGGCTATGGCGATCCAGACAATCGACAGGCATTGTGGTGGAACGGTATCGACACCATGGACACCACCGTCACACAAGTAGCAGCGAGCCTCAATTCGGGCCCAGCCCGTGTATTGGAAGCCGTGGCCGCTTTGACAACCGTGCGATCTCAGCACCCGGCACTCCGCACCTCCAATCAGATCGAATGGTGGAACGGCGGGCCCGGCCTCTACGCGACCGCCCATAGCGCCGACGGTGACCAAGCCATCGTCGTCATCAACCGAACATGGGAAGAGCAATGGCTCGACAATGGTATCGCTTTCGCTGGCCTCGACGCCTCGGTTTGGCGAGATGCTCTAAGCGGCCAAACCATCACCAATGACGGTGACCGTCTGGTGTTCTCCATTCCACCCTTCACGTCCCAAGTCTGGGTGCCATCCGAATGAAAACCCTCGATTCTTACCTTTTGTTATCGGCATTGCTGGGCTGTGCTTCAGAGGACTATGCCGCGGTATACGCCGTCTCCGACAAAGCCCCCAGCTTGACATGGGACGACATAGAAAATCTGGAACACATGGGACCTACCGTCATCGATGGGGGTGTCAATTTTGCTGTGTATTCAGAGAATGCAGGCCGCATTCACTTATTGCTATTCGAAGATCCTGAGGCCCAACTTCCCACCCAGACCATTCCCTTGCAAACAGAGGGCGACGTATGGAACATATTCGTCGAAGGGATCGGCTATGGACAGCATTATGGCTTCACAGCATGGGGGCCGAATTGGCCCTACGATCCAGAATGGGTCCCCGGATCGACCGTTGGTTTCCGTTCAGATGTCGATCAACACGGCAATCGATTTAATCCAAATAAGTTGCTCACCGACCCATGGTCCAAAGCCATCCACCGCGACCACGACTGGTCCCAGGGATCAACAGCATCCGGTCCCCAGCGGGCACAAACGACTCTGGCCGCCTCATCAAAGAGCGTGGTCGTCGGTTCGAACTATACGTGGTCTGACCATGAAACCGAATGGCGAAGCAAACGTAAATCCAACACCCTAGCTGGCCATGATTGGACCGATCTCGTCATGTACGAGGTTCACCCCAAAGGCTTCACTCAAAATCCAGCTTCAGGTGTAGATCATCCAGGAACCTACCGGGGAATCGGGCAAATGGCCCCCTACCTGGCCGACTTGGGAATCAATGCCATCGAGTTGATGCCCATTCACGAAAAGCCGCTCGATGGCGGATATTGGGGCTACAACTCCCTCAACTTCTTCGCGCCGGAGCACACATTCTCCGCCGATGCCATGGCCACCGGACGCGTCGACGGTGTCATCGACGAATTCAAATGGATGGTCGATCAACTGCATCAAAACGACATCGAAGTGATTATCGATGTCGTTTACAATCACACCGGCGAGGGAGGTCTCTGGCGAGAGCGACTGTTCTTCGAAACGTTTGAAGATGCCGTCTCCGTCAACTTCGATCCCAAAGAGGTTGCGGGCTTGTACAGTTTCCGCGGCCTCGACAACGCCAGCTGGTATGCCCTCAGCGAAGACGGCCAAACCTACTGGAACAACACCGGTGTGGGCAACCAACTCCGGCCCAATCACACGCCGGGCCATCGCATCATCATGGACGCGTTGAAGTTCATGGTTGAAGAACTCCACGTCGATGGTTTTCGGTTTGATCTGGCGGGAATCCTCGGAGAGAAAGACCTCGACTACAACGCCCCTACAGCCGTCGCGGGAACCATCGTCCAAGATATTGCCGATGACCCCACCATGATCGAACACAATGTCCGGTTGATTTCAGAGCCATGGACAGCCGGCGGAACAGGGCCCGGAATAGGCGGCTTCCCCATGAGTCGGGTCGACGAGACCTTCGGCTGGGCGGAATGGAACGCACACTTCCGAGATTGGTGGCGAGCCTTTATCAACCACTGCAATTGGTCTGAAAACGGTATGGAGTGTCACGGGAACAACACCCTCGATAACCCTGTATTCGTGCTCAACAGTACAGAAGGTGTGGATGGCGGCGCTGTGCTCATGGGTTCACAGTCCGTTTATGGAGATGAAGGACGCGCGCCCTACCACAGCATCAACTTCATTACGGTCCACGATGGGTTCACCTTGTACGATCTGGTGTCCTATTCAGACAAACAGAACGAATGTGGGCTCTTAAACCCTAAATGCTGCGATGACCCCCTCAGCGTATGGTGCGACACCGACTCCGGTGAAGAACACAACCGCAGTTTCAATTGGGGAAGCGAGCCCATCAAGCGGGCTCAAATGCGCAACTTCTTCACGGCCATGTTCATCAGCCGCGGAACACCGCTCCTCTTTGGTGGTGATGAGTGGATGCGCACCCAGTTCGGTAACAACAACGCCTACTCCACGTGGGCCGACAATGAGTGGAACTGGTTTCGCTGGGGTGAATGGCAGAACGTCACAGCCACACAGCGGCACCGCATGCATGACTTTGTGCGCGAGCTCATCACTTTCCGCCAAAGCCAAAAAGAGCGGCTCAACCCCCCTGAGCACAGCGCGACCCCACCGGCTTGGAAAAATGCCAACAATCAAGACATGAGTGGTGAGGAATGGGGAAGCCAACGCCACATGATGATCCATCACTACGCAGAAGAAGCATCGACAGGCGAACTCGTCATCCTGATCAACATGGAAAACTACACCGTCGACTTTGCATTACCCGAGGGCCGAAATTGGTTTCGTGTCGTCGATACCCAGCCCTGGTTTGACCAACCCACGGACAATTCTGAACCGGCCGGGTTTCTCTCCGACGATCCCACACGAGATCCGTACCGTTCTTGGAACATCGAATTGGATGATCCCAACCCGGTCTCCGATGCTCGCTATGGCGTACAACCCTTCAGCATTGTCATTCTGGAGGAACGATGACCGCTTTACTGGCGCTCACACTCCTGGCTGGAACAGCAGACGCGGGAGCTCGAGTCGGTGGCTATGTTCGCGTCATGGCGCGACCTGATCTTCAAGGTGGCGAAGGGCGACTCGGCTACTGGAATCTGACTGGACGCCTCATGAATGAAGGCCCTTATGCGGCACTGGATTTCGACTATGACGTCTTGGCGCCCGAGGTGGACATGCTCACCCCGTGGACCACCGTTCATATGCGAATTGAAGGGGGCAGTGTCGGCGGTGCCGATCCTGGAAACGGCCGGCTCGACAATTTTCGTCTCTCTCAGCTCAACGTCACTGCCGGCAATGTGCTGATAAACGGCGTGACCTGGAAGGTAGGAACCCTGGAAGAATCCATGGGCGATCTGGGCTTGTACGATATGCGCCTCGCCACCGTATTTTCCAATACGGTCGGTATGAGTGGACGCGCCCAGTGGAACAACGTCGACTGGGTCCTGGGTGTGGGCGATGCGGGATACAGCATCCGCGGCGATCGCTACAACCCCATCATCACCGCGGGCTCGACGCTGCGTGTCGGGCTGGGTGAGCACGCTCAAGTGGGGCTGGGCGGTCAATGGTCTACCGAAGCGGTCGTCCAAGGGCACATCTACGCCCCCTACAACACGCCCAACGTGAACTATGAGGACTGGCTACGGGGTGAAGTCATCCAGTCCTACCGAGCGGACAACCCCATCATGGCGGATCGTTTTCCCGATCCGGAACTGGGCAAGGCGAGTTCTGGCCACCTTTTCGGCTACCTGGGATTTGGAAAGTTGGGTCCTTTGAAATGGAATAGTTCCTACATCCGGTTGGAAAAACGACACCCGGATGGTCCTTCGGAACAAACATGGGCAGACGAGACCCATGCCATTCATGCCACAGCCCTCACCGACGAACGCACCGTCCTTACGATCGGAAATGAAGCCCTTTTCGATGCGATTCCCGAACGACTCCACATTGCATGGGGACTCCTCTACGGACGCCACAAAGATGGCGACAATGACATGATGCCCAGCGAACACGACCGCTGGTACGCGTCATCCGTTCTAAGAATCCAAACCGCAATCACGCCTACGCTCGCTTGGCTGATGGAAACGGCCATTGCGAAGGAAGTCTCCACAAACGGCAACTTCGTCCGCGAGCACAAAGATTCAATCTTTGCCAACACAGACGGGGTATCCGATTCGCGCGGACTGGAATTCGGTGATGCGGACACACGAACGACCTGGCAAGGAAAGGCTGGCTTTGTATTCAATCCGCTCGGACCAGGTATTTATTCGAGACCGAGTTTACGCCTTCTCTATGGTGTGCAGCGCAGCAACGAAAACAATGCCTTCTCAAATCAATTCATCACTTCTTTGGACCAATACAACGCATTCGGTACAGTTGAACAACACTGGCACCATATGCTTGCGCTGGAGGCAGAAGCATGGTTTTAATCTCCATGATGATGGCGTGTTTGCACGCCAACCGCCCACCCACAAACCTGCCTGCCGCGCCGATTTCGACGGTGGTCACCTTAGCCGCACCCGAATCGGCTGAAGCCATCCCGGCGCCGTCTTCTGTTCGCTCCGCCATCAATTCTGCGCTGACCGCCCAAGGTCTCAACATTATTGAAGGCGCTCAAGCAGCCGACATCCAAGCCTTGGGTACACCATCCGGACGCATCGCCGCTGTTTTACTGGCCTCTGAAGGCAAGCTCAGCGTATTGGTCGACGCATCGGCTCGACCTCGCACCGAAATAAGCGGGCGATATCCCTGGCAGATCGACCTCACCATCACCGTGGCCGAAGAGGGGCGAAACCCTCTGACTGACACGGTGCGCATCCCCGTGAGCCTATCGTACATTCATGAGGGAGAAGGCGATGCATTGGCCGCTGCGGCGATGCGCATTGCACGACGAACGACGCTTTTGGTCGAACGTTTCCGCAAGGACTCGTGATGTTTTCTCTACTGTTGGGCCTCACCCATGCACTGGCCGGACCACCGCAACTGGACAGTATCTACCTGGTCATGGTGGATCGATTCGAGAATGGCAACGGTCAAAATGATGGCCTCGCCGACCCCAACAAGCCCCATGCTTTTCATGGTGGCGACCTCCAAGGACTGACCCAACAACTCGATGCTATTGAAGCCCTGGGCATCGATACCTTGTGGCTGACACCCATCACAGCCATGCGCACAGAGCCCATCGCAGAGCACGGTGCATACCATGGATATTGGGTATCCAATGGACGCAAACTGGAGCCCCGATTCGGAACCACACGCGACCTCAACACCTTTCGTTCAGCTCTTGAGCAGCGCGGAATGAAGCTCTTGTTGGATGCCGTCTTGAATCACGTCGGACCGGACACACCCCTGGTGGCCGCCCACCCCGAATGGTTCCGGAAGAATGGAGACATCACCGACTGGTCAGACCCCGTTCAACGTCGAACCCATGATGTACACGGACTGCCTGATCTCGATCAAGAACGCGTCGATGTAGTCCGGCACCTGGTTGGAGATGGACTGTACTGGCTAAAAACCGCTCGACCAGACGGTTTTCGAATCGACGCCGTCCGCCATATGGACCCGACTTTCCTGAAAGTCTGGACCACTCGAATGAACGCCAATGCGGAAACTCCACTGATTTTCGCCGGCGAAATATTCGACGGAAACCCTGTCATAGTCGCCACTGAGGCCGCGTCATCTGGGCTGACCCACAGCTTTGACTTTCCCCTCTATTACGCGGTCACAGAAAGCATTTGCGAAGGAAAAGATCTCAGAAAAATAGCGGCCATCCTGACCCAAGATCGGCGCTACCCGGAAAACCACCAGTGGATCACCTTTCTGGACAATCACGACACACCTCGAATCGCGACAGTATGCGGAGAAAAGACCCAAGAAGCCTTCTCTCTACTCACCAGCATGCGGGGAATTCCCGCCATCACGTGGGGAACCGAAATCGGATTGAAAGGAAAAACCGAAGCCGAAGCCCGGTCAAGCATGCGATTCGAGGAACACCCCATGGGGCCCTTCCTGGCGCGCCTGCTGGATGACCGACGGGCCTACTCTCCCCTGACCCATGGCTCAACAGACATTCTGAAGGCCGCGCCCGACTCGCTAGTCATCGCTCGAGTGATGCCCAGCGAAGCCGTCATCATCCGCGTAGGGGAAGGGGGACAACCCATTCTCCCCAAAGAAGCCGAGGCCGGTCATTGGATTGCCATAGAGTCCGAAGGTATCAAGCGCTGGCTGGTTACCCCTAAATCTGGCAATGGTTTTCAGGCTTGGTTTGATCGGATCCAAGAGGACACCACGTCGACCATTGACATCACCATCGAGCTTCCCAGCACCGACTATTTGTCCGGCTCTGATCCGAGCGTGGGAGCCTGGTCGCCTGACAAGGCCGTCGGTCCGGGAACCATCACGCTTCCCTTGCCTCGTGGTGGGGTTGTCGCGATCAAAAAGCTTAAACGCACCGAGGACGGTATCGTCGTCTGGTCAGCCCACCCCGATCACTTCATCGATGTCGATGCAACAGCAATCCTAGGTGAGAGCGTGAAGATAGGGCGTTAGGCCACTCCAGTAAAAGGGAGATTTTATGGCCAGCGGTAGCGCTAAAGCGGTTTATGCAGCAATCGGTGCAAACTCTGTCATCACCGTCACTAAGTTGACAGCATTCGCCTTTACCGGGTCGGGTGCCATGCTTTCCGAAGGGATTCATTCTTTCGCCGATGTCGTCAATCAGACTTTGCTTGCTCTCGGCATCAAAAAAGCCAAAAAGGATGCGGATGTCGACCATCCCTATGGCTATGGGCGCGATGCTTTCATTTGGGCACTGATCAGTGCGGTAGGCATTTTCTTCTTGGGATGTGGGTTCACCCTGTACCACGGTGTCCATTCTCTCATGCATCCCGAACAGGTCGAGATCAATGACATTCAAATCGCCGTGGGAGTTCTGGCGTTCTCTTTCGTCCTCGAAGCATGGACGCTCTGGGTCGCCTACAAAGCAGTCAAAGAGGCCGCTGTAGAGATGAAAATGACCTTCGGGGAATATGTTCAGGACGGACCGGACCCGATGGGCGTCGCCGTTCTCCTTGAAGATGCCGCCGCCGTTACAGGGGTCACGATTGCGGCTGCAAGTATTGGACTGTTTATCTGGACCGGCAACCCGATTTGGGACGCCATCGGATCTATCGTCATCGCCTGTTTACTGGGTGCTGTGGCCGTGTTCCTGGTGATAAAAAATCGAAAAGCGCTGCTCGGACAAGCCGTCTCATCAGGACTCAGTAAAGACGTTTTAGAGGTACTCAAGGCGGACCCTGCCGTTGAATCTGTCCACGACGTCAAAGCCACTGTGATGAGTGCCGACAGCTTTCGTTTCAAGGCTGAAATTGACTTTAATGGAGAAACCATCGCTAAAACATGGATAGCTTCGAACGATTTGAACGCCATCCATACTCAAACGCGGGACGATCCAGAAGCATTCGAGGCATTCCTCATTTCCTATGGCGAGCACATCTGCAATGCCCTCGGAGATGAAATCGATCGGATAGAAACCAAGATCAAAGAAGCCGTTCCTGCGGCCAAACACGTAGACTTAGAGGCAGACTAATGACCGAAATATGCGATCTCGCTGACCGAATATGTGAACCGTGTAAGGGAGGTATTCCACCCATGACGGCCCCCGAAATTTCGGACTATCTGGACGTACTCGGCGACCATTGGGTACTCAACGCTGCGGGACATCTTGAGCGAACATTCACCTTTTCGAATTTCATCGAGGCGATGGAGTTTGCCAATGCCGTGGGAGCAGAGGCCGAAAACGCCGGGCACCACCCCGACCTTCATGTGGCCTGGGGCAAATGTGGTGTCGAGATTTGGACACACAAAATCGATGGTCTTGCCGAGGCTGATTTTATTCTCGCGGCAAAAACAAGCCGAATTTATGCCCCAGCGTAGACTTCACTAACGATTTTACGAATCTGTGTTGGGCTCAGAGCAGGTGTTCCGGACACCGAATGCGCCCACGCAACATTCCCAAGACATCGGTGAACAGCATCGGCTTTGCTGTACCCCAATCTACGCAGCAGGCCCGCACGGTCTCGGATCTCAAGAGTGGTCGCCGTAGCTGGAGTGCCACTGGGTTCCGAGTCGGGGTTTTCATCCATCCAACAAAAGGGCATACGAATCTCCTCTGTTCATCCTGACTCGTCATGCCCAACGATGCAAACCCCCACGCACCTCAGCGAGAAAAGTGGTTATGACCGTGAACAAGGAAATGACTTCAATGAGTGACGCTGCCCAATTGGCCGAGATGTTTATCTTTCGGGGGGTCCCCATGGGGTCCCTGCATGAATTGTGTGCCATGGCCCCACCCGTCTCATTCAAGCCCGGGATGACGATATTCACCCAAGGCGAAGATTCGGACGTCGCTCTCTTACTGGTGGATGGCTTGTTGGGAGTCGAGGTCACCAGTGCGGGTCAACATCGAGAAGTGGGCCAGGTCAATGCCGGCGAAATCGTTGGAGAAACCGCTCTATTTGCTCGAGAAGGCAAACGAAGCGCGACGGTTCGCGCGCTCAAGTCCAGCCAGTGCCTGTTGATCAATCAAGACTTGCTTCTGAATGCATCAAAAAATCCCGCTCTCATCGCTATAGAGCGACACTTACTGGGCACACTTGCTCGCCGTATTCGAAGGACAAACCAAGAGACGTCGAAACTGTGGAAAGAGATCGGTGTGCACACACCTGAAGAAACCGCCACACCCAGTATTGCCAGTAAACTCAAAAAACTGTTCGGGGGTGGTGAGTGAATCAAATCACAGCTGAAGACTCCGACCAGCTTGCCAAACGCATTGTGGCCCATCACTCCTTTCCTGGCGCATCTCATGCCGCGATTCAGCGCGTTCTCAATAAGGGTGAATACAAATCGCTGCCTCATGGCGCAGATCTGTGTGTAGAGGGTGACCCGGGCGACGAGATTTTCTTCCTTGTTCGCGGCAACATCACCGTCCTCCGTAAAGACATCAACGGTGAAGACCGCGTCTTGAGTGACATGACCTGCCCGTGTGTGTTCGGTCACATGGCCGTGGTCGATGGATCGCGCCGTTCAGCAACCTGTCGAGCCAATGGTCCCGTTGAGATGGTGGTTTTACATCGACGCTCAGTGGACCTCCTGATCACAGAAGGCTCCGTTGCTGGCGTCGCATTGCGGCGACTGCTCATCGCCAGCCTTTGTGATCAGTTGTGCAGCGCAAATGGGTTTGTGAGAAAGATAGTCCTCGACAATAGCCATGGCGACGACATCACTCAGCCGCCCCCTGCAACCGGTACCACCCCCGTCCAGCCAGCCAAAAAGAACACTCGAGTGCGCCGAAAGGATTCGGACGAAGACGATCTCAGAACCCTATCGCTCAAACTGGGAGGGTGGGAAGCCGAACTTGGTGACCTCGTCGATATGGAGAAAGAGGTGGAGTACGTCATGGATGAAGACCAGCGACGAACCCTGGACGCCAAAAAGAAGCGCTAGGCCTTCATCACCGAATCGCCCAACGCTATCTCTCCACTTTCGATGACGGTCAGGTAAATCCCTCGAAGCCTCGGCTCTTTGGATGCCCGCTTAAAAGCTGCGGGGCCAAATCGAGACCGAAACAATGAACAGGGCATGTGCGGCTCAGCACTCACCTCGAGAAGTGCTTCCCCGATACGCACGCGAGCTCCCACAGGCAGCGCAGCCTCGCGGATGTCCAAACTGGTAAACAAATTATCGCCAAATAGGGCGACAGACTGACCGTTCGCAATGGACGCAGCCACCTCGACATTCATCATCGATACTTGATCTCCGGGATGGGCTTTACCCGTGACCCACCGGTCACCCAAAAGACCCTCTTCTACAGATAGTCTGGCTTGAACAGGCTGATGACGTGAACCATCTGGACAGCGCACCACTATCGCCTCGAGCACCGCATCGTGTACCCGAAAAGCTTCTGGGGCCATTTCGAGCATTTCGGACAACAAATCGTCCGGTACATATCGAGCTTCATCGCCCTGAATTCTTTGACTACCAAAAGATGTGCGAGCCCATTCTCGTATATTGATCGACATAAACATCTCCATACCAAATGATAGGCTATCCGCGAGGAAATTATGGCCAAAACAGTCACGAAACAACTGGACCGCTCACTCGGACTCAGCGCGGTGTTTACACTCGCGGTGGGCTCCATGTTGGGTTCTGGGATTTTTGTACTTCCAGGCCTCGCTGCAGCCATCGCGGGACCATGGGTATGCTTTAGCTATTTGATCGCGGGTTTATTTGTTTTGCCTGCACTGCTAAGCAAAGCAGAACTGGCCACGGCCATGCCGGTCGCCGGGGGAACCTACTCCTATGTGGAACGCTCCATGGGCCCATGGATGGGCACCATCACCGGCTTGGGCAACTGGTTTACGCTCTCTGCCAAAACAGCTTTCGCTTTGGTGGGTCTAGGCGGGTACCTCACCATTTTTTCCGATGCGAACCCACAGACCGTGTCACTGACCATCCTCGGCGTGATGATCACCCTCAATATTTTGGGGGCATCAAAAGCGGCATTATTGCAGAGCATCATTGTCTTTAGCTGCCTTGCCGGTTTGCTATTTTTTGTGATTTCCGGATCGACCACAGCCAACACGGCCCTTCAGGACCCAGCCTTTCCAAAGGGGGCTGCAGGAATTCTCGGCGGTGCTGGTTTTGTTTTCGTTTCTTACGCCGGGGTGACCAAGATTTGCTCCGTGGCAGAAGAGGTGAAAAACCCGGAGAGAAATATTCCATTGGCCATGTTCCTGGCTCAGGCGAGCGTGATGACTATTTACGCCCTGGTGTCCTGGGTCATCACGGCAAATGTTCCCTACGAAACCATGGCCACGGACGTGGCCCCCATGGCCACTGCGGCCAAAGCCATTGGTGGCCGAACCGGTGAAGTCGCGATTGCTGTTTTGGCTATCGCCGCTCTATCGAGCATGTGCAATGCGGGGGTCATGGCATCGGCGCGAGACCCCTATGCGATGAGTCGAGATCGAATTTTTCCTCGACTCTTTTCGGCGATTCAGCCCAAGTTCGGAACCCCCATCTTCGCCATCTTCCTCACAGGGCTGCTCTTAATCAGCTTAGTCACCTTCTTACCTGTGGTGAAACTGGCCAAGCTGGCGAGCGGTTTTAAGATTTTTATCTTTTGTCTGGTCAATGTCACCGTCATCGTTCTTCGAGAAACAGGTGTACGGTGGTACAAGCCCAGCTTTAAGAGTCCCTTCTACCCCTGGATACAAATCGCAGGGATCGTCGGCGGCGCCTGGCTTCTATACGGACTCGGACTAATGGCCATCATGGGTGTCAGTCTCGCTGTCGCCATTGGAACAGCTTGGTATTTTGGCTACGTCCGGCGACATGTCGACCGAAAGAGTCTTTTCCAAATTCTTTGGGGCGAAGCACATGTACTCAAAGAAACTGAGCGGGCCGAGGCGGAGGAGTTGGCCGGAGCAGACGAACCCCGCGTGGTGGTCCCCGTATTTGGTGGAGAGCCCGCTCCGAGTCGATTGATCCAATTGGCCGCAAGTTTCGTTGAGCGCGGAAAACTTGAGGTGTGTCGCCTCGAAGAGGTGCCCTATCAAGCCCAATTGACATCTTTCTTGGAGCCCGATGCAGCCGTTGAAGAACTCGCTGAACGGGCCGCTCAAATCGGGGACGAGGCACATGTTGAAGTGGAATTCCACGACATCGTGACCCACAACGCACAGGACGCTCTGCATAACCACGCCACCAACATCAATGCGGACTGGATTGTCATGGAATGGCCGAGCAGAAGTGAACTGCACTACATTATTCGACATCCATTTAGCTGGTGGCTCAACAACCCTCCCTGCGATCTGGCTATCTTTCTCGACCGGGCGGGCCCTTACGATGGGGATACTACCGACGATTTCCAAAAAATCTTGGTGCTCGCAGAACCCGGCCCCTATGACTCGCTCTTAGTCCACGTGGCCGACTGTCTCGCCGCTACTCAGGTCGATGCGCGAGTGACACTATTCTGGCCCATTTCAGAAAATGCCGGCCCCATGGAAGTGGACCAAAATCGGCAATATCACGAACAATTGGCCTCTCTATGTGCATCCCCGTGCGATAGCCGTATCGTGCGAGGCAGCGATCCATTTGCGACCATATCTGCGGTGAGCGAAGAATACGATGTGTTGATTTTGGGTGCCCCCGAAGAGAACACGGTGAAAACGCTATTCCGAGGATCCCGCGAACATCGTGCAGCACAGGTTGCACAGTGTTCTGTCTTGAAACTCAAGGCGCCAAGACATCAGGTTCACCATCGTTTCGATCCACGCAGAGAAGATACGCAAGAGCAAATGATATTGGCGCCCTACATTCACCACGCCGTCGTGAGCCATCAACTCAAGGTGAACAAGAAAAACGATCTGTTCAAGATGGTCGGTACCATGGTTCGCGATAACGGCGGAAGTGCGAATGCTGGCACAGTCACCGCAGGCCTCATCGAGCGTGAAAGACAACAAAATACGGCCCTCCGAGAAGGGGTCGCCATTTCAGCACCCACCGTGGAAACCATTCGCCATACACAAGTGGTGGTCATCACGCTCGACCGGGCCATTGACTACCAAAGCAGCGGAAAACCCATGGTGGATGTGGTTCTGCTGGTTTTGGCACCCAAAGCCGACCGACAATCCCAGCTTTGGGTTCTCGAACGCTTGGCTCGCATGGCTCTCCGCAGCAATCTTCTCCAACAACTTCGTGATGCAGATTCGGAAGAAACCATCCGTCAGGCCATCCTAAGCGTCATGAGTGAAAAGAAGATCTAGGCGGTCCCGCCCATGGCGACCACGATGCCCATCAGACCCCACTCCATCTCAACGAAACCGAAAAGCAAGTAGTTGAAGAGCATGAATCCAGCTACCGCGGATGCATAGCCCATGCGCAATTCAGGCATACAAAACGACACGCCCAATAGCTCGATACCCAGTCCACCGATGCCGACAAACAACAGCCACCCAGGCCGGTCCAAAAACCACCGACTGAGTCGTCGTCGAAAGGCGGGTCCAACATACAGGCGTTCCGCCAAAAGTAGGGAAATATTCGGAGCTTGAGCCCAAGCCCACCCCGACTGTTGAACCTTTCTGAGGCCACAAAGTGTCCAGGAACAGCCCACGATTCCGGCCGCCACATCCCACTCGGTATTCGCAGGTATAGGCAGACCAGACTCTCGCACGCATTCGGTCAGCCAGACCGCCAAAAGAAGGACCGATGCAGGCGTGTACATGCCCAGACGTTTGATATCTTGGCTTGGCCACGAACGAACGACAGCGGACCGGCTGATCACAGCCAGGAAAACGATTCCTAATCCTGTGGGGACAACCCAATACCCCAACGACCAACACCCCAAAAGCGTCACAAGGACAAAAAGTCCAGGCAGCCAAACCATCCAGGTCCGCGGCTGCCGAATCAACTGTCCCCAGACTCCTCGCGAATACGGCATTTGGTCCGCCAACACCGCCTTGCTGGTGGTCTTCATAATGCTCAACAAGACCAGTAGGGCCAATGATATTCGGGCCAATTCCGTCATGATCGAGGCCACGCCTGACCGTCCTGGACGACCACCAGTTCTTCTTGAACGGATGACGATTCATCCACTGTAAACACGCGATAGCCCACCGAAACTTTGGCGGGACCATCGGCCTCTTCCTCGAGATGTTCTTCCACCCAGCGACTCATCTCATAGGTGAGCCATGTCAGTCCGGTGGCCATTCCCTTAGATGAGAAGCCTTGTGGATCGAGCCCAGAAAATCGATGGTAATCCCAGATATCCGCAGGCTTCCCATCCACCAAAAAAACGATCACCGACGACTGTTTTCGATTGGCGGTACTGGAGTACAACTGGAACTTACTGAAAGGGAAATTGTCGCCAAACACCCAACAGCCCAGCCCATAAAGGGCCGAAGAGACAAGAGCGACAATGATGACTCACCCCCTGATGGCTCGGTAATTTCCGTATTCTATTCCATGTCATGGTGAGCAAGAAAGCACTTCAAATCAAGCGAATTAAAGTCAGCTGTAAATTCCTGTCGGTGCGCACTGAATTCCTACTCTTGACGAGCCTCAGTCAGGCTAAATAGACGGCAGCAAATCGAGCGTTTTATGTCCTTACCCACTCCCAAGACCGACCGTCTACCCCGTGCGAATTCCGGGTCCGACTCGTGGTGGAAAAAGGGCGTCATATACCAGATTTATCCGCGTTCATTTCAAGATCATGATGGCGATGGTGTCGGCGACTTAAAAGGTATCGAACAGCGTTTGGATTATCTGCACGCGCTGGGAGTCACGGCCATTTGGATCTCTCCGTTCTTCCAATCGCCGATGAAGGACTTTGGCTACGACATTCACAATCATCGCGCAGTTGATCCCCTGTTTGGGAGCCTCGACGATTTCGACAACCTGATTGAAAAGGCGCACCACCGCGGCATTCGGGTTCTGATCGATCTGGTCTTGAGTCATACCGCCGACACTCATCCCTGGTTTGAGTCGGCACGCCAAAGCAAAACGAGCGAATGGGGCGATTGCTATGTCTGGGCGGACCCAAAAGAAAATGGCGATCCCCCCAACAACTGGCTCTCTATATTCGGAGGTTCTGCGTGGACCTTCGAACCCAAGCGTGGCCAGTATTACCTACACAATTTTCTCGATAGTCAGCCCGACCTAAACTTCCATTGCGAGGCCGTTCAAAAAGAAGCCTTATCCATCGCCCGGTGGTGGCTGGAACGCGGGGTGGACGGCTTTCGTCTCGACACCGTCAACTTCTACTTTCACGATCGACAACTCCGAGACAACCCCCTTGCCGCACATCCTGATGACCAAGTGGTCTCCTTGGACAACCCCTACAGCCTCCAAAACCATATTCACGATAAAAACCAACCCCAGGTCTGCGACTTTCTCAGTGACTTGGGCGCCTTATTGGGCGAATTTCCAGGTTGCATTGCGCTGGGAGAAGTCGGGGCCACTCAAGAGCGCGCCCTAAGCTTGATGCAGCAATATCAGCAACCGGGCCGTCTAAACCTTTGCTACACATTCGATCTGCTATCTCCCCATTTCTCGGCAGCTCATTTCAAAAACGTGCTGACTCGTGATGCTCAGGAAGCCGCCAATGTTTGGCGATGTTTGGCGTTTTCGAATCATGACGTTCAACGGTCAGCGACGCGATTTAGCAAACATCACCACGGCACCCATTCAGACGCTATTGCATCCGCATCGATGGCTCTGCTGCTGAGCCTTCGCGGGACTCCATGTATCTACCAAGGCGAAGAGTTGGGCTTGACGGAGGCTGAAATTCCATACGAGCAATTGGTAGACCCTTACGGCATCGCGTTCTGGCCCGAATTCAAGGGACGAGACGGATGCCGGACGCCCATGCCATGGGAAAAAGACCTGTCTCAAGCCGGATTTACTGAAGAAAGCCAGCCGCCTTGGCTTCCGATACCCTCAGAGCATCTGAATCAAGCAGCAAACCTGCAGCGCGCCACTCCAAGCAGCCTCTTTCATCAAACCCGAGCGCTGATTGCGAATCACATTGAGCATGACGCATTCCATAGCGATCGACTCGCTGTACTCAAAAGCCCCCAAAACCTCTTGGTTTTTGAGCGAGGGGAAGGCGAATCGCGCGTCCTTTGCATATTCAATCTGTCTGACGAAACCATTTCGTTTGCCCGTCCTCAAGAATGGTTGGAATCCAAGCTACTAAACCAAGGGGGAACCATTCACAGCACCGCTGAACTCGGTGTATTTGGCTATGAAGCTTGGTCTTGGGAATTAATCGGACCCCTTTCTACCTCCCGTTGATCTAAGATTGGCCCTTCGACGTGATCGGCACTGATTCATCTTGATCCTTCGAAGGGAGCGCGCCATGACGACTGCTGTAGAAAGTACCGCTGAGGGAGGGCTACACGCCATCAGCCTTCATCCGGTCGACATGTCCATCATCGTTATCTATTTCATCACCGTTCTGGCGATCGGTTTGTGGATCGGACGGAATACCAAAGGCGGGGACGATCTCTTCTTGGCCGGACGAAGTCTCGGCTGGGTGGCCATTGGCTTCTCACTCTTTGCGTCCAACATCTCATCCACAACGCTCATTGGGCTGGTGGGAAGCGCTTATGATGGCGGTTTGTTCATCTCGAACTACGAGTGGATGGCCACCGTCGTGCTGGTCTTCTTCGTACTCTTCTTTGTGCCCATCTTTCTGAGGAGTCGCATCTCGACCATTCCAGAGTTTTTGGAGAGGCGCTTCGGGCGTCAAAGCCGTCGATATTTCTCTGGACTTACCATCATCACCAACATTCTCGTGGACACCGCAGGCTCCCTATATGCGGGCGCCGTCGTATTGCAGTTGTTCTTTCCTCAACTCGACATGTGGACCACGTGCATTGTTTTAGCCCTGATTGCCGGCATCTACACCGCCGCTGGGGGTCTCGCGGCTGTGGTCTATACCGATGTCATTCAGGCCGTTGTATTGCTATTGGGCTCGTGCTTGATGACCTACTTTGTCTTCGAACACCCTTCGATCAATTTCTCATGGACCGCTTTGACTGAGGGTATCAATGACCCTGCGAAGTTCTCTGTTTTTGACCCGACTCATCGTCCTTTGAATGATCCCAAGCTGCCTTGGCTCGGAACTCTGATTGGGGTGCCCATCTTGGGTTTCTATTTCTGGGTCACCAACCAATACATTGTGCAGCGCGTACTGGGTGCGCGAAGCGTAGATGATGCCCGTTGGGGTGCTCTACTGGGCGGTCTTCTGAAGTTACCGGTGCTGTTCATTATGGTCCTTCCCGGCCTCGCCTTCTCCATCATCTGGGCGCAAGACAACCCTGGCGTACTTCTTGAGGCCGACAAGGTCTTTCCACATATGGTGACTTCACTTCTGCCCGTCGGTGTCATTGGGCTGGTCTTGGCGGGTCTCATCGCCGCCATCATGAGCAGCATTGACTCCACACTCAACAGTGCCTCTGCGCTGATTACGCTGGACTTTGTCAAACCCCACAAACCCGACTTGAGCGAGGCGGACACCCTTAAAGTGGGTCGTATTTCCATGACCATCATCATGATCGTGGCCGCATTTTGGGCACCCCAAATCGCGCAATTCGATGGGCTCTTCAAATACATCCAAGAAATGTTGGCTTACATGGTTCCACCGGTCACGGTGTTGTTTCTTCTTGGTGTGTTTTGGAAAGCCGGGACCGCCAATGGCGCACTGGCCACCCTGATCGGCGGTCACTTGGTCGCCATCTTCTTGTTCCTTGGGGGTAATGGTCTACTGACGGGAGGGAAGCCTTTGTGGGACACCCCTATTCACTTCACTTTGGTGGCTGGAATCGTCTTTGCGGCCTCATTGGTCATCTACGTCGCCACTGCATCGTGGGGTGAGCACAAAACCGACGCTCAGCTCGAAGATCTCATGGTCCAACCCAGCGAACCTGCCGCGTTCGGGTGGAAAGATTACCGACTTCAATCGGGTGTCTTGCTCGCCCTGACCGCCGGCATCCTCATCATGTTCTGGTAAGCCCATGATTGTGTCTTTGGGCGAATCGCTCATCGATCTCATTCACACCCCAGGCCAAGAACCCGAGGCACGGGTCGGAGGCTCTCCCTTCAATGTGGCCATCGCAATGGCTCGCCTGGGTGTCGAGTCCGGTCTTGTCTGTCCTTTATCAACCGATGCTTATGGGCAACGACTCGCGCACACCCTCCGTGACCATGACGTGCAGCAATGCGTGAAGGAATGTGTGAAGGCACCGACTGCTATCGCTGAAGTGTTCACGGACTCCCAGGGTCATCCGACCTACACCTTCCACCGAGAACATACCGCCGACCGAGCCTTGGAGGTACGTCCGCCTTTGGATTCACTTCCGAACAGCCTCACCGCGCTTCACTTTGGATCTTTGGTCTTGGCCCAAGAGTCGGACTGGGCGGCTTGGAAAGCCGCCATTGTGAGCGCTCGAGCGCAAGGGGCATTCATCGCCTTTGACCCAAATCTAAGAGTCGCCCTCATCGATGACATGGTCCAATACAGAGACCGCTTATCAGAAGCCATCGAACTTGCGGACCTGATCAAGGCCAGCGATGAAGACCTTTCGCTCCTCACTCCAGGGTGCCATCCCGAAGAACGCATTCAAGAGTGGTGTGCCCCCCATCGAACGATTGTGATGACAGAAGGGGCACAGGGTGCACAGATTTGGACATCCAATGGGGTTCATACAGCCTTTCGTGACTTGGGCAATCCCAACGTGATCGACACAGTGGGGGCCGGCGACACCTTTCAAGCTGCTCTATTGGCTTGGTTCTGGCATCAGGGAGTCTTCCACACGGATTTAAGTCCGGACCGTGCTCATCAATTATTGAGATTTGCGTGTCATGCAGCCGCTTTAAACTGCACCCAAATTGGCTGTAATCCACCCACTATTCAGGAACTGAGACTGTCGCTCTAAAGCCTCTGTATAGAGACCTCAATGAGTTCCAGTCGAACCAAAGCCTGATTCGCCGCGTTGCGTCTCGTCCAGGTCTTGCACGATCTGAATCTCCGCCTGTGGGGCCGGTGTGATCAGCATCTGAGCAATCCGCATTCCTCGTTCGATGACAATGGGTGCATCCCCAAGATTAATGAGCAGAACTTTGAGTTCTCCTCGATAATCCGAATCGATGGTACCGGGCGCATTGGGAATGCTCAGGCCCTGACGAAATGCGAGTCCCGAACGCGGACGAATCTGACCCTCCCAGCCATCCGGAATGGCCACTTTCAGACCGGTGGGCACCGCCGAGCGCTCCATGGGCTGAAGCGTGCAAGCTTCCGCAGCGCGCAGGTCCATGCCTGCCGAACCCGGAGTCGCATAAGCAGGAAGGTCCAGGCCCTCCCCATGGGGAAGGACCTGGACCCTCAGTGGCGGTGGCCTCAGCATAGGTGCTTAGAGAGCCGCCGCTTCGAGCGCTTCTTTACGGCTCAGACGAATCTTGCCGCTGCGCTTATCGATATCGATGACGCGAACGAGTACCTCATCGCCCTCGTTGACCACGTCTGTAGTCTGATCAACCCGCTCGTTGGCCAGGTGGCTGATGTGAACCAAGCCCTCTGTTCCGGGGAAGATCTCGATGAAGGCACCGAAGTCAACGGTTCGCTTCACAACGCCGAGGTACAGCTTGCCGATCTCAGCCTCTTGGGTGAGCTCGCGGAGCATGCCCAAGGCCTTGTTGGTGGCGTCCATGTCCGAGCTGGCGACGAGTACAGTACCGTCGTCCTCAACGGTGATGCGAACACCGCACTCTTCTTGCATGCCGCGAATGGTACGACCACCAGGACCGATGATGTCCCGGATCTTGTCTTGCTTGACTTTAAGCTTGGTGATGCGCGGTGCGTTGGCAGCGATGTCATCACGAGGCTCAGAGATGGCCTTCGCCATTTCGTCGAGGATGTGAATCCGACCCTCGCGAGCTTGTCCAAGGGCCTTGGCCATGATCTCACGGCTGACCGAGTCGATCTTGGTGTCCATCTGGAAGGCCGTGATGCCGTTCTTGGTTCCTGTGACCTTGAAGTCCATGTCGCCGAGGTGGTCCTCGTCGCCCAGGATGTCAGAAAGAACAGCGAAGTCATCGCCTTCCTTGATGAGACCCATCGCGATTCCAGCCACAGGCGCCTTGAGAGGCACACCTGCGTCCATCAGCGCCAGGGTAGAACCACAGACACTGGCCATCGAGCTGGAGCCGTTGGACTCCAGAACATCGGAGCAGCAACGCAGCACGTAAGGGAAGTCTTCCTGGCTGGGAAGCACGGGAATGATGCTGCGGTGTGCGAGAACACCGTGACCAATCTCACGACGTTTTGGACCGCGAAGCATGCGTGCTTCACCGGTACAGAACGGTGGGAAGTTGTAGGTCAGCATCCAGCGGCGGAATTGCTCCTGCGTACCGGCATAGTCGATGCGCTGAGAGTCCATCTCCATTCCGAGAGCCGCTGTTACGAAGGTCTGAGTCTCTCCACGAGTGAAGAGCGCAGAACCATGAGCGTTGGCGGCCTGAGAAACACGACAATCGATGAATCGAATCTCGTCCGTCGAACGACCGTCGATACGAGTCCGAGTCGACAGGACTTGCTTGCGCATCACCTTACCGATCAACTTGTCCCAAACTTCCTTCGCTTGACCCGTCTTGGTGTCGATGACGTCCTCGTCCGTCTCACCATCAACGAGCTTCTCGATGACGGCGTTGCGAGCAGCCTTGAGGGCCACCTTGCGCTCGTGCTTACCGGTGATGCCCATGGCCTCTGTGAGGTTTGCTTCACCGTTAGCAGTCACGAATTCAACGACGTCAGCATCCAGCTCGGGTGCGGGTGGCACCTCTGCTTTCTCGACCCCAGCAATGCCTTGAAGCTCATCGATAGCACCAATAATCTTCTTGATCTCTTCGTGAGCGTAGTCCATGGCGTCCATCATGGCGTCCTCAGACATCTCGTTGGCTCCACCTTCAACCATGCAGACCGCGTCTACAGTTCCAGCGACAACCAGGTTGAGCTCAGCCTCTTCCATTTGCGCTCGGCTCGGGTTGCTCACGAGCTTGCCATCAATTTGGCTGACGCGAACACCCGCGATGGGGCGCTGGAGAGGTGCATTCGAGATGTGAAGTGCTGCTGAAGCGCCGCACATCGCGAGCGTATCGGTGTCACAGCCCTCGTCATAGGACAGGACGGTTCCAATCACCTGAGTTTCGTTGCGATAGTGCTTAGGAAACTGAGGACGAATCGGGCGATCGATCATGCGAGACACGAGGGTTTCGCGCTCGTTGGAGCGACCTTCACGCTTGAAGTAGTTGCCGGGGATAGTTCCGTAAGCACCGTTACGATCTTGATACTCAACCGTGAGCGGCAAGAAGTCGAATCGGGCTGGACCACCGGTCACGGCAGTCACAAGAACAGCAGAGTCGTCCATGCGGACGATGACAGCGCCATCGGCCTGCTTGGCCATAACGCCTGTCTCAAAAGTCATAGTACGTCCGCCGATTTCGACGGATACAGATTTAAGTTCCATTGGGTTCTCCAGATGGATGTACGGGTGGTGTTTGCGGCCGTCCATTTGGCCACATCACCCGTAGAGTGTATTGGGGGGATTGCACGCTAAAACGTGCCCCACAATCAAGGACGGGCCTCAGGCTCCAAACATGTGCCGAGGGTCCCGTAGACCTGCGAGGATTGAATGACAGCTTGGGCATTCAATCCACGAAGACCTGCGGGGGTTTCGACGAACGGTGTCGGAGACCGATTGTGGGTATATTTAAAAAGAACAAAGAAAAACGGGCGACC
>Ga0163180_10000046_pt1 | contig 57225 bp, 81 predicted proteins | sample AtlANTMetagenome_2_FD_109647 | JGI IMG/M metagenome (GOLD analysis project Ga0163180, IMG submission 109647) | Marine eukaryotic phytoplankton communities from the Atlantic Ocean - Atlantic ANT 4 Metagenome | ecosystem: Environmental > Aquatic > Marine > Oceanic | place: North Atlantic Ocean...
ATAATGTTTTTTTATTTCTTAAAAACAGGAAGACAATAGTAATATGTCGAGTAGACCATAATAAAACTTTGGTTTGGTGCATACAGGCAAGTGCCACTAGGGGGGTATACGATACGTATATACACATATACACAGATTAGGAAAATTAAGTGTTAACCACATTGTAAATTTGTAAATTTATATACATAAGTGTTGCAAAAATACAACAATAATAAGTAAAATAATTAATTTTAGGGGTTGACAGCGCAGGTACTTTCGTGTATAATTATATATAATATAACATATTAATATATTATATAATATATAACTCTAAAAAAGATATACTAATATTAATATACTAATATAATATATTATACACCCCAGTAAAACAGTATTATTCGTACTAATTTAATTTTTTTACTTGACAATGCCTAAAAAATCCGTAAAACTATATACAGATAACGTGTTAGATGCTTTTTATGAAGGTATCCGTACTAACACACTACATAAATTACATATACCCCATAGTGATGTATTCTATGCTCGTGCTGCTATTGAGGCTCGGTATGGAAAAAGGTACAGTTTAAAGCGTGTAGAGGACGCTATGAGAGCTGAAGGGTGGAAAGAAAAGGACGAATAATGGAAACATTAGCTAATTTAAGAAAATTAATCAAAAAAGAAAACAAATTTCAAAAATTAAGCCCTAAAGAAAAATCATTTTTGTATGCTTACGAAAAAACTTTAGGGGGAGATGTTACTTCTGAACAGCTTGAAGCTGCAAGAGAAAAAATGAATAGTATAGACCTATCTCCTGAAGTAAAAGGTAACTTAAAAAGTATGCTTATGAAGGACCGCAATAGAGAAGAGGCATTAAAAAAAGATAGAGGTGGAGATATATCTAAAAAATCTAATAAAAAAGATAAAATAGCCGTAATGATAGCCGTAGGTAAACCTAAAATGGCTTACGGTGGCTCTGTAAAGGGTAAAAAACATTTCTATAGTAATGGTGGCTCTGTAAAAGATAATGCAGGCTTAATAGCTTTAGGTAAGCAAAGTCCTTCAACCTATAAAAAAATTACAGGTAAAGAATTTAAGAATGAGTACAAAGGTCCGTAAGTATAAAAGTGAGTACGCTCGCTACCAAGCAGCAGATTTACAAAAAAAGAAGAGAGCAGCTCGTAATAAAGCTCGTAGAATGATGGTAAAAGCAGGTGCAGTGCGCCCTGGAGATAAAAAAGATGTCGCACATAGAAACGGTAATCCTCTAGATAATCGAAGGTCTAATCTTACTGTTCAATCACAAACTAAAAATCGTTCATACCCTCGTAATAGAAAAGCAGGTAAACGATTTCATGGCAGCTAAAGGGAGAATGTAATATGCCAATGCATAAAAAGAAAAAAGGTATGTCTAAAGGTGGCGCAATGAAGCCTAGAAAAATGATGGGTGGTGGCACTATGATGAAAAAGAAAAAAGGCTATGCTAGAGGTGGAGCTGCTAGACGTAGATAATGCCGTATCTCATTAGTAACGTACCCCATTTTCATTGTTGGGTACGGAAAGAGTTTACGTCTAATCATTTAAAATACCACGGTGAATTTTTACACGCTATGGTATTTGCAGTTAATACAATACCTGACAGGTCACTCAGCTTTCAATTAGTATTTACAGGTTGTGAAGCAGACTTTGAAGATGGACCTGATAAAAATATACATGGTGGAGCTATGTGGGCTAGAATGCCAATACAAGCACTTGTAGCCGACATACCACTAGATGAATGGTCAGAACCTATGGAAGACCATTTAGCACAACCTTGGGATTGTGAATCAAGACATCACAGTGTAGTCGTGATGGATAGAGTAAGTTCAAGCCCTTGGCTCTGTAAGATTGGTGGAGAGTTTTACAGGGGTAAATATTTATTTACAGTAGACTATACAGATAGCGATATAGCAGATGACCCTGCTCAACATAAACAGTCGCATGTGTTATACTTACTAGACGCAGGGAAATGGACAGGAAATCTTGTTGCTTTACCTAATAACAGAGTTCGTGCAACAAGTCCTGCTTTGTGGGAAACTGGAGAAGGTGCGCCAGACTTTATGCCGTCTCAGTGGACGCACTCAGCAGAAAACCACGAAAGTTACCTAGACCCTAGTACAACCTTTGATAATTTATATAATGACAACAAAAGCAAAAAAAGTAATAAAAAAAGTAGCAGGCAAATTAAAAAAAGCTAGTAAAGCTCACGCAGGTCAAGCAAAGGCTTTATCAGCTTTAAAGCTAAATAAAGGTAGCTCTGTAAATAAAGCAGGCAACTACACTAAACCTACAATGCGTAAAAGATTATTTAATTCTATTAAGGCAGGTAGTAAAGGTGGAAACCCAGGTCAATGGTCAGCTAGAAAAGCACAGTTACTTGCAAATAGATATAAAAAAGCAGGTGGAGGTTATCGTGGATAATGACTATATGCCTGAAGAAATAAATGACCTACAAAAAATAAATGTAGATATGAAAGAATTACCACAACCCACCAAATCTTTCTTTACTTGGTTAGATGATATTACATCTAGAGAAGTAGGGAAAGATTTTTATACGTGGTTATTAGGAGATAAATAATGAAAAAAAATACCCCAACAAAAAAGAAATCTATTAAAGCCCATAGAGGTAGAATAGTATATGAAGGTAGAAGTCCTAGCCCTTTCCCTAGTCCTTTTCCTAGAAGACCTAGAGGACCTAGACCATTTCCTATGCCGTTTAGAAGACCTGGACGACCTAGTATTTTAGGTAGACCTCCTAGAAGACCCCCCACAAAAGACCCTAGAGTAGGAACTCCTGTCTCATCACCTATGAGACCTACTCAGGTTGCAGAGAGACCTGCTATGAGTGTAGATAGGGTTGCTCCTACACAAAGAGCTACTAGAGTAGATATTCCTAGATATGCAAACCCTGCTATGTCTAGGGCAGAAGCACAAATGAGAGCAGCACAAGCTAGAGCAAGACGACTAATGCAAGCGGACTTATCAAATAGATTTCAAGCTGCACAACAACAACGATTAGCTAATAAAGGAATGGTTGTAACTAAAAAATCTATAGGTTCAAATGATTTTAGAAAAGGTGGATTAACTTTATCTACAGTTGATAATAGAAAAAAAAGTAGCTAAAAAGATAAATAAATGATTGACCCCATCACTCTTTCAGCTGCTGTCACAGGTGCGACTACAGCCTACAATGCAGTTAAAAAAGCAATAATGCTAGGCAAAGAAGTAGAAGACTTATCTTCTGAACTAGGTCGTTGGATGACAGCTGTAAGTGATGTAGACAACGTACATAAAAATGCTAATAATCCAACAACATTTGATAAATTATTTAATGGTTCTATTGAACAAGTAGCAATAGAAAGTTTTTCAGCTAAAAAGAAACTAGAAAAACAAAGAGAAGAACTACGAAATTTTTTAATTGCTCATTACGGCACACAAGCATGGGATGATTTACTAAGAGAGGAAGGTAGATTACGTAAGGCTAGACAAAAAGCCATCTACGCAAAAGAAGAACAACAACGTAAAATAAGGGATTACACTATTATGGGATTAGCTTCTTTAGTAGGTGTAAGTGGTTTAGGTTGGATGATATGGTTAATCAGCGTTTCTGTCTAATTGTTTTAATTATTATATGTTTTATTATGCTATTTGGAATAGTAGCATTTTCAAAAGATAAAGAACCTAAAATGACTACTTGTAGATTAGCAAGTCAGATATTAGGAAATAATCAAAGGGTTTGTGTATTTGTAGGAGCAAATAATACTCAATATAGAGAATACGTACCATATGATGCAGGACCTTGTCCTAGACAGTATAAATGTCCTTATAGACCAAATGAAGAACCTTTTGATATTAAAAGTGTAATTAAAAGTATAAAGGAACAATTTAGAGACTAATGGCAACATTAAAAAAATCACAAAGGTCATTAAAGGCTTGGGGTAAACAAAAATGGAGAACTAAGTCTGGAAAGCCATCAAAACAAACAGGTGAAAGATATTTACCTACAGCAGCAATAAAATCACTAAGTCCTCAAGAGTATGCAGCAACGACAAAAGCAAAAAGAAAAGGGACTAGAGCAGGTAAACAGTTTACAAAACAACCTAAAGGTATTGCAAAAAAGACTGCACGTTTTAGAAAATTTGCTTGACAAACAAGATAATATCCTATATAATAAAGTATATAACATATTTAATAAGTGCATTTATGTTATTTATATTATTATATGCGATAACAATGGGAATAATAAACGATATTTGTAGCTGTGCAAACGACTATGCATTAACAAACTTATGGAATTAGAATGTTATGGATGTTATTTGTAATACTACATGGAACGGATATACAAGAAAATGTCTACTTCAATGATTTGGATACGTGCCTTGAATATGCAGGGAAAATGCGAGAGCAAGACTTACATCAAAGACAGGCAGGAGACAAAATCTTTCTCAAGGTTTATTGCATACCTAAAGAAAGTGAGTAAAAAATGTGGATTCCAGTAATAACAATATTATGGGCATTGGGTGACAGTGCTACATGGGTAAATTTTCCGATGGTTAATTTTCCTTTTTCATCATCAGATAAATGCTATACATATATAGAGCATGCAAGAAATAAAATAATACAAGACCCTCAATATTTAAATGGTTACAGTACCTGTATTTATATGGGTGAACCTACAGGTAAAGGAGAAAATACATGATTGATTGGGATAAAATTAAATTTGAAATGTGGAATAAAAGATTTGGTGAAGGAACTAACTTTGACCTAGACTATGGCAAACTGCTTATTATAGGTTTATTAGTCTATCACATATTTTTTCAAGGTTAATATGGCAGAACGAGTTGACAAAGATAAACTTCCCTGTAATAAACCAAGACGGACTCCTAACCATCCTACTAAATCACATATTGTAAAAGCATGTGAGGGCGGCAAAGAAAAAATAATTCGTTTTGGTGAACAGGGTGCTAAAACTGCAGGCAAACCTAAAGCAGGAGAGTCAGCTCGTATGAAAGCAAAACGTAAGTCATTTAAAGCTAGACATGGTAGAAATATTAAAAAGGGTAAAATGTCAGCAGCTTATTGGGCAGATAAGGTAAAGTGGTAATGCTTGGATTAAGTACAATATTAGGACCTATTAGTAATCTTGCAGGAACTTGGTTACAAGGCAGGATGGATAAAGCTAAAGCCGAGACAGATGTAAAAGTTGCTCGTGCTAAAGCTGAAGCTAAAGTATATGAAACCGAAGCTACATCTTCTATGCTTATGGAACAGAACCTTACAGCACAAATGGCAGGTTCTTGGAAAGATGAGTTTTGGACAATAATTTTTGGTGGTATCTTAGTAGGGTGTTTTCTACCTTGGACACAACCATATGTAAAAGAAGGGTTTGATTTTTTAAATGCAAATACACCTTCTTGGTTTGCTAATTGTTTATACATTAGTATTGGAGCATCTTTTGGTTACAGGTTTGGTAAACAAGGGCTACAGATAATGAATAACAGAAAGCAGTAATATGGCATGTGCGTGTGGAAAAGAAGACTGCAAATGCAGTTCAAATGATTTAATTCCTGATAAAATGGCATATCAGGTAAACAAAAGGAGGATGGCATGGGTTTTAATTATTCTTATGGGTATTACCACTATCCTGACTTTGGCATTCCCAAACAGACTCGCAGAGGCAGAAAGTATACTTATGACACAGTATATTTCAATGTGTGGACTGGTTGGAGCATACTTCGGTTTTAGTGCTTTAGGTAGTAAAAAGTGATTGAAGCAAATGGTTGGGATAACCATGAAGATACATTTGAAGAAACAATAAGAAGAGAACTTTTAGCTGCACAGCAAACTATATATATCTTAAAAGAAGATAATAAAGAATTGACAAAAGCATATTATATATTATTAAAAGAAAATGAGAGACTTAAAACAAAAAAACATTAAATTTTTATGCAGGGGATTTTACAGTATTGGGAACAACTAGTATTTTTTCTAGGAGCTTTGGTTGTAGCTGTTAAGTTACATACTGAAGTAACTACACTAAGAAAAGATGTTGATAAGTTAGAAGAAGATTGTAAAACTGCTAATGAAAAAATACAGAATAATTTTGTAAGTTCGGTAAGAACTGAAAGTGCGGTAAAAGAGACGGAGAAAAAAATAGAGTCTTTGTTTCAGCTACATAATAAAAAGGATATTTAATGATAACAATTACAGATAGATTAAGAGAGGAACTTAAAATAGATGAAGGATGTAAATACGAAGTATATTTGGACCACCTTGGATTACCTACGTTTGGCATCGGACATCTCATCACTAAAGATGACCCTGAGTACCAAATGGGGATGGGGACACCTGTTGATGAAATACGAGTTAACGAAGCCTTCGAACAAGACATACATGTAACATTAGATGAATGTAGAAAGCTATTTGATGATTGGGATAAACTACCTGAAGAAGTAAGATTAATTACAGCTAATATGATGTTTAATATGGGCAGACCTAGACTATCTCAATTTAAAAAAATGATACAGGCTATTAGAGATGGTGACTGGAATGAAGCAGGAAATCAAATGCAGGACTCAAGATGGTACAAACAAGTAACAAACAGAGCAGACAGACTTATATCTCGAATGAAAGCAGTAGGATTGAGTTAAAGAAACAAAAAATAAGAAAGAAACATATAGAAAACTTAAAAGAGTTTTTTAAACCTAGAGAAAGAAAGTTTATAAAACATGGCTAGAAAACTAACAGAAAGACAACAAAAATTTATTGATGCATTATTTGCAGATGCAAATGGTAATATTAGAGATGCTAAAGTTATTGCAGGATATTCTCCAAATACAAATAACCAAGAAATAATACAATCTTTAAAAGAAGAAATACTAGAAGCTACACAAATATATATGGCAAGTAACGCTCCTAAAGCTGCTATGGCTATGGTCGGTGGGTTATATGACCCAACAGAATTAGGTATTAAAGATAAAATGGCTGCTGCAAAAGAACTATTAGATAGAACTGGATTAATTAAAACAGAAAAAGTACAAGTAGAATCTTCAGGAGGTGTTATGTTAATGCCTGCTAAACAGGTAGTAAAAGAAGAAGATGAGTAGAAGTTTAGGTAAGTGGAAATTACCTCAACCTGCAGATATTAAAGAAGATAATGAATGGGTATCAATACCTCGTATAGCTAGAACAATACCATTTGGTTATAAACAAGATAGTGAAGACCCTGATATTTTAAGACCTGTAGCAAAAGAATTAGATTTATTAGAAAAAGCTAGAAAACATATAAATCAATATTCCTATAGAGAAGTAGCTAATTGGCTAACAGCTAATACAGGTAGAAATATTTCTCATATAGGTTTAAGAAAAAGATTAATGAATGAAAGACGACGTAAGGACAAAGCTAAAAGCATCCGTCAGTGGGCAGAATATGCGGAAAAGGCAATCGCCAAAGCGCATCAAATCGAAACCGAAAGAACAGGTGCAAATAAAAGAGCAGTCGCTACAGAATCATAATACCTTAGAATCTATACAAGAAGAAGAAGCTAATGTATTATTTAAACCAAACGAAGGACCTCAAACTGATTTTTTAGCAGCTTCTGAAAGAGAAGTGTTATATGGTGGTTCTGCAGGAGGTGGTAAAAGTTATGCTATGTTAGCAGACCCTTTGAGATATATGGGTCATCCACAATTTAGTGGGTTGTTACTTAGACATACAACAGAAGAACTTAGAGAACTTATATTTAAATCTCAAGAGTTATATCCACAAATTTGGAAAGGTATCAAATGGTACGAAAGAAAAATGCAGTGGGTAGCACCATCAGGTGCAAGATTATGGATGTCATATCTTGATAGAGATGAAGACGTTATGCGCTATCAAGGTTTGGCATTTAGTTGGATAGGCTTTGATGAATTAACACAGTGGGCTAGTCCTTTTGCTTGGAATTATATGCGTTCTAGATTACGTTCTACAGCAAATGACTTACCAATATTTATGAGAGCTACTACCAACCCAGGGGGTGTAGGTCATCATTGGGTTAAAAAAATGTTTATTGACCCTGCTCCTTACGGAAAGGCATTTAGTGCAACAGACATTGAAACAGGAGAAGTTCTTAAATACCCATCAGGACATTCTAAAGCAGGCAAATCTTTATTCAAACGGAGATTTATTCCTGCAAGATTATCTGATAATCCATACCTCTCACAAGGTGGAGACTATGAAGCAATGCTTCTTTCCCTTCCTGAGCAACAAAGAAGACAATTACTTGACGGCGATTGGGATATTAAAGAGGGTGCAGCATTTACTGAGTTTGATAGGAGTATACATGTTATTGACCCCTATGAAATTCCTAATAACTGGGTTAAATTCCGTGCTTGCGACTACGGTTATGGTAGTTATTCAGGTGTTCTTTGGTTTGCTGTCTCTCCTGCGGAACAGCTTGTTGTATATCGTGAGCTTTATGTATCAAAGGTTTTAGCGACAGACTTAGCAGATATGGTTCTAGATATAGAAGCAGGCGATGGCAATATTAAATATGGAGTATTGGATTCAAGTTTGTGGCATAAAAGAGGAGATACTGGCCCTTCATTAGCTGAACAAATGATTACTAGAGGGTGTCGTTGGAGACCTTCAGATAGAAGTAAAGGTTCTAGAGTAGCAGGTAAAAACGAAATACATAGAAGATTACAGGTAGATGAATTTACAGAAGAACCTAGATTAATATTTTTTAATACCTGTACAAATATAGTGGCACAATTACCGTCTATACCTTTAGATAAAAAGAATCCTGAAGATGTAGATACTAAATCTGAAGACCACTTGTATGATGCATTAAGATATGGTATAATGTCAAGACCTAGATTTAGTATATTTGATTATGACCCTAGAGGCAGACCTACAAAAGGAATGCCTGTAGCTGATACAACATTTGGATATTAAGGAAAATTATGGCAGAAGAAGATAAACTTATTATAGAAGACGAATCTATAGCTTTAGAAGATTCAGAAGATAACGAAGATACTGAAGTTAAAGAAGAAAAAAACAGTACTATTATTGATTACGTAATGTCTAAATATAGAAGGGCAGAAAACTATAGAAGACAGGACGAAGATAGATGGCTAAAGGCTTATAGAAACTATAGAGGTTTGTATGGACCTGATGTTCAATTTACAGAAGCTGAAAAGTCTAGAGTCTTTATTAAGATAACTAAAACTAAAACTTTAGCTGCCTATGGACAAATTGTTGATGTACTATTTGGAAGTAATAAATTTCCTTTAAGTGTAGACCCAACAGAACTACCTGAAGGTGTAGCTAAAGATGTACACTTTGACCCTAAACAGCCTGCAGGAGATTCAAGCCCTTATGGATTTGCAGGAGATGGTCAAGACTTACCTACAGGAGCTACTGAAAAAAGTTTAGTAGATTTATTAGGACCTGTTAAAGAAAAGTTACAGGACGTTCCTAATTTAAAAGAAGGCATAGGGCAAACTCCTACATCCGTAACTGTTAGTCCTGCTATGATTGCAGCTAAAGGTATGGAAAAGAAAATACATGACCAATTAGAAGAATCAAATGCTAATAAACATTTACGTAGTGTAGCATTTGAAATGTCGCTATTTGGTACAGGCATAATGAAAGGTCCTTTTGCTGTAGATAAAGAATATCCTAATTGGAGTGAAGGTGGAGATTATAGTCCTACTATAAAAACAGTACCTCAATTAAATCAAGTATCTGTATGGAACTTTTATCCTGACCCTGATGCATATAATATGGATGAAGCTCAATATGCCATAGAAAGACATAGAATGTCTAGAATGCAGCTAAGAAGTCTTAAGAAAAGACCATACTTTAGAGAAAATGTAATAGACTCTTGTATAGAAATGGGAGAAAACTATGTTAAGAAACATTGGGAAGACGACTTAACTGATTACTCACCTGAACATGACATTGACAGATTTTCTGTAATTGAGTATTGGGGAGTTATAGACTCTGAAATATTTAAAGAAGAAAATATAGAAATACCTGAAGAACTAGAAGATGCAGATGAATTACAGGCTAATGCTTGGATATGTAATGGTAAATTAATTAGACTAGTATTAAACCCATTTAAACCTGCAAGAATACCATATATGGCTGTTCCATATGAATTAAACCCATACTCTTTCTTTGGTGTAGGTATAGCTGAAAATATGGATGATACGCAAACACTAATGAATGGTTTTATGCGTATGGCTGTTGATAATGGAATATTGTCAGGAAATCTTCTTATTGAAGTAGACGAAACAAATTTAGTTCCAGGTCAAGATTTATCTGTCTATCCAGGCAAAATATTTAGAAGACAAGGTGGCGCTCCAGGTCAAGCTATTTTTGGTACAAAGTATCCAAATGTATCTTCAGAAAATATGCAGTTGTTTGATAAAGCTAGACAATTAGCCGATGAGTCAACAGGTTTTCCATCTTTTGCACATGGTCAAACAGGTATAACAGGTGTAGGTAGAACTGCATCAGGTATATCTATGTTAATGAATGCGGCAACAGGTAGTATACGAACTGTAATAAAAAATCTAGACGATTATTTATTAAGACCTTTAGGAGAAGGATTTTTTAGGTTTAATATGCAATTTGATTTTGACCCTAAAATACGTGGTGACTTAGAGGTTAAGGCTAGAGGAACAGAAAGTCTAATGGCTAATGAAGTACGTAGTCAGAGATTAATGCAATTTTTAGGTACAGCAAGTAATCCTGCTCTTGCTCCATTTGCTAAATTTCAGTATGTAATTAGAGAAATAGCAAAGTCTTTAGATTTAGACCCTGATAAAGTTACGAATAATATGGATGAAGCTGCAATACAAGCAGAACTTATGAAAGGATTTCAATCACCTCCAACTGAACAGTCTCCTGTTGCAGGAGCTGACCCAATGGATTCAGCAGGCACAGGTGGTGGAACTATAGGTACAGGTCAAGTGCCTTTACCACAAGAACAAGGATTTACAGGAAATGAACAACCACAAGGAACTCCTCAGCAAGCTCAAGCCGTTGGTCAATAATAAAAACCAGTGGGTTGATTTTACTGATTATATAGATTGCATAATAAGTCAACATCATAAAGTATTAGAACAAAGTAGTGATATTGTTATTATACATCAGGCTCAAGGAGCTATATCTACATTACGTAGATTAAAACTATTAAGAGATGAAGTAAATGGTTGAAACACCAGTTAAAAAACCTAGCATAAAACAAAGATATAATTTAGGTTTAGAAAAAGATATGTTATCTGAGTTAGGTTTAGAACTAGCTGAAAAAGGCGAAGTAAATATATCTCGTTTATTTCAAAGTGGTTTTAATACACGTCCAAGTGCAATGGGTATGTATACAAGAACACAACTTCCGCCTGATTCTAACGAAGCTAAAATACTTAAAAAATACGGAAAAGGAAATACTAGTTTTATAGGAGATAAAAATATTCCTCAAGTAATGTATTTTGCAGATAGATTTAAAAATGATGCAGAAAATATAGAAATTTTAAACCATGAATTACGTCATGCTGCATTAGATTATTTAAAAAAGTTATATCCTGAGTCTCCTGACAATAAATTAAAATTAAAAATGGGTGTGCCTTTTGAAGAGGCTCTTATGGATTATATTGATTTTGTTAGACATCAAAAAGCAAAAAAGATGTTTAATGAAGAAGGTTATCAAAATATTACAGACTCTAAACAATTTAATCGTTACGAAAAAGTAATGAAAAAGCTGACCTCTGAAGATAAAAATAAACTAAAAAATAATTACAATTTATTATCAAAACTAGCAGAGCAAGAATTAAGAAATGTTAAAGGTGTACAAAAGGCTGAATATGAAGATGAGGAAGAGTTAAGAGATGCATCTAAAGAAGATTTAGCACCTAAAAGTTTTATAGAAAAAATGTTAGGTCTTTTTAAACGAACACAAAAATTTAATACTGGAGGAGTATCAATGGAAAAACAAATGGAAATGTTTCAAGACGGTGGACTAGAACAAGACGGTGGTACAGTAGACCCTGTATCAGGTAATGATGTGCCTATGGGTTCAGCTCAAAAAGAAGTTCGAGATGATATACCTGCACAACTAAGTGAAGGAGAGTTTGTATTTCCTGCTGATGTAGTTAGATTTATAGGCTTAGAAAGATTAATGGAAATAAGACAAAGAGCTAAAGCAGGACTAAAGAAGATGGAAGCTATGGGTCAAATGGGTAACTCTGAAGAAGCTACTATACCTGATGATATTCCTTTTACTATAGATGATTTAGAAATGGAAGAAGAGGAAGAAGTTTCTGCATATAAGGGAGGAACAATTAAATTAGAAAGTGGTGGTACACCATACGTTGCACCTACTATTGCTGCAGTACCTACTGCAACAGCTCCTGAAACAATACCGACTCCTGAAGAGTTTATTCCTTCTGTAGCAGACGAATATAGAGAATATGTAAATGATGAAGGTCATGTTATTGATGTGCCTTATTTTAGGGGTAGTATACTTCCAGGTTATAATATGCCTGCAGGTTATAGACTTAAAGAAGATGAAACAGTTTCTACAGGACAAGATATTACTGACACTGCAATGTTAGATATTGTAGATAAGGATGGAGATTCTACATCCCCTGAAAATATGCAAAAAGCTAGAGAAGATATGAATCGTAGTTATGATAATGTTGTTAGTCAAGTGATGCAAGATAATCCAGGTGCTAGCCTTGAAGAAATTACAAAGAAAATAAAAGGTGGTGAATCTACTATAAATATTTTTGGTAAAAAAATAAATGCTCCAGGTTTTTTATTTAATGAAGATGAAATAACAGCTGCTTATGATAGGGCTTTTTCAGGACCTGTAATTGATGATGAAGCGGATATTGTACCTGAAGAACCTAAACGTAGAGGTACTTTAATAGCAACAGATAAAGAAGGTAAAGTTACTGATGACGTAGCTCCAGGCTCTGCTAAAAGTCTTAACATGACAGAGTCTGAAAATAAAGCTGTTAAAGAAGCTGCAGAAGCTAAAGAGAAAAAAAGAAGGGCTGTAGAAACGGCAAGACTAGAAGCTATGGCAGAAGCAGAACAAAGCAGAAAAGACGAAGCTGAAGCTAACAGAGCAGAAAGAGCAGGTACAACAAGTCTAGGTAAAAAAGTAGATACGGCTAGTCTTAGAGGTACAGGCAGAAGAGGTGGACAAGGTATTGTTCGTGCAAAAGGTGGCATAGCATCTAAACCTAAAAAGAAAAAAGCTATGAAGCGTGGTGGGTTAGCTTCTAAAAAATAACCTACATATTGTTGGCTACTTATACCCCCACAGTGGCTACTATGACCCCAACAAAGGAGAAAAACATGGCTGAAGAATTAGTTATGACAAAGGACGCAACACCTAAAAAAGCTGCATTTATGAGCAAACCTTATTCTAAAGAAGAAAAAATGAAAAAAGAAGAAGAGGAGCTTAAAAACTTACTAGATGAACAAAAGAAAGAATCATCTAGTGAAGAAGAAGAAGAAGCTGTTGAAGATAAAGAACCTGATAGCCCTGAAGAAAAAACATTTAAAAAGCGTTACGGAGATTTACGTAAACATCAACAGCAACAAAAGCAAGATTATGAATCTAAGATTAAAAACCTTCAAAATCAATTAGAGGAAGCTACTAAAAAAGAAATACAGTTTCCTAAAACTGAAGAAGAAATAGAGTCTTGGGCAAATAAGTATCCTGATGTCGCAGCTATAATTGAAACTATAGCTATGAAAAAAGCAAACGAACAATCAAAGCATTTAGAAAAAAGGTTAGTTGAAATAAATGAGTTACAAAATACAGCTACAAAAGAAAAAGCTGAAGCTGAATTATTAAGACTGCATCCTGATTTTCAAGAAATTAGAGAAACAGAAGAGTTCCATGATTGGGCAGATAGTCAGCCTAACTGGGTACAAAATGCTTTATATGAAAATGATAATGATGCTAAGTCAGCTGCAAGAGCTATAGACTTATATAAAGTCGATAAAGGCATTACAGAAAAAAGTAAAAAACCTGTAAACAATAAAGATGCAGCTAGGTCTATATCTACTAAAAATGCTAAAACAAAACCTGTAGAAGACAGTTCAGCAAATTATTTTAAAGAATCTGACGTGCAAAAAATGTCAGCTGTAGAATACGAAAAGAATTCTGAAGCTATAATGGAGGCAATACGTTCTAATAAATTCGTATATGATGTCTCAGGTTCTGCACGATAGACCGTCAATTTTTTTAAAAAAGAGTTGACAAATAGTTATTTAACTATATAACTATATAATATATAGTATATTATAACCTTATTATAACTACTTATAATATACTTACACGACTTTAAAGACTACCCAATTATGTGAGCCTACAATGGTTAGCTACCAATCGTACAACCTCAAACATGAATGGTCCTTATAAAGTAAAATGACTAGAATAGTACACAACTTTGTGTGCATGAGATAAATGTTAAAAAGGAGAAAAATTATGGCATTTACATCAGCAGCAGGTTATGGTAACTTACCAAACGGTAATTTTAGTCCTATTATTTACAGCAAACAGGTGCAACTTGCATTTCGCAAGTCATCAGTCGTTGAAGAAATCACTAATTCAGATTACTTTGGCGAAATTGCAAATATGGGCGATTCCGTTAAGGTTATTAAAGAACCTGAAATTACAGTCAAGGAATACGCACGTGGTACAACTATTACTCCGCAAGACCTTGACGATGAAGAGTTCAGCCTAACTATCGACAAAGCTAATTACTTTGCGTTTAAGGTTGACGATATTGAAGAAGCTCACTCACATGTAAACTTTCAACAGCTAGCAAGTGACAGAGCTGCTTATAGGCTAGCCGACCAGTTTGACCAAGAAGTTCTTGGCTACTTGTCAGGTTTTAAACAAGCGTCACTTCACAGTGCTGCAAGTGCTGTTAATACAACAGTAAACGGTACTAAAGCTGTATCTTCAGCTTCTAGTGGTGCTAACTTAGTTGGTGCAGAATTATTGGCTTCAATGTCACTTGATTCTTCTGACTTTACACAAGCAGATGGTACTGCAGGTACTGCAAACCAAGCTATTGGTCTTGAGCCAAGAGCAGGGGGTGCAACAGCAGCCAAGAGTGGAACAACTGGTAATGCATTTCCATTACAAGTTATTGCACGTATGTCTAGATTGCTAGACCAACAAAATGTTGATACGGCAAATAGATGGTTAGTTCTTGACCCAGTATTTATCGAAATCTTAAAAGATGAAGATTCACGTCTTTTAAATGCTGATTTTGGTGGTTCAGGACTACAAAATGGTCTTGTTTTAAATAATTTACATGGTTTTAAAATATACTCATCTAACAACCTTCCGTCACTAGGCACAGGTCCTGCGACAACAGGTGGTCAGAATGCGTCAAACTTTGGAATTATTGTAGCAGGTCATTCATCAGCTGTGGCTACTGCTGAACAAATCAATAAAACAGAAACTTACAGAGACCCTGACAGTTTCTCAGATATTGTTCGTGGTATGCATTTGTATGGCAGAAAGATACTTCGACCTGAAGCTATCGTAACTGCTGCATATTGTTTAGCGTAAGGGAGAATAGATTATGGCTGCAACAACAACATTGTTGGCGACAACAAATTCTACTCATGGACCTTCTTATGGAGTTAGTTCAAGAGTAAAGCCTTATCTAGTAGAGCATACTATAGACTTTTCAAATCAAAATATTGATGCGAATGGTAGTACTATGGAAGTAATAGATATTCCTGCAAATTGTATTTGTATGTTTGCAGGTATTGAAGTTATGACTGCTTTAACTAACACGGCTTCAGACGCTACTGTAGACTTAGGTGCAAAAAGTGGAGACACTGATGCATGGGTAGATGGATTTGATATTGATGGTGCATCTGCAGGTACATACGCAACTGTACTTGTAGCCACTGCAAATCCGCAAGTACATGATGGTGCTGACCCACTTAAGTTAACTTTCGCAGGAACTGCAGGTACAATTAGCGCAGGTGTGCTACGTGTATTCGCAGTTGTTATGCCTGTCGGTGGATTAGACAAGCCTGACGAAGTAGATAGAGACGCTTTAGCGTAACTCATCCAATATAAGGGGGCAGGGTAACTTGCCCTCTTTTTTTAAGGAATAAATATATGGCAATTACAACAGCGTTATGTACAAGTTTTAAAGGTGAGCTTCTTGGAGGAACTCACGATTTAGACACACATACTTTAAAAATGGCATTAATAAAACCCTCAATGTCAGGAACTTATGATAAAACAACTACTAATTATTCAGATGTTACAGGGAATTCAGACGAAGCTACAGGGTCAAATTACTCTGCAGGAGGAAACAATTTAGATAGTGTTACTATTTCTACAGATGCGTCTTCAGGAAGAGCGTTTGTAGATATTGCTGATGAAGTATTTACAAATGTAACAACAAGTGCGAGAGGATGCATAATATATAATTCTAGTGCTTCTAATAAAGCTATCGCTGTTATTGATTTTGGTGGTACTATAACTGCAACTGCAGGTGATTTAACAGTTCAGTTTCCTGCTATTGGTTCAGGTGGTGCAACTGCAATCATACGTTTAGACCCTCCATCTTAATAGGAAATAAAATATGGCTTTAGTTCTACTTGATAGAGCAAAAGTAGTTGCTACTAGTATGAGTGGTACTGGAGATAACTATACTCTAACCAATGCTCCACCAACAGGTTTTGTAGACTTTACAGGTGTGGGTGATGGTAATACTACTTATTATGTAGCAACCGATACTGCAGGTAATTTTGAAATAGGTATAGGTACATTTGCTACATCAGGAGAAGTGTTAACACGAACTGATGGAAATGTTATTAAAAGTACAAATAGTAATAACAAAGTTAGTTGGCCTTCTAATTCTACACCTACAGTTTTTATATCACAACCTGCTGATAAAGCAGCATTTTTAGATGCCAATAATGATTTAACTATAACATCTACAGATGATACAAATAACGCAGACCCTTCTTTAATATTATACAGAAATTCTGCAAGTCCTGATGACCAAGATTACATGGGTCAAATGTTTTTTAAAGGCAGGAATTGGGATGGAAGTGCTACAGTGCATGATGTAGATTACGCTAAAATAATGGCTAAAGCTGTAGATGTAACTGATGGCACTGAAGATGGCAACCTTGAATTTTATGTTGCTCAAAATAGTAATAATAGTCAAAGACTAGCTCTTAAAGGAAGTGGTGACACAGTCTTTAGTAACAAAGATGTTAAACTTAATACAGGTGTTGATTTGCTTTTTGAAGGTGCAACACAAAACGATTTTGAAACAACATTAACCCTTACAGACCCTACTGCTGATAACACCATAACTTTACCTGATGCTACAGGCACTGTAATAACAACAGGTAACTCAGATACACCGACAACTACGACATCAAGTGGTGATGCAGATTTTGTATTAGTAGATGATGGAGGTACAATGAAAAAAATAACCCCAACTAATTTAGGTATAGGCAGTGGAATAAATACAGGAAAAGCTATAGCAATGTCTATGGTCTTTGGATAAAGAAAGAGAGAATAAAATATGGCAGCTCCAAATATAGTCAATGTAACTTCAATACTAGGTAAAACAGTTCACGACCAAGACATAAGTACAAGTAATGATACCTTATTAGAAAATGCTGCAGGCAGTAATAAACTATTAAAAATTAATTCACTTATTATTGCTAACATTGATGGTACAAACGCAGCAGATATAACTGTTACACTTTGTCAAGCAGATGGTACTCTTTTAGCAACTTTAGCTCATACAATTTCAGTTCCTGCAGATGCTACTCTTGTTGTTATATCTAAAGATACAAGTATTTATTTAGAAGAAGATATGGAAATTAAATTAGACGCGAGTGCTGCAGGAGATTTAAGCGCTGTTTGTTCTTATGAAGAAATAGATGATGCATAATCGTGGCTTTCAACTATTTTAATAATCAAAATGTTGTTGGGATAAAATATCGTGATAGCAATGCAGGTATATCTAATTTAGATACTAATAGATTAAATACCTCACCAGTAGGGGGCGCATTGTTTCGTAACACATCTGGTGCAACAGCTAGTGTATCAGCTTATACACATACTTGGACAGTTCCTGATTTGGTAACTTCTGTGTCTGTTGTTTGTATTGGTGGTGGTGGAGGTGGTATGGTTTATAGCTATAATAATTCATATATTCAATATGCAATGAATGGTGGTGGAGGAGGCGCTCTAGCTTGGTTAAATGATATAACTGTTACCCCTGGTGAAAGTATTTCAATACAAGTAGGTGCTTATGGAACGTACGGTTACTATACTACTGGTTCACGTGCAGGCGGAGACAGTTTTTTTAAAAATGCATCTACAATAAATGCAGGTGGTGGAAGCCCAGGAAGATATAATACAACTATAAGTGGGGGTACTAAAACTATTTCAACTTCATATGGAACTTATGGAGGTGGAGATGGTGGTGATTCAGTAAACTTAGGCTATTATTCAGGACCTTCAGGTGGTGGAGGTGCAGGAGGTTATAGTGGAGATGGTGGTGATGGAAAGGCAGGAACTGCTACTGGAGATAATGGCGCAGGTGGTGGTGGTGCAGGTGGCGCAGGTGCTACAGGAACTTATGCCTACCACATATCAGGCGGAGGAGGAGGAGTAGCTCCTTACGGTGAAGGCACTAGTGGTTCAGGCGGCTCGGCAGGTGAAGCAGGTGGTGGTTCAGGTGGTGATGATTCTTCAGTACCTACAAATGTAAATGGCACACAAGTAGGTGGCAACTACGGAGGTGGTGGTGGTGGTAAATCATCAAATTATTGGGGTGGTCATGCAGGAAATGGCGGACAAGGTGTAGTTAGAGTTATATGGGGTTCAGGAAGAGCTTTTCCATCAACAAATGTGGGACAAAATTACTTAGGTATTGCAGAAACAACCTATACAAACTAGAAATTAAAAATGAAAAGAAATAGTGGATTTATTGGAAGTAAAGTAAGTACATCATTGACATCAGCTAGCGGTGTCCACGATATACACGACCAACATCAAGAAATATTAGATAGTAAATGGCCGCCAACTAAAAAAATTACATCTATAACACCTTCTTCACTTACTGTTACTGAAGGTGTTCAATTTACCATAGTTGTTAATGGTGACGGTTGGCTTACTTCTGATACTGTCTATTATAAATTTCATACTGTTTCAGGTACTACGTTAGTTCAAGCTGATTTTGTTCAAGGTAGTCCTGATGGTAATTTTAGTTTTACACAAAATTCTCCTACCAGTAATACTATTACACTTTATTATATATTTAAAGCAGAAATTGGAGGACTTTCTGAAAATAATGTTGTTAAATTTCAACTATATAAAGATTCAGGTCTTACTGATTTAATTGACGAAACTGCAAATATTACTGTTACCGATGCAACAGGAGCATATACTAGTTGGGCAGTAAGTAATCCATCTATTCAGTGGATATGGGAAGCAAATGGATTTTTAACAGATACTACAGGAACAATATCTGCTAATACTGCAACTGAAAATCAAGACAGATGGGGATTTTATAATAATAATGCAGGAAATGGAGGAACATTAACCGAAACGGATTGGATTGCCGATAAGAATATAGTAAAAACATCATACACAACTAGTAACGGTAAATTATTATATTACTTAACTTTTGAAAATGACCTTGATTTTTGTCCAAATTCAAATACTTCAAACGGAGCTGATGTTATTACAAACGGAGGATACACTTATTTTTTTGTAAATATGCCGTTTAATTATCAATATGATGAAAATTATGCATATAATGGACCGTATGCTAGATATATGACATATCAAGGTTTTTCTGCTTATACTGCTAATTTTACTGGTGGAAGAAATCCTACTTCTACTAATCAACATTCAAATCCAGGTCATTATGCCTATAAAACCTTGAATAGTGCATCTAATGATACTTCGCTATATTATCATCCAAGAGGCACAGGCGATACTGGAAGCGCAAATTCTGCAACTTCTAGTAAACCGTATGTATTTCATAACAAAGACTGGATTAGATTTTCCGTAGTTGTTTTTGAGTTTGGGACTGCAGACGGTACAGGTTCAGGTTACTATAGTAGCACTTATAAAGTAAGTACTAAAGTTCAAAATACATTAACAGGCGCTGCTATAACTTCTTATGCAAATGACATATATGGAGGGCAAAATACAACGTCATCTAGTGGTCGACGACAATACGTTAACACAACTGCAAATGGGGCTAGACCATTTTTTCACGATTCTGCATATGGTCAGGATGGAGCGCATGATACTCGATGGGTGATGGCAGGATTTGCAAATAGACCATATACAACTACAGAACAAAATAATTTATTAAACGAGCTTGATAGTTTATACGGAGCTTAACAAATTAATAAGGAAAATTATAATGACTAAAATGTACAGCATAAATAAAGCCTATCCTGTGAGTAGTCTACCACATAGAATTACATTTTCTGATGGTTCTACTAAAACAGATAATACAACATTTACTGAAGAAGATTTAAAAAATGTAAATATTGTAGAAGTAGATTCTCCACCATCAATTTCTACAACACAAACTTTATCTTGGAGTGGAACTGAATGGGTAGTAAAAAATTTATCACAAGCAGAAGAACAAGCTAGAAAAGAAAAACAATGGGGTATTGTTAGAAAAGAAAGAGATAATTTAATTAGTAATCAGAGTAAGTATATTGAACAGTATCTAAGTGAAGTTAGAAGAGAAGTAACACCGACTATTGATATTGCAGTTGTAGATAAATATGTAGAAGAGTTAAGGCAAGTACCACAAAAAAATAGTGACCCTTTTAATATTAATTGGCCTGAAGACTGGACACTAAATGTTTAGTACCAATCCATTTTCATCTACCGAGTTTTCATCCGAAGGTGTAATATCTTCTGTTGTTTTAGATAGTGTTTCTACAAAACCAAATGTAAGCACTGTAACTGTTCTTCAAGATGGTTTATTTATAATAGCAAGTGTTAGTGCAAAAGCAGCTATAGGTTCTATAGGTGCAAATGTAAATGTTGCGTTAACAGGAGTTAGTACAAAACCTAATGTAAATACAGTAACAGTAGTAAACGATAGTTCGATTGTAGCTACAGCAATAAGCTCTAAACCAAATGTAGGCACTGTAAGTATAGTACACGATAGTTCGCTTACAGTTTCTAGTGTAAATACTAAATCTGATATAACTGCACCTACTGTAAATATAAGTATTGTTCCTGCAAGTTTATCGGTAAAACCAAATGTAAATACTGTAAGTCTCACTAATACAAGTTCACTTACAATTACAGCAGTATCTTCTAAAGCTAATATATCAACAAGTACAACTGCTTCAGGTGTAACTTTTGATTTTAATGCAGTTAGAGATACATTTAGTCAAAAACGAACGGTATACGTACCTAGACAAACTACATCATCTGATAGAACCGTAAACGTAGATAGTGTAGATAGAACATCTTTTGTTGAAAGACAGACAACATCAGCTGATAGAACTGTTTTTATAATTTTTGAAGATAGAAAAGTATATATACCTAGACAAACAACTTCTGCAGAAAGAACTGCAAGAGTAGCATAGGAGAAAATATGTCTTTTAGATGGCCAAATAAAGACCCTGATGAGCAATTAGACTATAGTATGGATTGGTCAAGATTTCTTGGCAGTGCTACTATAAGTAGTGTAGTGTGGTCTGTAAACAATGCGAGTGGAGTTAAAACTACTATTACTGGAGGTGCTACAGTAAATGGTATTCAAAATGTTTCTCAAACTCAAAGTAGCGATAATAAAACAGCTACTATTAATATAGGTTTAGGTACAAACAATGTAGAGTATACGTTTTTCTGTAGAATTACTGATAGCACAGGTAGTCAAGCAGAACGCAGTGTTAAATTAAAGATAAGGGAAAAATAATGGCATATGATTTTTTAGGATTAGTTAATAAAGTAAATAGGCGATTAAATGAAGTAGAATTAACTTCAAACAATTTTGCATCAGCTATAGGATTTTATTCGCAAGCAAAGGATGCTATAAATGCTTCAATACGTTATATTAATCAAAATGAGTATAACTGGCCTTATAACCATGTTACTCAAGAAGATGTACTTACAGCAAATACATTAAGGTATGGATTACCTGATGATTCTAAAATACTAGATGTTAATACTTTTAGAATAAAAGAAAGTTCTAGCTTAAATGTACAAACTAAAAAATTAAGAATATTAAGCTACGAAGAGTATTTAGAAAAATATATACATTATGAATATGATGAAGATAATGGTAGCTCAGGAGTACCTGATTTTGTTTTTAGAACACCCTCTCAAGAATATGGTTTAGTTCCTGCTCCTGACAAAGCATATACGCTTGTATATGAATATTATAGAATACCAGTAGATTTAGAAAATGCTACGGATGTTCCTTCTATACCTGAACGATTTGCTCACATTATAGTTGATGGAGCAATGCATTATGCATATCTATTTAGGGGAAATTCTCAAGATGCTATAATAGCTAAAGAAAAATTTGCAGAGGGCATAAAGCACATGCGTAGTTTATTAATTAATAGATACGACTACATTCGGTCAACAGCTGTTAGCAGAAGTACAAGTGGTTCTTTAACTTCTACAGTTATTACTTGACTTTTGCTAAAAAATATGTAAAACTATAAGAGCGTACTAATATGGCAGATTCATGGCAAACATTTCCTATAGAGTTTAGAGGTGGGTTGTTAACAAACCAAAGTCCTTTACAACAGGGTGTTAACAGTCCAGGAAGTGCTTCAGTACTACAAAACTTTGAACCCTCTGTTGAAGGCGGCTATAGAAAAATAGAAGGCTACTCTAAATTTGATACTAATCAAATAGCAGGAAGCGGAAATATAAGAGGTATTACTCGTTTTGAAGGTGCTGTAATAGTTGCTAGAGGAACTCATTTATATCGTTCATCAGGAAGTGGTTGGACTCAGTTAACAGACAATGGAAGTTTTAGTAGTGTTGGTATAAATATAAGTGGTTCAGGAAGAGTCAGATTTGCAGAATATAACTTTACAGGCACTAGTAAATTATTTATTGTTGATGGGAATGCAAAACCTTATATCTTTACAGGAACTGCATTAACACAGCAAACAAGTCTTGCAAGCGATTTTACAGGTGCTGATTTTGTAACTGTGCATTTAGATAGATTATTTGTTGCTATTGAAAATAAAATTATCTGTACAGCAACTGCAAGTGCTACTAGTGATAATTTTTCAGGAAGTACTTCTTTTACTTTTGACGAAACTATAAATGATTTTATAAGTTTTAGAGAACAATTAATTATATTTACAGAAAACAATATACAAAAACTTACAGGTAACACTACAGATACTTTTGCTGTACTGCCTATATCTAATGATTTAGGAGCTGTTGCTGCAGATACTGTTCAAGAAGTAGGCGCTGATATAATGTTTTTAGCAGCTGATGGTTTAAGGTTATTAGGTGCTACTGAAAGAATAGGTGACTTTAGTTTAGCAGTAGTATCTAAAAATATTCAGTCAGAGTTTGCTAGTTTTATTGCAAACTCCACGAGTTTTTCAAGTATAACTATAAGAAATAAAAGTCAATATAGAATATTTGGATATAATGCAGGTTTTTCTGATGCAGGTGCTTTAGGTATATTAGGTACACAGTTTGCTCTTCAAGGTGGTGAAGGAATGGCTTGGGGAGAAACAAGAGGGATAAATGCATTAGTAGCACATAGTTCATTGGAAGATGGAGCTGAATTTATTCATTTTGCTAATGATGATGGTTATGTATATAGATTAGAATCAGGAAATTCTTTTGATGGCAGTAATATAACTGCAACATTTCAGTCTCCTTTTTTTCCTATTAATGACCCAAGAATGAGAAAAACTTTTTATAAATTAATATTATATACTGACCCTGTAGGAAGTTTAGATGCTACTGTAGACTTAAAATTAGATTTTGAAAAAGATTCAAATTTTCAACCTACTTCTATAAGTTTTTCAAGTGCGGCTGAAAATGCTTTTTTTTATGATAATCCTTCAGCAGTTTTTAATACTGCTACTTATGGTTCAGGTTCAACACAAAGTCAGTTTGAATCTCAACTTGTAGGTTCAGGGTTTACAGCTGCTCTTAAAGTAATAAGTGAGGATACTAATCCTCCATTTTCATTAGACTCAGCGACTATAGAATACGCAATTAACGAAAGAAGATAACATGGGAAATTCATATACATTTGGCTCAGGGGGCAACATTCAATCAGGTAGTATTATCCGAGCGCAAGATTTTACTACAGAATTTACAAATTTAAACTCAGCTTTTGACGGTACAGGTGGACATATACATGATGGTACTGCAGGAGAAGGTGGAAGAATATTAGAAATAGGTCCTGCAGGACAAGTTGTAGTAGATGCAAATACAATAAAACAATCATCTAGTAAGGCTTTAGAAATAGGTGCTACTAATAACTTATTTAAAAATGTATTTATTGCTGATGATAATTACGTTAAGTTTGGTGATTCTCAAGATGCTACAATAGGTTATGATGAAACCTCAACAGATAGACTGTTGTTTACTGGTGCTAATATACGTATAGGCAATACTAATAAAATAATTGAATTTGGCGATGCTGCTTCATTTATTCAACAAGCAAGTGATGGTGTACTTAGAATAGACGGTGAAGCAACTATTAATCTTAATGCATCAACAGCAGTAGCTGTAAGTGTTGATTTAACAGTAGGTAATGATTTAAAATTAAATACTGATAGCTCTATTTTAGGTTTTGGTCAGGACAACGATACTACTCTTACGCATACTGATGGTACAGGTCTTACTCTTAATTCTACAAATAAATTATGTTTTAATGATGCAACTCAGTTTATTCAAGGTTCTAGTGCAACAGTATTAAGTTTAGGTGCTACGGATGAAATAGATTTAACTGCTACAACTATAGATGTTAATGCTACTACTCTTGATATATCAGGAGATATATCTATTGGAGGAAATATTGTAACTGTAAGTAATACTAACATTGATTTGTTACCACATGGTAGTGGTAAAATTATTATGGATGGTAATGGCTCAACAGGGGGTATATCTGTTTCAGATGGTTTAATTGATATACGTACAGGTACAGGCGCAGTTGCTAAAGTAAAATTCTATTGTGAAGATGCTAATCAGCATGCACAAACATTACAAGCACAACCTCACTCAGCAAGTAGTAGTGCTGTTGTAGTTCTACCTATAGCATCAGGAACTTTATTAGGTTCAGGTGATGCTGTATCCATTAAAAATTCTTATTTATTAGACACAGATATAAAAATTGGCGAAGATGATGAAACTAAAATAGATTTTGAAACAGCAGATGAAATACATTTTTATGCAGCTAATGTAGAACAAGTTTATTTAGCCGACAATATTTTTGGACCTCAATCAGATAGTGATGTAGATTTAGGTACTACAGGCGTTAGATGGAAAGATGCTTACGTAGATAGTGTAACAGTAACTGACAATGTAACTATAGGAGGTACTTTAACAGTTAATGGAACTACGACTACAGTTAACAGCACTGTAACAACAATAGCAGACCCTATTATAACTTTAGGTGCAAACGCATCTGATGACAATAAAGACAGAGGTATAGAATTTAAATATAATGATGGTTCTGCGAGAGTAGGATTTTTTGGTTACGACGATAGTGTTTCAAAATTTACTATGTTAACTGCTGCAACAAATAGTTCAGAAGTATTTAGTGGTACAACAGGTACATTGGTTGCAAATGTAGAAGGTAACGTAACAGGAGATGTAACAGGTATACATATAGGAACAATAAAAGCAGGAGCAAGTACTCAAGCGTTTACTTTTCCAGATGCAGATGGAAGTGCAGGACAGTTTTTAAAGACTGATGCAGCAGGTAATTTATCTTTTAGTACAGTTAGTACAGATACTGTAACAGATAATTTAGCTTTTACATCTGACGATGCTAAACTTACTTTTGGTGTTAACAATGAAATAGAGTTAATACATGACCATAATGTAGGATTAAAACTTAAACACACAGCAACAACAGACAATAATCCTGTATCATTAACATTACAAACAGGCGAGACAGTTATTGCCACAGATGATATACTAGGGCAAGTACAGTTTCAAGCACCTGCAGAAAGTGACGGTGGTGATGCACAAGAAGTTGCTGCAAGTGTAGTCGCTATAGCAGAAAATGCATTTACTTCTACTGCAAATCCAACAACATTACAATTTAAAACTGGTTCAAGTGAAGCTGCTACGACTAAAATGCATATAACTAGCACAGGTATAGTGTCTATACCTAGTGCTGGAAGCACTTCATCAAATTGTCTTTCTATTGGTCCTGCAGGTGACATAAAAATATTTCACGATGGAACTGATGGTGTTTTAAAAGAAATAACAGGCAACTTTGATATTGAAACCACAACTGATAACCCTGTAGTAATAAAACATCAAAGTTCAGAAAAATTAAGAACCACTACAACTGGCATAAGCATAACAGGAAATTGTTCTGTATCTCAAACTTTATCTGCTAACGAAGTCACAGCCACATCAGATGAAAGATTAAAGTCAGATATAAAAACAATAGATAACGCTTTAGACAAAGTAATGAATATGCGTGGTGTGTCTTATATAAAACAAGCTGAAAAAGGTATTGGTGTAATTGCTCAAGAGGTAGAAAAGATTTTACCTGAGGTAGTAACAGATGGTGAATATAAATCCGTAGCATATGGCAATATGGTTGGTATTCTTATAGAAGCAATAAAAGAACAACAAAAACAAATTGATGAATTAAAGAAAGATAAGTAAATATGGCTTTACCGTCTAGTGGACAAATATTTTTAAATACAGATAGTGGGTCTAACGATAGTGTAAAAACTTTTTTTAGTGGCACATCAAATGACCTTACAGCCTATGTAAAGGGTGGGAGTTTTGTTCCTAGTCCTGCTAGTTATGCAGTAAGTAATTTTACTGTAGTAAATTCTAGCACTAATGATGGTTTACCTGTTACATTATATGATAATGGTGGTGTTGTTCCATCGCTAGATACTGAAGCAAATCAAAATATTCCGTCAGGAACTATTTCACCTAGTAATACTATTAGCTTAACTGATTTTTATAGTGGCTATAAAATAGTTAACCCAACTGTAACTAAAGCTAGTGACGGAAGTTCAGGTGTTGATTTAATTTCATATGCAGCTCAAGTAGGTCGTTGGTCTGCAAACTCAATGCGACCAGATGCGGCTAATGGTGGCTATGCTTCTAATTATCAAGATGCAAATAGTGTTGTAACATATAGATATAACTATGGTCAGTTAGCAACAATAATAGGTACTGCTTATGGAGGTGGTACATATACTGGACACACTGAAATACAGTTTAAAGTTTCCCATGCAGGTATATATACCCTTCATGGTATTCATGCAGGAGGAGAAACAAATGGTGGGTATATTAGCTTAACTGGTTCAGGAGTCAGTTTAAAAGTAGGCAATAGAAGTGTTCGTGATTCAGGTTCTTATGACGATGGAGATAGTGTATCAGGAAACATAGGAATAGCATTAAATAGTCATCTTTTTCTTGAAGCAACATTACCTGCGGCTACAACATTAACTTTAAGGGCGCAAACAACATCAGGAAGTGGTGGAGATTATATGATAGCTCAATTAAGAACAAATTGTAATTATAGAAGGGCTGATTCTGGGGGAACAAGTTCTTCTGCTTCTACAAACAACAATATGTTAACGCAAGGATAAACTATGGAAATAAACCCTATATTATTTTGGAATGGAATACTTACAGTTGTAATAGCTCCTGCTATATGGGTCTTTCGTGGTATGTTTATGGAAATAAAAAGACTTGACATATTGCTAAATAAAACAAGAGAAGAGTATGCGAAGCGTGATGACGTTAAAGAAGATATGCATACTGTAATGGATGCTCTTCAAAGATTAGAAGACAAGTTAGATAAAATATTAATAGGTAAATAGTATGGCACAATTTAAAGCATTTAAACCTGCAGCAATGGAACGTATAGCTCGCAGTATGGGTTATCAAGGAGACATGAATTTATTTTCACAGTTTTTAGATAGAAACCCTGAACAAAAACATAAAATGGATAGATATAAAGATAAAGCTATACAAATGGCAAAGGGTGGTTACACTCTTAAATTACAAGAAGGTGGGGACACAACAGAAGGAGATACCACTGCTCCTCAAAATCTACCACAGGCAATGGTTAAACAAGCAGTACAACCTGAAGTACCTACAGGAGGAGCTGTAACTGTATCAGCTATACCTGAAGCTGATTCTCAATTTATAGGTGAAGGTACAGGTCAGGTAGGAGATACTACACCTGTTGATGCCACTCAAGCAAACACTCAAACAGTAGACCCTGTAGCTACAAAAGCAGCTAATAAAATGGAAGCTACTGAAACAGGTCCTGCAGTAGATAGTGCTTTAAATTCTGTACAAGCTGCACAAACAAACCCTGACGACCCTAGAGCTAAAGTAGTTGCTGCAGAACAAACTAAAACAGCTGTAGGCGATATAAAAGGTGCTAAAGGTGAAGCTATCCTAATGGATAGTCCTAACCAAAGAGAAATACAAGATGGTGAATTAATTGATGGTGTAGCTAATTCACAAAAAGCAGCTGAGTTTACAGAGCAAATACAGGCAGCTCAAGCTACTCCTTCAGCAAAAGCTACTGTAGCAGGACAATTAGATTCATTAATGCAACAATTTGAAGGTGGTAGAACTCCACCTTGGGCATCAGGTGCTATGCGAGCTGTTGCTGAAAGAATGGCAGCTAGAGGTCTTTCTTCTAGTTCTATAGAAGCACAGGCTATGATTCAAGCTACAATGGAATCAGCCTTACCTATTGCATCAGCAGACGCTAGTACACAAGCAAGATTTGAAGAGTTAAATTTATCTAATAGACAACAAAGAGCTATGCAAGCAGCTGAACAACGTGCTGCTTTTATGGGTCAAGAGTTTGACCAAGCCTTTCAAGCTAGAGTACAGAATGCAAGTAAAATAGCAGATGTAGCTAATATGAACTTTACTGCAGAGCAACAAGTAGCTCTTGAAAATAGTCGTATAGCTAATACTATGAATTTACAAAATTTATCCAATACTCAGGCTTTAATTATGGCTGAGGCATCTTCTGTAGCTAATCTAGAACTAACAAGTTTAAATAATAGACAACAAGCTGCAGTACAAAATTCTAAAAATTTCTTAGAAATGGATTTAGCTAATTTAAGTAATAAACAACAAACAGCAGTATTTAAGGCTCAACAAGTTGTTCAAAGTATTTTTAATGACCAAGCAGCTGAAAATGCAGCTAGACAATTTAATGCTACGTCTCAAAATCAAACAGACCAATTTTTTGCAAACTTATCTCAGCGAACAAAAGAGTTTAATGCATCTCAAACAAATGCACAGGCTCAGTTTAACGCAGGCGAAACAAACGCAATGGCTAAATTTAATGCAGAAATAGATAATCAACGTGACCAGTATAATGCTACTAATCAACTACAAATTGCTCAGTCTAACGCTGTATGGAGAAGAGAAATAGCTACTGCTGATACAGCCGCTGTAAATAGAGCAAATGAGTTAAATGCTAAAGCTATACTAGATATATCTTCAACAGCATATTCTAATCTTTGGGGTTATTATCAAGACACTATGGAGTTTGCGTGGAAAGCATCAGATAATGAATTAGATAGAATGAATCAATTAGCTATAGCACAGTTAGACGCAGACGCACAAGTAAGAGCAGAAAATATAAGAAGTAGAACTTCTGCAGGAACAGCACTAGGTTCTTTAATAGGTACTTTAGGCACTACTTGGATGACAATGTAATAAGGGAGTAAATATGGCTTTAACAAATCCTGCCAAATCACTGTATTATAATGCAGAACAATATTATAAACTAAAAAAAGAACAAACTAATAATACACCTAAAACAGGTTTATTAGGACAAAAAAATAATAGTAACTTTATGAGTACTAAAATTTCTTCTAATAATGGAGAAGAGTCTCCTGCACAAAGAGCAGCTAATTATTTTATTACACTTAGAAATAAAAGAATGGAATTAAACAATGGCAACACTAGAACAACCTGAATTTAACGCACCTATTCCAGGCATGGGAATGACTGCAGAACTAGGTGGAAGACCTTGGCAAGTACCCCCACAATATAATACTATTGAAGAAGCACTAGATTATTATATTCCTCGTATAACATCTAAGGAATTTAGAAGAAAATTATTTGATACACTTGAACTTGGAGTTCCTGTAACTACAATAGCAAACACACTTCAGCTATCAGGTGTTATAGAAAGTAAACATACGGTAGATGTAGGTATGCTATTAATTCCTGTACTAATGGAATTTATAATGCTTATGGCAGATGAAGTAAATATTAAATACACTTCAGGTTTAGAAGAGCCTAAAAAACTTAGAGATTCTGCTATAGAATTAGCTTCTTCAAAATTTGAAGACGCAATGATGAATGTAAAACAAGATGTCGAAGAAAAACCTGACGAAGAAGAAAGTAAAGAGTCTAAGGGTTTAATGGCAAAGAGAGGTAAGTAATGTCGTTTTTTAGTGGTTTAGCTACAGGTGTAATGACTAGTATAGATAGAACTCTACAGAGAGAACTGCAAGAGACTCGTGATTACAATAAAGAAATAAATAAAATTAGATTTAAAGAACAGATGGAAGAAAAAGACGAGTGGGATGATGATGTAGAAGAAGCAAAAAAAGCATTAGAAAATGGTGCTTCTGTATTTACTATGCCTGATGGAAGTAGAGACCCTAGAGGAGTTTACTATGCTGCAGCTGCTTTAAAAAGAAGTGGTTCTTTAACTGACTATAATGCGTTTATAGCTAACTTAAAAACAGCTAAAAGCTCAGGAGACATTAATCCTATTGAATATTTTTCTCAACTTCCTGAAGATTATACAATAGGTTCAGCAACAGATTATGCTCAGGCATTTGTAGGTCCTATGGCAGATTATTCTGAAATAGAACCGTATTCTATTAAAACTCCTGCTCTTAAATTTTTAAGTAATATAATGGGTAAACCTTTAAATAGTAGAAAACAAATGAATAAAATATTAGAACAAAAGTTAAAAGCTGCAGGAATAGATAATATGGCTATTAATTCTAGTATAAGTTTACCAACTCTTAATTTTTTAGATTATAAGTTTACTTTAGAGCAGTTAGACCCTTCATCTAGAATAACAAAAATTAAATCTGAGTTAATGAAACCTGAGATAAATAAAAGTTATAACGCAGATAAAAAAGAATATTATTTAAATATGAGAAAAAAGACTTTAGATATTATAAAAGCAGAAGGAAATCTTACAGAACAAATAGAAGCAAATCAACTTGTAATAGATTCATTAGATAACGATAATCCTGAAGATGCAGCTATAATACTAGAACTACAACAAGAAAATGTTCAATTAAATGATACTAAAAAAAGAAGAGAATTAGTTTTAGATGGTAATCCATTAAAAATTATTGACCATGATATAGATATACTAGCAAGAGAAATACAACAGGCTAAAAACTCAAGTAAATCGGATAAAAATTCTACATTAGCTTCTTTAAGAGAAGAATTAAATGAAAAATTAGAAGAAAAGTACTCAATAGGAATAGAAAGTGACACAATTACTAATAGCGAGAAACTACAACTTATGAAAGATAGGTTTGCTAGACTAGTAAACAATCCAGACTATGTAAATAGCGAAGACGCTAAAGTTGATGAACTTGCTATTTTTAATTTAGATAGAGATATTAGACTATTAAATATTGGACCTTTTGATTCTATTAAATTTAATACTTGGCAAAAAGCAGTAGATACTGAGATATATAATAAGCTAAGACAAGATTTAAATCTTAGAAAGTTTTTAGAGTTTAGCCAAGATGGCAGTGCAACAGTAACAATTAATATGGCAGCTGTAGAAAAAGCAAAAAGTACTGGAGCAGATGCCGACGCTATAATTTCAGATATACAAGCTGCGAAAATTCGTATAGGAAAAACTTATCTTGACCAAAGGTTAGAAATATTTGAAGAGGTATTTGAACCTGAACTTTTTAAAGTTGCTGAGTTATATTATGCAGACCCTAAAAATAACCTTGGTAAAATAGATGACTCTTTTAGAACGTCTTACAAAATAAGAGGTTCAGTAATAGATGATTTAAGAAAGGGAAAATTAAAAGAGCCTATGTTAAGTACTAGTAGTGAAGATAGCGATGATAATGCAGCAAGTAGCACTAGTAATAAAACAAGTACTAATAATCAAACAGAAGAAATATTAGAGTCTTCAGATATTGAATCACCAGTTAAAAAACCTAGTATAGCTGAAAGAAGTAAAACTGATTTTTCATTAACTGATACAGGAATTGATAACTTTGTAAAAAAATCTTTAGAAGTAGATAAAAATGCTACTGCATCAGAAATAGTTGAAGCATTAGAAAAATTACACGAAGATAAAAACTTAAAAATTTCTGATAAGCAGTTAAGTTTAATTAAAAGTAAAATAGTAGATTATTCTAAACCAACTAGTGCAAGCGTTACTGCAAAGGAAAAAAGTGTTGATGAAGAAGGCTCTGAATCATCTAATGTTCTTAAAGATATGATTAACAATATTCCAAAGATTCCTGGAAAAATTGTAGGTGCTTATCAACGTAGTAGAGTTATAAATACTGCAAAACAAGAATATAATAAATTAAGAGATAGACAAGATATTAGTGCAACAAGAAAACAGTCTGATATTTTAGAAGATTTAAAAATTTTTCTAAGAGATAATAATTATAGCTCAGACGAAATAAGGTATGAAATAGAAAATATCGTTAGACCTGTAAAAAAATTAATGAAAAATAGTTCAGGTGGATTAATGAGTAGGAGTTAATATGAGTGATTTATTAAACTCTGTATTAAAAAACACTTATGGTACTTCTGCTTTAGATACACAAACTAATATTTTTGATAGTGAAAAAGAAAAAAAAGAAGAACAAAATAATTTAGAGCTAGAAAATACAGATAATATTTTAAATGGTAACATTATTACTTACGGACAAATGAAAAGAAATAAGTCTGTAATAGAAGCAGCTAAAAGATTTGCTAGAGATAGAAATAATATTAAACAAGAGTTAAGTGATGAAGAAGCTGTAAAAAACTTTATATCACATTTTAGGTCATTTAATGTAAATGAACTTACTGCAGGAGGTGACTGGAATTACATATCAGGTGTATCTGCTGATTCAAAAAGAGATGATACTATAAATACTACTGAAAGAGATTTATCTGACATAGCTCAAAAAAAATTAGACGACTATACTTTTTTATATAAAAAATTTCATCAACTTCCAGACTTTTATGAAGAAGGTGGAGCAGGCGGTGCTTTTAAAGATTATGCTTATGGTATAGCATCTGCTCCTTCTACTCTCGTAGGTCTTATTCCCATGTTTGGGCAAGTAGCTAAAGGTGGTGCGTTAGCTGCCACTACAGCTGCTAAAATAGCTGTATCAAAAGCTGTAAAACAAGCTGCTCAAAAATCCATATTAAAAACACCATTAACAAGTTTAGCTGCAACTGTTGGCAGACACCCTATAAAAGCAAGTATGTTATTAGAAGGTGCAGCAGGTGGACTACAAGATGTATCTAGACAAAATGTAGAAATGGAAATAGGTTTAAAAGACGAATATAAAGCAGGAGAAACTGCTATAGGTGTAGGTGCAGGAATGGCTGCCCCTGCGTTTTTAGGTGTTGTTGGCGCTAAAAAAGTTGCAAGTGCAGGAATAAGTAAATTAGGTAAAGGAAGTAAATTAACTGAAAGTGTATTAAAAGATATAGACAAATCAATATTAAAGAAAACTATAAAAGCAAATAAAGAAGCTAATAAAACATTAAAACAAAAAGCTGAATTAAAAAATAAATTATCCGAAGTATTGCCTGCATTAAATCCTGATGAAGTTGCTAAAGGAACTCAATTAGGTAGAGAAATAATCGGAGAAAAATTAGTACCTGATGCAATTTTGTCAATAGACCCTGCTAGAACTAAAAGAATATTAGCTGCTGTATCTGAAATGATTTCTACAAATGGTAATATAGAAAGGTCTTTTTTAAAAAATGCTAAAGATGCAGATGGTAACTGGAAAATAAGACCTACTCAAGCTGTAGCTGATTTATTAAAACAAAAGAGAGTAGGTGGTAAAACAAGAGAAGAATTTTTATCTGAGATATTTGAAAAGTATAATATAAATGGCGATGATATGGCTAATTTATTTTTAGCTACATTTTCTAATGCAGGTAGAACTCTTGTTCAAGCAAAACAATTTAAAAAATTATTTAGTGATATAAGCGATGACACTTATGATTTACTAGGTATGGATTTAGAAATAAAAGAAGTATTTAAAAAAGCAAAAGATTTAGGAAATAGTAGAAATGCTAGACAGGCATTAGAAGTTATAGACGACACACAAAAATTTAGATTTTTTAGACCTTTAGATGATATAAGATTAGCAGCTATGACTTCTCAATTAGGAACTACAGTTAGAAATACTGCATCAGGTTATACAAGAATTGGATTAGATACGGCTGTTAATTTAGTAGATAGAGGTATTACAACAGTAGTAAGAGGGCTAACTCTTGGTCAAAAAGGTAAAGGTACGGTAAGTCTTTTTGATGATACTCCTAATGATGATATATTTTCTTTAGTATTTGGTTTAACAAATAAAACTGAAACTGAAGCAATAGATAGTTTATTTAGATTAAATTTTCATAAACAAGCCCAGACTCTATATAGAGAATTACAAGATATAGATAATGCTATTGGTGGAGTAGGTAAAGGAAATAAAAGATTAACTAAAGCTAGAGCTATAGGTAAACAATTAAACGCTTTAAATACACTGTCGGATAATTATTTTAAGCGTGTAGCATTTGTAAGTTCTTTAAAGAAACGACTTAATCAAAGCTATATAAGAACCATGCAAGAACTACGAGAAGGGTTTACAGGCAAAATAAATAAAACTAAACTAAAAAAAGCTGTTGAGGAAGCAGGTTTTAATACTAATTTAAAAAAAGCAATATTAGATGGTAAAAGTATAGATGATATAACACCTATTGTAAAAAAAGAATACGATATACATGACATGTTAAAAGGTAATAGATTTGCTTCTTACATAAATGGTAAACAAGGTTCTAAAATGTTGAATGATACTATTAAAGATACTTTGTATTTTACATACCAAAAAACACCTGATAATCCTGTAGGAAAAGCAATAATAAACTTTGCACATAAAACTCCTTTTCTTACTTCTTCACTTGTACCTTTTCCTAGATTTATAATGAATGCTATGAGATTTACATACGAGTATTCACCTGCATATTTAATCTCTCCATTTAATAACGCATTTAGAAAAAGTCTTGCAAAAGATTCTGAAAATTATGCTGAAGTAGCAAAAGGTTTAGTTGGAAGTGGTGCTTTACTTGGAGCTGCAGCTTATAGGTATCACTCATTAAATGGTAACGAAATGGGTGGAGAAAATTGGTGGGAAGGTAGATTGCCTAACGGTAACACTTTTGACCTAAGACCGTTTTTTCCTGCTGCTCCTTATTTATTTGTTGGTGACTTAATAGCTAGAGCTTATATGGGTGAAAAATTAGCAAACAGTAGGTCTCTTACTAAAGAATCTTTTCAAGCATTATCAGGTACTCAGTTTAGAGCAGGATTAGGTTTATGGATAATAGATGAGGGAATAGAAGATATATTTGCTTCAGAAAAAGGGTATGACCAACACGAAGCTGCAGGTAAATTTGCAGCTCAATATGCAGGTAATATTTTAAATACATTTACAATACCAATAACTCCTATATCAGATATATATACTACTTGGATTGGTAGTGATGATTCAAGAATAGCTAGAGAAACTAAATCATCAGATATGTTTTCATTATTTATAAACAAATCTATATCAAGGCTTCCTGCAAATCATAGAATAGAAGAAATACTTTCTAAGTCTTTAGGAACTAGAGCAGCTAATATGTATGAAACTCCTTTAAAAGGTGAACCTATAAGAAGAATAACACCTATAACTAGACAGACATACGGTATATTACAATCACCTCCTAAAAATTACTTAGAAAAAGAAATAGCTAGAATGAAACTAGATAAACGATTACTAAATAGAAACTCAGGAGTTCCTGAAGCTGATGCATTAATAAATGATTTAATCGGAGAATGGTCTAGTACGTATTTATCTCCTTTATTAGAAAAAAGTGAAGTTTACCAAAGTTTAAATAGTGATAATTTAAAAAAAGAGTTTATATTAAAACAAAAAGATGCTTGGAAAGGTAAAATAGTAGAATTAGTAGAGGCTATGCAAGAAAGTGAAGCAAGATATAGTAGCCAAACTGGTTTAACATTAGATGATGAATACGGTTTTAATCCGCTAAAAAAGAAAAAAGTAGAAACTAAATTTACAGGTGGAGATAAAGTATACTTAAATCAGGCAATAGAATTATATAATAAAAAACACGGTATGCCACAGGATAAATTATCTTATGATTATGATTTAGTTCTTTTATACGCTAATCGTTTTAAAGAAATAGGAGATGCAAAACTATCTCCATTAAATACAATGGATTTACAATAGACTAACGATTATCTCCTGAACCACCCAATACCCCACGTGTTTTTCTAGAGTGTAGTTTTTCAATATTGTTTTCCATAATCTTACCAAGATTTAAATTAAGTTCTTCAGCTAGTAAAGCACAGTACCATAGTACATCGCCTATCTCAGCGCCTAAATCTGTAGGATTTAACTTACCTTTATCTCGTATAATTTTTTTAATCTTTCCTGCCACTTCCCCAGACTCAGAAGATAACCCTAGGGCTAAATACTCTAGGGCTTTTTCTTTTGGAAATATAGCAGTTACCTTAGCTTTATCTTGATATTCTGTAGCAGTTATATTACTCATATTTTTCCTTTTAAGAAACTCTTTTGCTTCTTCTTCTAGCTTCATACTTTTTAATTCTTTCTAAATTATTAAAGAAAGCAAAGTTATAACCTCTTTGCCATTCTCTATGCTGCATGGTATTCCTATTATACATAGGTCCTTTATTTTTAAAGAAGGCATGTTGCCCCTTTTTAAATTGAATACTTAAAGGGGCATCATACTTAGCAAGATTATTTCTTCTTTTCATCTTCCTTTTTCTCTTCTTTTTGTACAAAGAATTTTTCTAGTACTTCTATCTTATCATGGTAATCAGCAATCTTACCTAGTTCTACTTCTATAACTGATTGTATGTCTTGATGAGAATCTTCACCAATACCTACTGGTCTTGTTAATAAAACTTCAACATTTGCAATGTGCCTATTAATTAAACCGACATAATAAGTTTTTGCAGCATTAATCATTAATTCACGCATTAGCTTTCTCCTTTTCTTTAAATGCTTTTATAACGTCTGATGAAAATAGTTTTTGTATATTTAACAAATACATTTTCGATGCCATGTTATCCCCTCCTGATACACTTCGTTTATAATCTAACTTGTCAATGATACGTTTTAAACTTTTCGTTTCAAAGACAAGAGTAGCAAATGTGTCTTCACCGACACATAAATTATGAAACCAATAATCCGCTTCCGTACTACAGATACCACTAGGTTTTCCATAACACTCGTATTCAATCGCGATATTGCCTGTTTTTTGCCATATGTCTCTTTCACTTTTTACCTCTATCTTTTTATTTTCTAGCATCTCTGCTATCTTTTTTTCTCTAACTTTGCCATATTGCAGGTCTAAGTCAAATTTCTTTTGATTTTTCTTGTTAGGTTCTAAATGCTGCATAAAATGCTCCAAAATAGTTAATGTTTAAAAAAAAGTCTTGATATAAAGACCCTCAGAGGGGTAGAATGCACCCTCCGAAGGGTAATATACCTGAATTATGTGTTGCCTATGTCTACGACCTCGCAAACTCCAGCAGTGCAAGCTAACTCTTTTGACCCTGCTGTTGTATCATCTTTTTCGTATTTTGTCAAGTTATTCCAATTAATTTGCTTAGGCATCTTTTTTAGTAGCTTTTTATACTCCTCTTTGTTAATTTCTTGGTAAGGTGCTTGTGCATAAGTATGGTCACTATGTGGTAAGAAACTAATACCTGATATTTTATCAAAGTTTCTATATACCCATGAACCTACTTCCATCCATTCTTCTTCTCTAACAGAAATTGTTACAGATGGTTTGTGTTCACACCAATATTCTTGATAAGTTTGCCACATACGTAACTGGTCAATAGCAGATAAACTATTTCTAGTTACAGCTCCTTCAGGTGACTTCATAGGAAAACTAAATACTGTAACACTGTCAGGCTTCATAACATCAGGCTCATTAGGAATACCACTGCCAATCATAAACTGTGTTAATGGGTCTTTGTTATCTCCACGAACAGTACGAATATAATAGTCACTATGTCTACTATGTATTCCACTTGCACTATCTACAAGTTGTGAAACTGTACCACTAGGTTTGACACAAGTAATTGCAGTCGATTGTGGTATGTTAAGTATATCTGAATACTTTTTATTTACTTCGATAGCTTTTTCTTTCAGTCTAGTTAATATTTGACCAACTCTTAAACCATCAAATACTCTTTGACCATCTTCAAAAAAGATTGTATTATGGTCATTAAATAATTTATTATCCATAATACCAGTAAGAGATACACCAAGCAATCTTTCTTCTTCAGTATTATCTTTCCATATTTTACGTAAGTATCTAAAGTCGGTAAGAGTTGCTTGAAATGTACCTAGTATTGTAGCCATTTCTACTTTTTCCATTAATATTTCTTCTGTATCATCAGCTCTAATAACTACTTCAGATAAATTACAGAATTGATATGGTCTAAGTATAATCTCACTACAAGGATTACATCCAAATTCATAGTTAGTTTTACGTCTACTATTTCTCATAGCCTGTTCTTTTGCAGACTTACGATTAAAGATACCACGCTCTCCTGACTTACTTTCTACAAGAGATAACCACTCTCGCATAAAAGTTTCCATTTGTATTTTAGATTTATAGGCAACGCTGTTATTAGCTAGCGCACGTTGCCCTTCAGTTTCCCACCACTGTCCAGACTTAGCATGACGCATTTGGTCATCACCAAGATTGGAAAGACTGATAAGTGCGCTACGTCGTACCCCACCAACGACAACTACCTCACCAATCTTACACATTATATCGTGACATTCAATAGGATACAGTCTTCTACCTGCTGCATTTTTGAATATCTCAATACAAAATTCAAATAAATCTACTAATGGTGCAGGACCTGATGCTCTGCCACCAAATGTTTTTAACCTTGCTCCTGCAGGTCGTACATCAGATACGTCCCACTGTGGGATTTGTCCCACGTATAGCATAGCTATTAACTCACGTAATGCTCTAGCCCAACCTGCACGAGAATCAGATACTTTAATGGACGTAGTACTATTTTCAAAATGCTCGTTTACTGTGGGTAACTTATCTATGTTCTCTCTTTCAACTGAGAATCCTACACCTGTACCACACATAAGAATATACATGGTTTCATCAAATGCCCTTGGGCTATCTACAGGCAAGTACGAACAATTATATCCTGCTACATTACATCTATCTAATGCTTTACCTGCAGTCATTAAAGCTCTCATAGATGGCATTACATCTAAGTTTACAATAGCATTATATAGCCTGTCTCTTAATTCATAAAAAATAACTTCATCAAAATTATATTTTTGAGTTAAGTGGTCTTGCATATAATCTAAATATCTATTGACAGTTTCTGACCAATTTTCTCTTCTGTTTTCTTCAGGTATCCATCTTGCATAACGAGATAGGGCTATAAAGTTTTGATAGTCCGTAGGTAGAACTACATTATTTTTAATCATATATTTTCTCCATAGTAGTTTTAATACTTTTAATATCCATACCATCATAGTCGTGAAACATTTCTTTTATCACGTCTTTTACTTCTTCATTAACTCTTTCATCAGCAGGCATGGGGTACTCTGATTCATCTATTATAACAGTCATTGTAACTTTAACTTTCGTTACCATGTTTTATCCTGACTAATTTATTTAAATACCACTGGGCTTTTTTTAAATCCTCTATGCCATTTTTATATCTATATCTCCAAAGGTATTTAATTATATTGCCCTGTAAATAATACTCAAAGCCTTCATCTGTAGCAGCTTCTATGGCATCAATACACTCTATACCTTTTTGGTTGTAATGTGGTGGATGATTAACCATATCAGCTGTATCCTTTTGAAAATCAATTAAATCTTTAATATTAGCCATTAAGCACTCCCATTAGTTTTAGATTTAAAATTTAAGTTTATCACATTACCCTGCTTACTTACAATCTTTTTAGTAGACTTATTACTTTTTTGTTCTACTTTCATATACTTTTCTAATTCTACAATTATATCAGGGTTGTCATCCATGTAAGGAACTACAGAGGATATTAGTTGGCATAAATGAAATATTTGATTATACCCATCATCATCTATAGGATTTACATTTGATGTAACAATATTAACTTGTAATGTACCTAACCAATTTTTATTTTTATCTAAGTCAGGTACAAGCTGTATATAAAAATCTTCGTTGTTTATCCGCATGCTATCTCCTTATTTTTTTATTTTTATATTTTATAAATTTAGGATACTTATTACTACCCTTTTCTTTTAACCAGTCTTCAGGTATTATTCTGTCAAAGTACCTAAAACCATGTTTAATACACCACTCTGCATATGAAGACTTAGCTCCTTTACGTAACTTATTTCTACTATTTGTAAAGATAAATCTTATGTCTAATTCAGGATGTTGCTTTTTGATAGCGAGATGTTTTCTCCTATCTAATGCGATAAACCTTCCTTTTGTTTCTATTATTATTCCATTATCCAATATAAAATCAGGGGTATAGGTGCGATATGCGAGGTCTTCCCACTCAATCTTAATTTTTTCATATAGGAAATTGACGTTTTGTTTTATAAGATAAGTAGCAACTTTATCCTCTAAACCACTCCTATACCCATGTTTACGTGCTATTTGGGTAGCACTATACGCTGACATTTATAACCAATAACGATAGGTTGCAGTGTCATAACCAAGAGCTTTCATCTCGTCACGTACTAGTTTTTCAGCTTCTTTTTTTTGTTCTAGTGCATGACGTAAGCCTTCGGTTCTACGTTCGCGATATTCTTTTTTAAGTTCAAAGAGTTCTTTTTCTTTTTCCTTAATCATTTCTGCCATATCATCTGCTTTAAAATCTGACATTATTTATCTCCCCATATTTTCTTTGCTTCTTTCTTTAAGTAATCACTCCAAGTCCATGAATCATAGTTTGGATAGATTAAAGAAGCTAGCTCATGTTTGTCATTACTAATAGACAAAAACTTCTGTATACTAAAAGCTACCTTTTTAAGTTGATTTTTATATACAGATAAATTTTTAAGCGTAAACTTTTTATAATCTTTTGGTGTAGCAAAAAATAAATCTACACTATTATTTGGGTATGCCATAGAATACAATGCCATCTGTCTTCTTTGTGCTTCAGTAGGTTGACTTGGCATTCTCGTAGATGTTTTTAAATCAACAATCTTGTCTTTAAATCTAAAGTCAATGTACCCAATTACAGGAACAGGCATATCATCAAACTGTACTTCAACTTTTTCTTGATATTCTTCTAAATTTTCATACTTAAAATTTTTATCAAGAATGTCACCAAACTTTCTAAGTAAACCTTTTTCTTTAGCTACTTTAGGATTGTTTAAATTAATATTAGATTCTGCACACATATCCATAAATTGTATTTCTAATAAATTAAAATCAAACTTTCCTGTAGTGTACTTATTAGCTAGCACAGCTTCTTGTACAGTACCTCTGATAGCACCTGCTCCACTACCTGATTTAATACCAAATAGATACCTAGCTACCCACATAGGCATATCGCTTATGTAGGTATTCATGCTGCTAGGTGATAGGTAGTTAATGTTATGCACCTCAAAAGGATTATTTTTTAACATTAGTTTACGCTACCTCAGTGTCGTCAATGTCTACGAAAGACTCTACAGTTTTCATGTCGTTTTTTGATGGCTCTGCATCTGCAGACTTTTCAGACCATTGTGTGTTGACATAATCATTATAGTTTTTAATATATTCCATAAAGTCTTTAAACACTTCTTGGTCAGAGTCTACAATATCAATAGAGTTTTTCATATCGACAGTGGCGACTGGTGTATAGTAACTAGTGCCATTAGGCAATTCATTCTTTTCAGTTACTAAACTTATATTGTGTTGAATAGGCAATCTCTTTTTCTTTTCAACTTCAGATAATACCTCTCCTAAATGAGCGACAGCATTTCTATTATCTATCTCCCATATCACATGTGTAGTATCTAATTTAGTAGGTTTACCGTCTGAATCAACAGGGTCTACTAGAGTTGCATATCCAAACAAGACTCTTACTTTTCTTATTTGTCTAAGTAAGTCTTGCATGTTTTGAGGAAGTGCTTTAAAGTCTTTTACATAACCTGAAGGTTTGCCACAATTAAAACCACCCATATTATCCTTTAAATCAAAAGATAAACTATCTGCCATTAATGTTCTATGGAAAGAACCTTTTGGCTCATTAGGTTTAGGGTTTTTATTGGCAACAAATCTTCGCCACATAAATCTTTGTGCAAAGACTCTAAAGGTTGCCGACTTAGAAAATATAAAAGTCGAATCACCGCCCTCTTCTTTTGAAGGTATTTCCAGTCTGTATGAACCACCTTCAACAACTTCTACATTAGCAGTTTTACCATTAACTTTGGCTTGTCCCATAATAGGTTGATGCCATATCCTAAATCTAGGAAGTATAACTGCTTTCGCAGAAGATTTTTTGTTTTCGCTAGCAAAGCCCATAGCTTTTGCCATTACTGCGTAATTATCAGTATTAATATTCATTATATCATTCATATATAATATCTCCTTTAATAAGTTTTTATGTTATATCACAAAACATCCACTGTGTCAAGCCAATTTTTACCTATTTTTGCTTCTAGTGCTAAAGGCACATTAAATACTATGTTCCACTTATTTTGTATTAAGTCAGTAAGTATTTTATTTGTTGAGTCAATTATATAGATAACTTGGTTTTCCTCTTGTGGATGTACATCAATAACTATACTGTCGTGTACAGTATTGACAATGCAAGATTTCATATCTGTAAGTCTTTTCTCTATATAAAGTAAAGCGACTGGTACAATATCAGCCGTAGCAAAAGACTGCACAGGGTAATTCTTTATCTGTGTAAAGTGAGATACTCCACCTCGCATTCTTCTTTCTACATCAGGAAAAGCAAACTGCCTACCTGACGGTGTGGTAATTTTACCTGTGTTTAAAGCCTCCTTAGCCAATTTATTATGCCAAAGCGAGATACCCTTGTACTTGTCCGTGAACTGTTCATAATATGCTGCTTCAGCAGTTGTCCTCCCAAACCCTGTAGCTCCGTAGAGTGGTGCGAACGTATGAGCCTTTCCTTCCTGACGAGTGGTAGCCTGCCCATTATCCGAAATAACTTTCGCGGTATATGCGTGAACATCGAAACCATTTTCTATCTCCTTTATTGCTGTTTTATCTTGTGATAAGAAAGCTGCTGCCCTAAACTCTAACTGAGCAAAGTCAGCTTCTAATATCATGCCTTTAGTCCACTGTGATTTAAATACTCTTTTTACAGGGAATGTACCACCTCTCGGCATGTTCTGCATGTTAGGGTCTGCCCCACTTAATCTACCTGTAGATGTTCTGTGTTGCAATAATCTTACATGCAACTTACCATCAGGTTTTATGTGTGTTTTAATACCCTCTACAAAGGAAGATAAGTATGTGTCTACTGCACTTAGTCTTCTTACTTTATATAAGAACTCTTCTGCTGTCTTCAATCCCCTTTGCTTTGCAGCTTTTTCTAATACCTCTAAGTTAGCCTTAGATGTACTAAAACCATGTGCGCTTACCCATTTAGATTTAGGCGCATTAAACTTTAATCCTGCCTGCTCATTTGTAGGAATAAAATGATAACCTTGTGTATCACAAGAAGGACATCTAGATGGTTTAGCATATGGGCTACCATCTTTTTTAGTCTTTGTATAATAACCTTTACCTCTACAATTACTACATTGTTTAGCTTTAGTTTTGTACACAACTTGACTATTCATACTTACTTCTTTTCTAAAGTCTGACGTATGCATATTAGGTACAAAATTGCTTGACCAGGTAGCTTTATCCTGGGGTTTTCTACTGTATATAACTGTAGATAGTTGCTCAGGACTATTTAAATTAATAGGTGTATCTCCCATTAATTCAGATACCATATTAGATAAATCTTTTTGTAGCTGTAATTGCTCTTGTTCAAACTCTATTTGCACATTATCTAAAGCATCGGTATCTACCGAAAACCCTCTTTGATATATCTTAGCAATAACTAAACACAGGTCATTAGTTAAGTCTACTGTTTTTGCTAAAGGCATTGCGTCATTATTTAAACGATTACATATTTTATCATGTAACTGTTTAGTAGCATGTAAGTCAGAAGATAAGTAACTAGATAACTCATCAAAAGGAATATCCCTAGTAGTATAACCCTTTTTAAAATATTCTTTTAGAGTATCTTGTTTTCTAGTTTCTAATCTATATCTTTCAGCACAGGCTTCTAAAGATAACGGTTCTTTTATACCACGTTGTAATACATATTCGCCTAGCATAGTATCAAATACTTTACCGTTGTAACTAAATCCTGACTCCCATAACCATACTAAATCATATGCTATGTTATGTCCTACAAGTAAAGTAGTCTTGTCTAAAGCATTCTGTACCAAATTAGTACCATTTAAAGTATTAGATTTTTCTGCATGGTCAAATACAACTTGTACTTCTTTACCTTCTTCCATAAGCATACCAACCATCACTAAAGAATTAGTAGGCTCAAAAGGGTCTAGGTGCATTTTACCATCACGATTGGTAACTGTGTTTTCTACATCAAGGACTAACTTCATTACTCTTCATACCTTCCTACTTCATAGTTAAGCTCGCAGGTAACAATACCATGCCAACCTGTTAGTTTATTCTTTACCACGTTTATATGCCTTTGTAAATCTTCTTCATCTCCCTCATTCTTCATAGGGTTTTTAGATACTAGTAGCATTAAGTCAGCTTCAGCGGCTTTACCTGTACGACTACCTTCCATCATACTTTGATTAAGAATAATCTTACCCTCAGCTTCTGCTGATAACTGTGACATATAAAACACAGCGCACTGGTATTCTTTAGCTATTTGTCTAGCATGTATTGCATTTACTTTTAATGCTTCATCTGCTCTAGCAAAACCACCCATCTTAGCAAACTTATCTCCCATATCTAGTACAAGTATGTCAGGTTTAAATGTCTTACATACACTTTCTACCCAAGACATATCTCTTGATGTAGCATCTTTTATTTTAATATTATCTCGTACAGGGCTATAAGCATCTCCTGCTTTTATCATGTTATGTTGAATCTCTCCAACAGTCATACCTGATGCAGCAGTAAGATACCTAGCGCCTACACGATGGGCAGCTTCTTCATTACAAAGTATTACACACTTAGCTCCCTGTCTAGCAAAACCATTTATTCCTGCAATCATACTTGCGTGAAAAGATGTCTTACCAGTATTAGGTCTAGCGCCTACTTCTATAAGATGCCCTGCATTTACACCTGCTACTTTTCTAGATAAACTAGGAATATTAAACTTCCATCTAGTCTCCATATCATTTTTAGATAAAAGAGTTTCAATAGATATGTCTTCCCATTCTATATTTAAGTTAGGTGTAAAGTCATCACTATATTGTTCTAATATATTACGTAGTGGTTCTAAACTATTCTTTGTACCATTAACATAATCAAAGCCTATGTTGGCTATGTCTTCACCAATAACTTGTTGAAATAGTTTAGATAAAACTTCTTGGGCTACGTCTGTACCCATAGCTTCTTCTTTCTTTATCTGTCTAAATAAAGTATCGTAGCTAGTTTTTTGTGATGTAGTAAGAGTAGGATTACTAGATATAAACAATGCTTCAATTTCATCAGGGGTAACACTTCTTTCATATCTACCCATAGCATCATCTATAGCTGACTTAATCTTACGAACATCTTTGCTAAATAGTCTGTCAGGACATTTAGAACCTCTATGCTCATCATAAAAGTTTTTGTCCATCAAACTTCGTATTAAGGCTAGTTCCATGCCATCTCCTTTAGTTTGTTAATGTCAGTTTCGTTTTCATACTTTAAGTCATCTATTATATTTAAAATTTTTACATTGTCAACCCAACCACGTAATTCTTTAGCCATTGCCATAGTCTTGGGCAAAGCGTCAGGGTCTAGTGCTACAATAACTTTTTTAAATACACTTAGATATTTTCTGTATTCTTCAAGCAAACTTGTACCTAAAATGGCTACAGCAGGGACACCTTGTTTAGCACAGACTAAAGCGCTAATGCAGTCCTCTACAACGACACATACATCTGACGCGTCGTGAGGACTGGTGATGATAGTACCTGCCCCATCTAAAGCTATAAAATATGGCACTCTACTTTTCCCATACCGTTTCCATTTAGGTAGTTTGTACTTGCTTTCAGCTTTACCTACAGCATCAACTAGTACACCCTTTTCATCATGTATAAGATAGACGACTCTATTATCTTTTACATCATACATAGTATGTCTAGACTTTTTAACTATGTATTCAGGTAATTCAAAGGGTTCTTGCTTTTGTGCTTCACTGTTACGTGAGTCAGCTATTTTACGCATGTCTTCTATAGACATATGCATTCTAGCCCTACCACTAGCGTCGCACGATGCCTTAAAACAATTCCATAGCCTTGTACCCATGCTATTTGTAACAGTAAATGTCTTTAAACCATTACACATGGGACAATTTATTCGCATAGTCTCATTTACAGGCAAATCTAAATCACGAACATATTCGTATAAGTTCATGCAATCTCCATAAGTTTATTAGGATTGTCATAGATTGTGTCAACTTTTGGGTGTTCTATATCAGTAAATTCCAAGTCACAAAAGTTACCACAGTCAGGCATAACCATAGGTGTGTGTCGACCTGCTTCAGGGTCTAACTCATCAAGAAATGTATGTCTAATACAAGAGTTACCCACATACCTTTCAGCCTTAGCCATCTTATCAAAATAGTCAGGGAAGTCCACCCTAATCTTATTCCAATAGCCTTTACCACCCTTTACACAACCTATACAGTTATTATTTGTATAGCCAAGCGTATACATAAGTGGTCGTTCTATACCTTGTTTCTCTAGAAAATATAAACACTCAGGTTTAGTCATTTTACTATCTATTAGTGGAAACAAAGGCTTTGCATTAGGATATTGTTCTCTAAACCTAATAGCCCTATTTATTTCTTTCTTAGAATATTCAAAACCAAATATCTGTCCACTATAATCTAATTCTTTTTCTAGATTAATCCTAATCTTTTTCTTGAGTTCTAGTGTACACCTAGCACCACTTGGACCATTTACGTATCGTTCTTTATGTATTACGTCAAACTGGTCGCCATACTTTGCCGACTGTTTTACAACTATATCTCTACCATACCACTCTTCACACTGTTCTTTAAATCTATTATTATCTTTGTGTGCTGAGTCAATATGAAAATAAATAGGCACTACATTATCTTTACCATATTTATCTATTGCTAGTTTAGTTGCAACAGCGCTAGTAACACCTGCACTCCACCAAGCTATTATCATTATCAATCTCCTATATTATTAATATATTACCCTCGGACAGCTGACTGTCTTATATACGATAAATCATCATCTGTCAAGCCCCTAATTTCAAAATCTTCAGATAATAAAAACTTATCTGCATGAAAATGACCTATATTTTCGTCATCTCTTTTTAAAAAGTCCTCCATTTCCTTAACAAAATTATCATTTTTAGTATTTTTATCCATTAGCATTCTCCTTTCTTAGTTTTAATGCGTTATTTGCACTAGCAAATGTATTTTTTAGATAAGGTTTTACACTTTGTGGGTTGACATGACCAGTCACCGACATAATTTGTCCCATACTGACCCCTGCATCAACCATTTCCATCGTTCCTGTACGTCTTAGGTCCGATAATCTTAAATCTTGAGATAAACCTGCCTTATCCATTACTCTACGTGCAATATTAGGCAGTTTATATTGGCTGTAAGGGTTATAAGAGCCTCGTCTAGGAGAAGGATTGGGTACAACCCACTCTTGAAAGCCAAAATCATTCTCTTGCTCCCTTAACATCTCACATAAATCGTCTTCTATAGGTAAAAATACCTTAGCTCGACGTTTAGATTGTTCTATATTAACTCTTTGTCTAGGTAAGTCAAGACTTGACCATTGCAATAAACGCATATCACCAACTCTTTGACACCATTCGTATGACATCTGTGCTATAAGCCCTACGTTTCTAGTTTTAAAGTCAGAGTATGCTACTTCTAGAAATCTCATGACATTTTCTTTTGTCCAAACAACTCTCCTAGATTGTGTAGCATGTTTCTTGACATTACTAAACGGATTTATCTCACAGTAGTCCATATTTATACCATGTGAGTACACAACTCGTGAACACGACATAACGTGGTTTGCCATATAAACGCCACGTTTACACCACATTTCATAAGCTGTCCTAGCCATGCCTGTGCTAATAGAATTATATCTATGTAGACGTAGAGACCTGCCATTGACTACAGTATCTAACAGCACACCTAAAAAGTATTTATATTGTGCTTTAGTTTCATCACGTAACTCATTGAATTCATACGATAAATAATAATCATGCACTAGACCATTTAAAGTTTTGTCACTCATTGCATTTGGTCTAGCTTTTAGTTGTTTTTCGTAATCTTTTATTAAGGCATTTAACTTTGCACCCTGCTTGATAGCATCTGCCTTATTTGCACCTAAATTACATCTTTTAACAATCCCCTCCTCCACATAACGTGAAGGGGGGTTGTAACGATAATAGGTGCTACCATCAGTTAGTTTTGCCTGTCTTATATATTTTGTCATTAGGCAGCTTCTAGTTGTTTAAATTGTGGGCTAGCTATCCACTTGGCTACTTCTTGCTCACGAAGCCACATAGTTTGGGCTTGTGTGTCATTACCAGTGTTTCTCATCCTAAACCCATTTCTCTCATCTGCATAACTTGCATAGTTAGTAAAGGCACTATACAAAGCAAACACAGTTTTACCTCGCTTGGATACCTCTTGTTTGTACAAACCAAACATCTTCTCTGATTTACTTTCAGAACCCATCAAAGAATCTAGCATAGCTTTAATATCAAACTTGCCTATAGGACTAAATGCCCATTGTTGAAACTTATCCATTTGAGTATCAAAGTCTCGCCTAGAATTCTTAAGTTCATCTATAAATCTATCCATACTAAAGTTAGAGCTATTCTTTCTACGAACCTTGTCGTAGTCGCCTGTAATCATACCATTTGTACAAAACGTATCTATCGCACCATAGTATACTTGATTAGAACACGAGCCATCAATGGCATGTAGTGCTATAAATCGTTGATTTACAGTAGTCTGGTGCTTATCCGACACTATAGTACGTTGTACGTTGGGCAGGGTAATATCCATCATACCCCAAGAGTTATTCCTAGCACTTCGCCACGTTACTTTGGCATTATCTAGTTGGGAACTATCTAAATTCTCAGTCATAGCATCTTCTACACCCTGAAAAAAGGGGCGATGGTCTGCACAACTAAAATTGTGACCAACAACACCCAAGTATTCACCTGTTACGTCGTTGATAACATATTTTTTATCTTGAACCTTAGTTGGCTCAAATTGCACACCAAAATCTAACTTAGTTGGCATGTCTAGTAGTAAGTTATTATCATTTACAAAATCTAATGGCATATTTATCTCCTTTGCCTGTTAGTTGGGGTTAAACCACGAGGGTTTGTCTCTACCATTGTTATACCTAGCAAATCTAGCTTTGTCAACAATATAAAATTGTCGGTAGGCTTTCAATGGATAGAATTCGTCAGTCTTTAGTTCATCAAGACCACTAAAACATTGTGGGTGTCTAGTTGTACCACCTGCACGAGACCACGGCATATACATCCTAGCAGTTAATAACACATCTTGATGTTTACTAGCGCCATGAATTTTACCGTATCTATTTGTATACTCCTGTAGCATAGCATGATATAATTGCCAAGCAAATGTGTAGTTTGACCTATTGCGTTTTGCCCACAGTGTACATGGGTGTTTTTGATGCACTGGTCTATACAGATTATGTTCTTCTGCATAATTGGGTGCATGATGCCACACAGCAGTGCATAGCATTTGCGCTTCTTCTAGTGGCATCTTAACTATATGTTGGTCACATAAAGATTCAGCAATCTTTTGTGGTGTATCTTCTATAAGAAATCTATTCATGCTCTCCTCCATTACCTCTACCTAGACCTCTCTCTTTGTACCAATGGTCAAAGTAAGTAGACCTACGCTTTGATATTTCAAACACAGCCACAGTCATAACTATGGCAAATATTAAGATTAGATGAACAATGGCAGTAAAACCAAATATCCACATACTACCTACCCACATAGAAAATGCTACGCACCACATCCATGCAAGTAGTTGCATAACCATATGTCTAACATGTAAGTCCTGTATATTACTCAATGGATTACGTTCATAGTTCATCACTGTTTCCCAACAATCATATATAAATTTATTCATACATTGCTTCTCCATTTTTATTAAATTTAATTTTACTGTTATTTATACCTGTTATAATAACATCTGTGTGTGTATGACCCATAGCATGACCTATACCATGTCCTATATCATGTTGTTTTACATGACCATCTAGATAAACTACCTCTCCTCTGATACCATGTATTGCCCAACCTTTCATATATTTTATGTGTGCATCTATGGCTTCTTCTAATGTGTTACCTTGAACATATTCAACTCTAGTTATTGGGTCATTTAGAACTGAATCATATCTACTATTAGCAACGTAGACTACTGTGTATTTATTCATAATTAATATCCCATCTATAGAAGATATGGTCTTCTATTCTAGTTATATAAGTTTTAGTACTCGCCCACTCAGGTGTTACATAGTATGCATGGTAATGCGTAGCACCCTCTACGAAGTCGTCCAGGTTGCCATAATACACACCATTAGCTACATTAATGGCTGTGTCCCATGCATGTGGCTCTTTCGGTGCATCACTTTTACCATCACAATACCAACTAAATTGGCAACGATTGCGGATTGGAAAGTCAGGTTTCCATGAATATGTTGGACCTTGCTCTACAACCTCGCACACTGTGTCAGGGTATCTTTCGTCTTTCACTCTATTCATTACCACTTGGGCAACAGCTATCTGTCCAATTAAGGGCTGATTCTTTGCTTCATGGTACACGTTAAGTGCAAGACATAATATTGCTTCAGCTATTAGCATTTACTTCTCCTTTCATTATAAGTAACATCTAAGTTTTTCATCTAAATCGCCTGTGCCATCATAGTATTTATCCTCTATGTGCCTAATAATCTCGGCATCGGATATGTGACCACCCAAAGCCTCACGTAATAGGTTGGCTGTGATGTCAGGGTAGTCGGCTATGGTCTCGGTCAGCATGTCGTCATACGTACCATAACCTTTGTATTTGTTTGGACCGATAGACCAATAGTTACTATACTCAGCCACTGTTGGGTCACGTTTAGCAGGTAGCTTGGCAAACTCATTACCATACTCACACATATAACTACACAGTGATATAGCATGAGGTATGTCCTGATACTCTTTGCCTGTATGCTGATTAAAGTAACCCACCGAGATATTAGTACACTCGGATATAATACCTGCATAGTTATCTGTATCAGTAAACGAACCTGTTTGGTCTAGTTTATAGAAATACACATCTTGCAATAGATTAGCAAGAGCATTGCCAAAGGTATCCGAACAGCATCGCATACCACCTTGATGGGTGATAACACTATCTTGCCCATACCTATCAAAGGCAATAGCTATGTCAATACATTCTATCAGCTCAGGTGTTTCATCTCTAATATAACTAGAGCCTATACCACCACACTCTTCTTCTCGGTGAAAGATATACAAGCCCTCTATACCATGACGTATCATATTCATCATAATCCATACACCAGTACCACAATCAGCACCCAAAGGTTTACCATCAGTCTTAAATATCTTGGTAGGACTATTAGAGCCATCAAGAGTAATAGTCTGTCGGTATTTGCTTTTACTATTATGCACAGTATCAGTATGGCACGACCACATAATAGTAGGGCTGTTGCCAATCGTCTTGTACAGATTACCTGCCTTGTCTTCTCTAACACCCAAAGGTCGAATGTATTTATTTATCATTTTACGTTCACCTTTACTGTTAGCTGAACGGCAGTAGTTCAGTATGTCGTAGAGTTCTTTGATGTCTACCCTACTAGACTTTTTAAGTTGCATTATTGTTTTGCTCCTGTTCTAATTGTAATTGTTCATTATGTTTATCTGCTTCAACTTCTTTCTCATGTTCTGCGTTGCAGTCTTCACACCTACACATCTCGTCCTCTTCAGAGTAAGTACCCTCTTCAAACCATTGGTCACAGCTCTCACAGTAGTAGTGATTATCTGTACAACAATCACATACCCATATAGAATCTGTACCACGTTCGGTACGAGTAAGGTATCGCTTTGTCTTGGGGTCTTGCTCTGTAGTCGTTATAGTTCGAGTAAAGAACCGAATGACTTCTCTCATATTATCATTATGCACTACTTCATTACACTCTTCACACGTCATAAAGCTATTCTCATAACAAGACCAACATATATCACCTGTGCCATCGACGTATATAGAGTCGTCGCCCTCGCATTGAGACTCTTCACACCAAGCACACCACCAACCACATTCTTCATGCAGTCCGTGTGTATACTGAGCGCAGTAGTCATAGCTATGCGACATGGTAAAATGGTCTCTGTCACTAGAATACCTAACACCATACTCATTATCTAAGTACGGCATAATATAGCCGTCAGGGTTGTCATTACACCTAACTAATTTAACCTTAGCACCCTCGAAGTCATCGCCCTTGTCAGGTTTGTAACCACTCTTGTCAAGTATAGATTTAAGCCTAGCAACATCACCATAGATAGTGCTATACACCTTTTTCTTGAGATATACTAATGCCCTACCTCTAGGTTTAGCCAAGCCACCAATATAGGCAATGCCTAAATCTCCAGACCCATACACAACGGTAGGGTGTTGAGAACTAGAGAAGTGGCTAGTATCATGCGACATACATGAATTAGGTCCATTTGTATAGACCTGCACAATATCTTTAGATGTCGTCGCTATCTCTAACTCACCTGTATCGAAGCAGGCATTGTGAGATTCTACTACCTCACGTATCCTGTCCTCAGTCAGCCCTTTAGTGAACCGATTGAGATACCTACCAACTTTGATAGGTGTTTGTCTGTCAGCATGACCCTTAGCAGAGTTCTCTGTGTATGCTAACATAGATGGATTATTGAGAGATACGTGGACAAAATGGTTGTCGGTGTCAGGTCGTATAAAAGCACCTAGCACATCATCAAAACCATCATCAAACCAAATAGGTTTAGAATACTCATTATTTAAAAACCTATCACGTTCTCGCTCAATCCATACTGAGTCGTCATTGTCACAACTACTACACATAATAACCTCCTTGTTTAAGTAGTTTGTCCATAAAGTAAGGCTCGTTCCTGTCGCTTATACTTTATCTTGCGACGTACTTGCCTTTGCGATTTGTGGTAATCCCTAGCCTTTGGGCTACCACTATGTTTAATCCTAATCTTTTCAAAGACTGGACTAACCATCATCTTTTCTATGTTCTTTGACATATTTATCTTTCTCCTTAGCTCTATTGAATGAGCCTTTGCCCTTTTTAGAGGGAACTATCTGTTGCCGTCTCCTACTATTAAGCAGGGCTTTGGCTATAGGATTTACTATATTATTTATACCAAATTTGCTCATGGCTGTCAAGCTCCCTCTAAAATTATTATGCGCGACGCATAAAACTAGGCTACTCTTTTCTTAGCTTTCGCTAGTCTACCAAAGTTTTTATTCACCTTAGCACCAAGACTAAGTTGAAGAGTACAAGCATCAATCTCCTTAGTCAGGATTATATTGAAGTTTTTAGGTGCAGACACATTAATCTGCGTACCGTAGGCAGTCTTCTCAACTCTAGCCTTTGTAAGAGCCTTGTTAAGAAAAGCAGTCACCTTGTTAAACTTGCGACCATAAGCCTTTTGGTAGACAACCTTTAACTTGTCTAACTTAATTCGGTTTTGGTCAGTAAAACAGGCAAGGTGTTTACCTGTGTTGTATAAATAAGCCATTCGTCAATCTCCTATGGCATAACACACCTGAACTATTTCAGGCGATTCTTATAATCGTTGATGCACCAGTTAGTACATACTACGATAAAAACTATAAATATTAAATGTAATAATATAAGCATTGTTAAACTCCAATATTCATAAATACATCATACAAAATTAAACAAGCACTACAAAAAGCAAATGCAAACAGCACAAGCAAGGTGATAATAAAATACCTCATTATACAAATCTCCTTCCATCATTCATTATTTCATCAATAGTTCTAAGCCTTTGTGCTTTATTCCTTTGCTCCTCAGCCATTTCTAATGTTACTCTTAAACCACAAGGTGAACATCTAGCTATACCATCAATTATAACTGTTTTTTGCCTGGTGCAATTTTTGCAATTAGCATCAACTTCATAACATTTATTACACATTTAATCCTCCATTGCCTATTCTTTCAATAGCTATACCATCAGGGAATCTTTTATAAACTCCCTTACAATACCTATCTACTAACTCTTCAAAAATTACATAACGCTCAGCAGAATTTGAACCATAGTATTTTTTATAATCTTTATTCATTATTCCCAAAGTTGTAACTGAGCATCTCTTTACATATGCTTTTAATTCGTCAATCTTATTAGTCATTTAATCCTCCATTTTTAGAAAGTCATTAATTAAATCATCAGTGATACGGTGCAGAGCTTGACGTTCTCTAACGTGTACCATCAATGGGTGAGTTTCGCCAATTCGATATAGATAATTTTCTTTTTCTAAGTAATCGCCTTGACCTCCTAGCTTACCTGTAGGGCTAGTAGTATAGTTGGCTTTATCAACAGTATCACTATAAACAAGCCGTATTTTATAGTCTGTATAATCGTTATTGCTCAAATTAATCTCCTGAAATAGTATTATTTAATTTAGTCATTAGTGAATTAAGTTGCTTTAAAGCTCGATTATTCATAGAACTACCATCATTTATCATTTCTCTAATTAAAAGTAATTCATCTCTTTTTATATTATACCAAGTTTTTTTAATATTGTTTAACTTGTCATAATTAGATTTATTTAATTTAGTATAATCCATTTAATGCTCCGTAACTATTATGCGTTACGCATAATTCTTTAATTAGTAATAGTTTTAAGTAATTCTTCATTGTTATTAATATATCACAAATATATAGGTGTTGTCAAATTTATGACAATAAAATATCACAGTTGCACCAATGCCTTTAAAACCAGTATCGCTGCCCCACTACTATCATTAAGTACTATCATTTTGGTGCAACAATTTTTATTCGCTACGCATAATTTTTTTACTGGAAATTTTTTTGGCTGCAGCATCGGAAAATTTGTCCAGTCCTATCGCCCTAGCACTATCGCCCTAACACTACTATCATAATTTTGTTAGCAAAATTTAGACAAAAAAATAGCCCTAGCAAAATTAATTGCTAGAGCTTTTTAAATTATTTAGTTTTATTTATTTTGCAATAACTGATTTAGTTGCTACCTTGTCAGCTATTCTTTGATTATATTCTTGATACTGTTTAATATCAAAGCCGTTAACATCTAATAATTTTTTAAGGTATTTTTCAACTTGGTTTTTAATATCTTTAATATCCAAATCATTAGGTAATTCAAAACTTGTCAAGTCATCTTCTGACTTTTCAATTTCTGAATTAGCTTTTTTAACTAGGTTTTTTACACCTTGTTCAGCGTTAGCAACTTTTTTAGCATCTTTTTCAATACCATAAATCGCTTTATTATCCATCATTGTCGTAATAGCTGTATGATTATAATGCAAAGCTAATTCCTGAATTTTAGAAATTGGTAAATTACATTTAGTAAAAAACGTATGAATTTTTGATACTAGAGTTTGGTTAACATTGTATTCCATTTCAAAACTACCATCTTTTTTTGTAGATACGATTTTTCTATATCCTATGCTATCGTCAAATAGTTGAGTTGCAACTTGTTTATTTTTTAGCTTATTTTTTTTCAAGTATTCTTTATCGTCATATTTAGAAATTTCTTTAGCTCTAAAATTCATATTATTTTTTATTTCTAAATAGAACGGCAAGTTATCAGCAAAACTTTTAGCTTGTTCTTTTTCAATAGTATTTAATTTAGTAAAATCATTAGCAATTTTTTTAGTATTTAATTGTGTCATTTTTTATCTCCTATATGACTTGTCAATATTTTGACGATTAAAGTTATAAGACAATATGTCTTAATATCTATTCTAAACTAAAAATTAAGCATTGTCTATTTTTTTAACTGTTTTATACAAATTAAATTTTAATACTTGGTCTTTAATTATTATGCGTAACGCATAAAACTTTACTAGGTATATATTGCGTAAAAGTATTTTATGCAACGCCATTGCATTTTGTGTAATTTCTGAAAAGTCAGGCGGCGACCACATCAATAAAAATAACAACTGATAATATAACAGCTATCAACAACAGCTATAATTTAAATATAGCTTTAAATAAGGTGAATAATGTTTTTTTATTTCTTAAAAACAGGAAGACAATAGTAATATGTCGAGTAGACCATAATAAAACTTTGGTTTGGTGCATACAGGCAAGTGCCACTAGGGGGGTATACGATACGTATATAC